>OQWM01003118.1_pt1 | contig 11125 bp, 10 predicted proteins | sample 1691531 | NCBI WGS metagenome assembly OQWM01 (sample SAMN03418257, study PRJEB22391) | human gut metagenome | biome: human-gut; feature: organic feature; material: feces | host: Homo sapiens | place: Tanzania | collected 2013-01 | reverse complement strand
GTCCATCACGCCTCAGAACGCCGATCCGGATGTACAATATTTCGATGATGTGCGCTCTGTTGCCTAACAATCTGCATAGAAATATGCAATAAAATAGGCCGATTTCTAATTTAGAAATTGAACTTTGCGCTGATTCGACAGGTGAAATCCCTGTCTGACCCCGCGTGAGGGGTGACAAAAACTCTGATACTCCGACACGCGTCTGACAGCGTTTGGTCAGTCGTATGAAGCTCGGTGAAGAGCGGGACAGCTTCTGAGATGAAGTGGAATACCGCAGGAGGTCAGTACAGCCATGCTCAGGATGCTGATGAGATAAACTCATCAGTCGACGTACATTCGACATAAAAGCTCGTAAGCGTAAGGGTACCGAAATGAAGGTGCTCGCCCTCCCGGCGAGGGTGCTGTCGTTGGGGACATATGTCGTCGTGAAACCAATCGAAGCCGTAAAGGCGGAAGGCGTTCATCACTCGATCACGCTGGATGAACGCGGCAGCCGGGCCAAAGAATGGAGCTAAAGCTGGAAACAAAGACGAAGGCGCAAGGGACAGAGGAACCACGGAGGGATGCCGAAAGGCGAAGTGAGGAAACGCTCTCTCCCAACAGGCAGGAAATGGCCTGTGAATCCGTGGGACAGCAGCCCGTAGTAGCAATGACGCGAGGAATAATAAGCCTTGCTGAGCGAAGGGGCATAGTCTGTACAGAAATACTGTGCAGCCGTAACTTGTTGAGGAAGCCGTAGGCGAACCTGACTAACACCATCAGCCATTTCCGAAAGGAGGTGGTTCGTATGGCACAACAATTCAACTACCCGAATTCCGAAACAGAACTGCGTGCTATACAGGATGAACTCTACCGAACAGCCAAAGACGCGCATGATACAGGAAACCGACCATCATTTGGCGGCCTGATAGAAATCATGTCGGCAAAGGCAACAATCATCACCGCAATCCATAATATCAAGGCCAATAAGGGCGCAAACACACCCGGCGTGGACGGTATCAGCATCCGGAGATATCTGCAAAGCAGAGAAGACTGGGTGATCAACGATATCCAGAGCGCATTCCGGCACTATGTACCGAAAATGGTTCGGAGAAAATACATAGACAAGCCCGGAAAGGCTGAAAAAAGGCCGCTGGGTATCCCCACGATACGGGACAGAATCGTGCAGGAATGTATGCGAATTGTACTGGAGCCCATTATGGAAGCTCAATTCTATGAGCATTCCTACGGATTCAGGCCAATGCGCGACACCAAAATGGCGCTGGAACGAATCACAGGAACGGTACATCAGAACGGCTGGCACTGGATTGTAGAAGGTGATATTTCCAAATGCTTTGACAGGATAGATCATAGTATCCTTCTGAAACGCCTGTATCATATGGGCATAAAGGATCAGCGGGTGATCATGATTATTAAATCCATGCTCAAAGCGGGCATCATGGACGAGTGTGATGTAAACGAGGACGGAACCCCGCAGGGCGGCATCCTCTCTCCGCTGCTGGCGAACGTTTATCTGGATATTCTGGATGAATACGTGGCAAAGCAATGGATAAACAAGAAGGTGCATACCGAATACCGCGACCAAAGCACCAAAATGACGGCGCTGCGAAAACGCAGCTCGCTCATCCCCGGTGTGCTGGTCAGATATGCGGATGACTTTGTTATCATCACAGACAGCCGTGAACATGCTCATTTCTGGAAAGAGCGTATCGGCCATTTTCTTGAGAAGGAAATGAAGCTGACGCTCTCGCCAGAGAAGACGCTTATCACCGATGTTCGGAAGAGGTACATTCAGTTTCTGGGCTACGAATATAAGGTTGTAAGAGGAAAAAGCAGAAAGGGATATATTCCCCGGACGATACCCAACAGGAAACGATTGAAAAGCAAGGTAGAAGAAATTCATGCAAATATCCTTGCACAGATCGTTGCGTTCTTTGTTAATCGTGAAAAAACTTTCGGCTCGTCAAGCAACATCGCAATTACTCTGCCGATTTATATCGTTTTCACGGTTGCGCTCATTTGCTTCTCGGCATGGCTCGCCCCGACGATACAGGGTTGGCTTATCGCTCACAGCATAGCGACTCAGCTTGCGGCAAACATCTCAACTATGGTTTGCTCTGCGGTTCAGTTCTTCATCTATTTCCCTGTTGACAAGCTTCTTTTCCATAAGAAGAAAGAGGAAAAATAATATATTGGGTGAGAGCATGTTTTTCAGACAGATATTTGACGTCGGTGCTGCCAAACCGCTGGATATTTTTTCATCGGGCAGCAGGAAATATAAATCGGTTTTAAAAATTCTGAGCATTATCGCAATGGCGGCAATGCTCGGAATACAGGTCTATGTTTTGCTGACTCACAAGGTGGTTCTTGCTTCGGATTCTCAGCGATATTTTGAGCTTGCGACTCTTGCTGTTAAAAACGGCGTTTGGTATCCGTCATCACTCAATGTTCACGACACATATATTTTCGGCAACGGACTTATCAATCTGATGATTCTTTTGATAAGGCTCACGGGCTCGATCGAGGCAATAAAAATCATCAATATTTTCTGTGTTTATGCAATTTTGGTTTCATGTATATACATAATCAAAAGGATTTTCGGCGATACGGAAATTCAATATTGGTTTACTGTTATTTTCTGTGCCACAGGTACGTTTTGGGGTGAGGTTGCACAGGCGAGAACAGAGCTTATCTTTATGGCTTTTGCCTTTGCTGCGACCGCCTTGCTCATGACCGGAAAAACATATGCATGTCTTGTTTCGGGAGTCCTTTTTGCTCTTGCCAACTGGACAAGACCGCTCGGCATAGTTTTTCTGATGGCAGGAATTTGGCTCATTGCAACGCAGAGAGCAAAGCTGAAACAATACCTTTGTCTTGTGCTCGGTGCGGCTATGATGGTTGGCGTTATCGGCGGAGCGGCCTATGCAAAGTGCGGATATTTTGCCTATCAGGCAACTACAGGCGGATACAATCTCATCATGGGCGCATCCGACGGTGCGGACGGAACTTCAAGGTTTGATGCTTTCGGCGAAGGCGGAGCCGGCTATCTTTCCGAGAAGCAGAAAAGCGAAATGACCTTCAAGGAAAAGGACGCATTTTATAAATCCGAAGCTGTGAAATGGATAAAGGAAAATCCCGGCGAATACGTCAAGCTCATGCCGAAAAAAATGCTTGTTACGCTTTATTCCGAGGGCTATGCGCTCGGCACATTTTATAATGACGCAACGGCAGGAAACGGCGGGGCTTTTTACCGGGGACTTCTCGGCAGAATGACAGGGCAATCGGACGAGAAGCTTTCGGCTGCGGATATAATCGTTATCTGGACGCAGGGTGTTTATATGATAACTCTCTTGCTTGCCTTTGCATGTGTGGTATTTCTGATTGTTAAGCGCAGAGCGGCGAAGCTCATGCCGTTTATTTTCACCGTGGCGGGTGCAATCGGAATAACAATGCTTTTGGTCGGCGGACCGAGATATCATTTCCCGATTTTGCCGTATCTTATTATGGCGGCGGCAATTCTTATTCAGGCGATTGCCACGCACAAGGAGCATAAAAATGAAGCTTAAAGAATATATCAGGCTCATAAGGCCGAAGCATTATATAAAAAATCTGCTGCTCTTTCTCCCCATAATTTTCGGCGGAAGCTTGCTCCAAAAGGATAAGCTTTTGCATGTTATCGGCGGCTTTGTTGTGTTCGGTTTTATCAGCTCCGTTGTTTATATAATCAACGACATTTGCGATGCGGAAAAGGACAGACATCACCCGACAAAGTGCACACGGCCTATCGCTTCGGGCAAAATTCAAAAGAAAAGTGCAGTTGTGCTTGCCTGTGTTTTGTTTATTGTTTCCGTTGCGATAAATTGGTTCGTTTGCGGTAAAAGTCTTTACGGCTGGCTGCTGATTGCACTGTATCTTGTACTCAACCTCGGCTACAGCTTCGGACTGAAAAATGTTGTACTTCTTGATATATTGATTCTTGTTTCGGGTTACCTTATTCGTATTCTCTACGGCTCGGTTATCACAGACATTCCTGTTTCAAGCTGGCTTTATCTGACGGTTATGGCATTTTCTTTCTATATGGGTCTTGGCAAACGCCGGGGCGAAATTGTTAACAGTGAGAAAAACACGAGAGAGGTTCTTAAGTATTATAACAAGGATTTCCTTGACAAGAATATGTATATGACGCTCGGCTTGGGTATCGTTTTTTACTCGCTCTGGTGCGTTAATTCGGGAACGATTGCGATTTATTCCAACAAAATTGTTTTCACGATTCCGCTTGTTATCGTTATTTGCATGAAATACAGCCTGACTGTTGAGGGCGATTCCGACGGCGATCCTATCAGCGTTATCCTCAAGGACAAGTGGCTTATGATGCTCGGTGCACTCTACGGGGCGGTTATTATCAGCCTTTTGTATATTTTTAAATAAATTTAACAAAAAAACATTGTAATAATTTTTGCGATGTGATAGAATAAACAAAACACAGCTTAGGAGGTTTTACTATGAGTTTTCCTGTTGCTTTGCAGCTTTACTCCGTTCGTGACGCTATGGCGGAGGACTTTGCAGGTACAATAAAAAAGGTTAAGGATATGGGCTACGACGGAGTTGAGTTCGCAGGACTTTTTGACCATTCGGCAGAAGAGGTTAAGAGGATTTGTGACGAGGTCGGTGTTGATCCGATTTCAGCTCACGTTCCGTATGATGAGCTTGATGCAGACCCGGAAAAGACGATTGCAACTTATGCCGAGATCGGCTGTAAGTATATCGCTATTCCGTATGCCGTTGAGGAAAGACGCCCCGGCGCAGAGCTTTTCGACGATACGGTTGAGGGAATCAAGCGTTTTGCCGCTATCGGTAAAAAACACGGTGTAACATTTCTTTATCATAACCATGACTTTGAATTCAAGAAGGTCGGAGATGTTTACGGACTCGATCTTCTCTATTCGACGCTTACTCCCGATGAGCTTCAAACCGAGCTTGATACATGTTGGGTCAATGTCGGCGGTGAGGATCCGGCAAAGTATGTTGAAAAGTATTCGGGCAGAGCACCCGTTGTTCACCTCAAGGATTTCCACATGAGCGGCAAGGGCAAGCCGGCAAAGCTTTATCAGCTTATCGGTATTGATGACGGCGCACAGGATGCCGAGGAGGAAGAAGCTTTCGGCTTCCGTCCCTGCGGCTACGGTGTTCAGAATTTCCCCGAGATTCTTGAAGCTTGTAAAAAGGCAGGCACATCATGGGTTGTTGTTGAGCAGGATCAGCCCGCTCTTGACAAAACTCCGCTCGAGTGCGCAAAAATGAGCATTGATTACATTAAAGAAATTAATAAATAAAGGAGATTTAATATGTCTGACGCAGTATTGAACCAATTTACCCAGGCCGTTGAGGAGGAAAAGGTCTCAACCGGCAGGAGATTCAAGGTAGGCATTATCGGTACAGGTTGGATCGCAGAGGCACACATTGAGAGCTATCTCGACATGGACGATGTTGACATCGTTGCCATGGCCGACCTCATCCCGGGCAAGGCTGAAAAGTTTGCGGCAAGGTACAACAAGGACGGACGCCTTGATAATGTACATTTCTACAAGAATCACGAGGAGCTTATCGACAATGAGCCTGAGCTTGACGCCGTAAGCGTTTGTACTTATAACATGACACATGCCGAGTGTGCTATCTATTCACTCAAGCACGGTGTAAACGTTCTTCTTGAAAAGCCGATGTGCGTTACAACAGAGGAAGCAGTTGAAATCTGCAAGGCCGAGAAGGAAAGCGGAAAGCTTCTTTCAATCGGTTTCCAACCCCGTAATGACGAGAACATGAAGATGGTTAAGAAGATTGTTCAGTCGGGCGAGCTTGGCAAGATTTACTACATACAGACAGGCGGCGGACGCCGTCGCGGTATTCCGAACAGCACATTTATTGAGAAGAAGACCGCAGGTATCGGTGCAATGGGCGATATCGGATGCTATTCTCTCGACGTTGTTCTTAACGCTATCGGATATCCGAAGCCGCTTACCGTTACAGGTTACACATCAAACTTCTTCGGAACAAACCCGAAGTACAACAACCCGACTGATGCGGCAAGATTCAATGTTGAGGATTTCGCAGCAGCATTTGTACGTCTTGACGGCGGCATCGTTCTTGATTTCCGTATTGCATGGGCTATGCATCCCGACACACCGGGTGACACAATTATCTTCGGTACGGAGGGTGCGCTCAGAATTCCGTCAACAGAGTGTTGGAACGGAGAGATGTCCGGTCCGATGACGATTTATCACGACGTTGCGGGCGAGCAGGTTCAGACGGTCGTTCCCCTTATTGAGAACAGCGGCAAGGGACTTTTCTATAAGAAGTGCCGCTCCTTCCTTGATGCAATTGCTAACGGCGATCCCGCTCCGATTCCGTCAAGCCAGATTCTCTACAACCAGGCAATTATCGACCATATCATTAAGTCGGCAGAGCTTGGCAAAGAGGTTGAGGTTGTTATCCCCGAGATATAATCTTATAAGCTGAAAATAATAAGGCTATAAATCACTGCTTGAAATGTGATTTATAGCCTTTTCTTATTTTATTTTTTACCGTTTACGATGTCATAAATCGTTTCGGGTCGCTTTCGTAAAGACCGCCGATGCCGGAAAGAATAATCAAACGTTTAGCCTTGCAAAGCACGGCAACGATCTCCGAGAGCATATCGTTATCGCTGCTGTAAGGCGTATAATTGACGGCTATGATTATGCAATGTCAAAAGCCGGGACGAGGTCGCAATTAGCGAAGCTTCTTTTTAAGGTTCAAATAATTATTAAATGTTTTTACAAAATAGGAAAGTCCGTCGGTTGCAAGCAGGATTAAAACAGGAACGAAAACCAATATATATCGGCTGTTACATTCCCAAATAAGCATGAAGTTAAATATTCCGAAGATTGCAATTCTGCCGGCGAGAAGAGTTTGATTTTCTTCTGTTCTTTTCTTCTTGAAGCTTTCTATCGCCGAGAAGAGAATGCCGAGGGTTATAAAAATATAATAAATCCAGAAGTAGATTAAGCTTATCGGGTAAAGGTCACCGTGCCATGTAAGAAGTCTTGTAAAAATGCCTTTGTTATAGACTGATTCTCTTCCTGCATAATAGCTTCCGGCCAATGTGCAGTCGCCAAAGGTGCGAATGACTTTTTTAGAAAAGGTATGGTCTAAAAATCCGAAAAATCCGTAATCCTTAACTCGCTTTTTTATTTCTTTTATGTTAGCTTCTTCCTTTTTACGGTATGTGTCAAAGCTTGCCGTGTAATTGACGTCCTCTTGCAAATATCCGCCGTAGCCGAGACCCATCATTACCCAATGAGTGGGAGGAAATTCATTTTTTGCTTCCAGCTCTTCTGTGATACCGAACTTGTCTTTGTAAATCGGCTTGGTTACTGTGCTTACGGCTTTAACGGTTACGCCTAACGTTACAATGCTGACTAAGAAAAAGCACATAAACTGTTTAAATGATATTTTATTAAAGATCATGCCAATCAAAATCGCCACAAAAACAATGACAGACGTTAATTTTATCAGGTATGAAAAAGCTCCGGTAATACCGAGAAGAATATAAAACACGATTTTTGATTTAGTGCTTTTGCTTTTCAGAATCTTAAAATATAAAAACAGCATTATAGATGCAGTTAAAACACAAGGAGTGTCGGTATATAAAAAACCGGAGTAAAGGTAAAGCGGAGCACAAAACAAAGTGATAATACCGGCAAAAAAAGCCTTCTTTGCTGAAAAAATAACCCCGGCGGCACGGTAAATAAATTCAATGGCAATTTGAATAATTACAACAGATACGGCCATTGATACCCGTTTGAAAACAATAATATCAGCGTTGCCGACAAACAGCTTAATGAGCTTGAACAGAGAAACCATGCAAAGCAACCAAAACTGATTGTTGGGGTATCGGGCATAATAGTAAAGCTTGTCAACCTTAGCGGTTTTAATATAGTTATATGATGAGTTGATAAGTCCGCCCCAGTCCCATGTAAAATTGACCTCAAGAGAAAACGCTAATTTCATCATAAAAGCAATTGATATGATTCTGAGAATCCACCAAGCAGCTTTGTAATTAATTTTTTCAATAAGGTCGGTTTTCTTTATACAAATGTATAAAAATAGAGCGGCGACCGGAATTATCATTAATCCCGCAAAAAATGATTGAAGAATCATTTGCGAAAACGCTACCTCAAAAATCATTATTGAGACAATAAAAAAACAAACATTAAAAATATTATTTATTGCTTTTTTCATTTATTTTTACCTCTCTGAGCATATTCACTATATATATGGCACAAATTATACCACAAAGTGGGAAGAACTGCAACAATTAATTGTAGATATTACATCATATAATTATAATAAATTTGTCACAATTTGAACAATTAAGATATTTTGTAAAAAAAGAAGCTATATTCAATATTGCACCTTATACGGTGAATCCGAATATAGCCTAAAGTATTTAATTTCAGTCAAATTGTACCTGCCGATTGTCGCTTTTATGTGCATCGAAGCAATATCAAAGGCGGCCTTATTTTATATCAAACTGCCTGCACAAGGTTTTGCAGTTCAATCGCCCAATCAAGCCATTGCTTTTTCTCATTCATAGCTTTTACTCCGTCTGATTTTTTCGATGCTGTCGTTTCGTACAAGTTCACGCAAAGCTTTCATATATTCCGAGAAATCCGTTTTGTCGTTTCCGTATGTCATTTGCAGGTCGTATTCAAGCGGAAGCCATGTTGAGATGTCGCTCTCATTGTGTTGAATAAGAGCCTCAAGGCTGTCCATGGCTTTGTATATTTTCGCCTCAAGTGTTTTTCTTTCTTCCATTTCACTGTAAAGTGCTGTCATCTCGGTACGGAACGGTTCGGGTAAGGATTTTACCCAATCAAAAAGAAGCATTTCTTCTTGCTTTTCATTTTCTTTTGTCTTCTCAAAGGTCGGAATGTCGCCGGTGAACGCTTCGCCGAGGTCATGTATGAGACACATTTTAAATATCTTTTCAAAATCCGCATCGGGAAACTCGTCGCTGACAAAATAAGCCATGAGAGTCATTCGCCATGAATGCTCGGCAACACTTTCCCTGCGTTCGCCCGAGGTATAGCAATGTCTTGTTGCGTCCTTGAGCCGTTCGGCAACGGCAAGCGTTTCAATTAGCTTTCTCGGTTCCATGAAATTTGCTCCTCAGGTCATTTTTATCGGCATGATTTTATCGCCGTCAAATTCAACCTTATCAATGCAAAGAAATCTTGCGTCACGGTCTTTGATATTCTCACGGCGGCGGTGGTAAACCATAAGCATTTCGCCGTCGTCAAGCAGAAAATAACCGTTGTGTCCGGGTCCTTCGGCAACTCCGGGCTGCGAGGAAAGAATTGTTCCGAGGCTCTCAAACGGGCCGAGAGGATTGTCGGAAATTGAATAGTCCACACGGTATGTTCCTTTGCCCCAGCTTCCGCAGGAATACATAAAATAGTATTTGCCGTCCTTTTTCATCATGCAAGGACCCTCAACATAATCGTGCGGCGTGATTTCTTTAAAGGTTTCGCCGTCATCAAACGGAACAAAGCCTGTCATTTCTTCATTCATCTTGCAAACGTTGCAGTGTTTCCAACCGCCGTAATAAAGATAAACCGTGCCGTCATCATCTTTGAAAAGATGAGCGTCAATCGGCTGAGCACCGTTGATTATTGTACCTATCAGTGATTTGCCGAGGTAGCCTTTAAAAGGACCTGTCGGAGAGTCGGAAACGGCAATTTCAAGGCCGCCGCCCTCATTATCCTCATGGATATCGTTAGAGGCGAAGATGTAATAATATTTTCCGTTCTTTTCGATAATTGTCGGTGCCCAAACGGCTTTCTTCACCCAAGGAAAACCGGACATGTCAATAATCGATTCAATTTTTTCCCAGTGCTCAAGATCGTCGGAGACAAACATATCATGGTTGAGCTGCTGCTCGTAGGGAAGGCTTCTTGTAACGTAAATGCAGTATTTCCCGTTGTAAATTCTTGCTTCCGGGTCGGCATGCCATGCTTCGGAAATCGGATTGTTGAATTGCATAATGCGGTTTGCTCCTTATTTATTAAAAATTTCATATTCAGGCAGTGCGGTTTTCAAGGCATTGAGAACGCATTTGCGCGGTTCAAAGAAATTGTGATAGTATTGACTGTTAACTGTTTCCATTTCATTGACTGTCGATGGATTGCTTAGAAGAAACTCAGCCTTTTCGCAAAGCTCGTCGCTTGAAGCAAAGGAAAGATAATTTTTCCCCTCGCTGAAATCACCGGGAAGAACATAACGAAACGGATCGGAAATAATCGCTCTGCCGGACGAAATAAGCTCACCGAATCTTGCACCGATGCAATATTGATGTCCGCTTGAGATTACGCCGATTATGTTTGAATGCATGGTTTCAAGATATCTGCTTCTTGTTGCGATTCGTTCGTCATTGGTTATTAATTCGGGACAATTTCTTCTTGCGTAGTCGCCGTCGGCAATTCCGCCTATAAGGCGATCGCCATATTCCTTCTTCAGAGCCGAGCATATTTCAATTCTTTTAAGATTTATATCACGCAGCATTGCCGAACACTCAACGGAGAGCTTTTTCGCACCCTCATCGTCAAGGAACGGGTATGAGTTTTTAATGTCTTGCACAGTCACAACTTCTTCGTTAAGGCGAGTCCAAAACAGAAGATTATAAGAATCAAAATGATTCAAATTTTCTGTATTTCTGTAGTCGTTGATTCGGATATACTCCTTGTGGTGCTTAACGGAGTACATAAACTTAACGATGCCGTCACGGGAAAAGCCGTAATTATCCGCAAATATTCTATCATAAGGATTATCGGGACAGGTTGCGGTGAAGGTTCCCGCAACGAATGGGTGTATCTTACTTTGATTGCGAAGCCCGATATATTTTTGAGGATTGCAGTTGCTTTTAAAAAGAGCCGTAACGTTATCCATCTGGTTATCAAAAAGCTCGCTGTTGAGGAAGCTCTGATAGCCGTTTTCATAGTCAAAAACAATAAGCTTGTTATCAACTGAAACTTCAATTATATTATTGTGCTGATAAAGACCGTCCGATAAAAATTTATCATAGCATGTG
>OQWM01003113.1_pt1 | contig 11136 bp, 9 predicted proteins | sample 1691531 | NCBI WGS metagenome assembly OQWM01 (sample SAMN03418257, study PRJEB22391) | human gut metagenome | biome: human-gut; feature: organic feature; material: feces | host: Homo sapiens | place: Tanzania | collected 2013-01 | reverse complement strand
CTCCCATTTGAAAGGTTCCACCCGCTACTTTCACCATCTTGAAAGCTACGCCATTAACCATGAAGGTTTCAATCTCGGCATTCGTAGCAGCATCATGCATCTTCCGACACTCTGCATCGGCGGTTTGTGCCGATAAAACACCGCCGGCAAGCACTGCCATTGTGAATAAAAATACCAATCTTTTCATCTGTCTCTTTCTTTTGTGGCAAATGTAATACAATTCGTTGAAACAAACATGGAATACGAAGTTTCAAGAAGTTTTTTCCTTTGTTTTCGACCACGGACTTCCGTCTTCGAGACTTGCCAACAGGCATTCCGAAACAAAGCACCGCAAGCCTGTCGCAACAGAACGCCGTTCCGATTTTATGATTCCAATAATCCGATTTTTATCAATAGTTGTTCATTGTCGTTTTTGTTGCCTTGCTCAAAGCAATAAGGCGTGCCAAAGACGAAATGCTTAAAGGGCAAGGCGGAGACCGCCGTCGACGTTGCGGCTGCCGGGCGCGTCGTAGCCGCGATTCGACACTCGCACGCCCCTCTCGCTGCTGATCCAGCTGCCGCCACGCAGAACGCGGACACTACCGGTGTTTGCTCCCTTGGGATTGCTCTGTGAATGACTCGAATACTTACCATACCGATCCTGACACCACTCCCAAACATTGCCACTCATATCATATAAGCCTAATTCATTGGATTGCTTAGTCTCAACAGGTTGTGTCTTACTTCCGCTGTTCTTTTCATACCAAGCAACTGCGTCTGCATCATTGCTTCCGCTGTATTTATAGCCTTTGCTTTTATTTCCGCCTCTCGCTGCATACTCCCATTCGGCTTCCGTAGGCAGACGAAAATTCTTTCCCGTAAGTCGGTTGAGTTTCTCGATAAATTCTTGACAGTCATTCCAAGAAACATTTTCTACGGGACATTGATTATCACCCTCAAAGTATGAAGGATTGCTACCCATAACCGCTTCCCATAGTTCTTGCGTTACTTCGGTTTGTCCGATATAATAATCGGGAAGGGTAACGGAGTGAACAGGTTTCTCATCACTATCTGCGTCGCTGCCTTGCTCCGAGGTGGCTCCCATTTGAAAGGTTCCACCCGCTACTTTCACCATCTTGAAAGCTACGCCATTGACGGTAAATACTTGAACTCCCGCTCTGCGTTGTTTTTCTTGTTCCGCCAACCATGCTCGTGCTTCATTGGCTACACTTCCGGAACAGGTGGAAATCAATAGTCTGAATTGCTCTCTTGCCTCGGCTTCTCCGTTTTCCAAATAATTTTTCTTCGCTCTGCTTAGCATGTCCCAACATTCGGAATCATAGTCTTGTGCTTTCGCAAAACCGTTTGCCAGCAGGGCAAACAACAATAAAAATCGTGCTATCTTCTTCATCTCCAATTTGTGTGTTTGTTTAACCATGTATTTCTTCTTTATCAATTATTCTTCTCTTACTTCATTTCTTGCAAACATTACCTTATTTCTGCTCTCTTCTTCAAACCATTCCACAAAACGCCATTTGGCTGAAACGGAACGCCGTTCCGATAAATTCTTTCGCTTTTTCATCGCAGCAAAACGGCGTTTTATTTCCATATTCTCAAAATTTATAGAAATCAAAGGCTTACAATGCATTGTATTTCCTCCTTACTGTTGCGTCTTCTTTGTACTGCAATGCTTTGCCGTAGTTTTCTTTCGCTTTTCGTTTGGCTTCCGTATCGTTGGTGTTTTTGAAGTAATCTTTGTAATAGAAATCGCCCCTGCCCTTATACGTCTTGAACGCTTCCTCATTATCCTTCTTCCGTTTTGCTTCTTGCTCCGCTCTTTGGCGTTCCTGCTTCTGTTGCTCTGTTTTGCGGCGTTCCGCTTCCAAACGGGCTTGGCGTTCGGCTTCTGCTTTCGTTCGTTCTTCCGTTTTACGTTCCATCATCTTTCGGGTAGGTTCTTCTGCAAATGAAGAAACTTCTGTATTTGATGAAATTTCCATCTCCGGATATTCAACTGCCGTTTCCGTGGCAGTTTCTATACTATTACCACTTCCGACGGAGCATTTTCCGATTATAAGAGCCGATACTCCTATCACGATTACAAGTCCTATAATCACGAAGAATACTTTCCGAGACTTCGGATCGGGCTTTTGGCTTGGTGAAAGACTTGGCGGGTTCGGTGATGGGGCAGGTGGGTTCGGTTCTTTGTTCAGAAGAGCGATTACTTCGTCCATTGTCTGCGGACGGTCTTTGCGTTTCTGCTCCATGCACTTGCTTACGATGCGGAAAAGGGCTTGGCTCATGCCGGCAGGCTTGGTCAGAGTGGCATCGTCTGCCAAGTCGGTGGAAGCAGGAGGCTTGGTGCCGCTTATTACCTTATATATGGTGGCTCCGAGGGCGTAGATGTCGGTCGAGGGCGTGAATTGCTTCAAACCGCCGGGCGTCATCTGTTCTATTGGCGAGTATCCGGCGGAATAGCCTACGGTTGTGGTGCTTGTGGCTTCTCCTCCGCCGTCGTAGTGCTTTGATATGCCGAAGTCTATCAGTACTGCATTGTCGTCTCGGTCTATCATGATGTTGGCAGGCTTGATGTCCAGATGCAGTATGCCTTTGTCGTGTATATACTTCAAGGCTTGAGCTACCTGATCGATGTATTTGAGGGCTGCGGATTCGGGAAGAGTTCCCTTGTCTTCAAGGCTTTGCCCTTCGATATAGTCCATGACGTAGTATGCCGTGGCGTTTTCCTCGAATACGTCGCTCACGCTCACCACTCCTTTGTGCTTCAATTCCGCCATGGTGCGGGCTTCTTTCAGAAATCGCTCGATATTCTTGCGGTTCTCGCCGGTATTGCTGTAACTTACCTGCGTTCCGTCCGATTGTCTGCGGAAACTGTCTTTGGGAAAGTACTCCTTGATGGCTACTTTCTTGTTCAGACCGGTGTGCAAGCCCAAATAAGTGATGCCGAAACCGCCTTTGCCAAGCACTTTCAGCAGCTTGTATCTGCCGTTGCACAGACTTATTCCGGACTTCACGTCGAGGGCAGACTGCGGATTGTTCATTTGTATTGTTTCGTCATTGCTTCCCATTATCGCTTTTTTGTATTGTTTATTCCAAATATCTTGTTTTCAATCTCTTATATTGATTTATCGTTTTCTTTGCCTTGTTTACTTCCATTTCGTTTGGCAATAAGGGCATTTACCCTGCTGTTTGACGGCTTCAAAGGGCTGGTCTCCAAGCCATTTCTTGCATTCGGGGCATACGTAGGTCGTTTTGAATTCGTCCATCAGCTTTGCTTCCTTTTCGGGCAGCTCTTTGGTTATTTTCTTCTGAATATAAACGGAGTATATCAGGAGAATGGCTCCCACGGGTATGAAGACGGTGATAAGAATGGTCGATAGGAGTTTGAGTTCCGCATATTCCCTTGTGAAATAGCCGAACATGGCACAGAGCAACATTATTCCGGATGCGACATACTTGTAATAGGTGGTTCGCATCTGCTCCTGACGCAACTTGGTTTTGCTTTCGGAGTGGCGTCGGTAGATTTGCTCCAAATGAGATATGTCCGTGGCAGATTTTTCGGGCGGCAGACACAGTAATTGCTTCAATGTGGCGGTGTATGTCGGTCCGAGGCGGAGCGGTGTGTCCGCTTCGACGATACATTCCTCTATCGCCATGCCATCGACAAAGGTTCCGTTCCTGCCCAAGTTCTTTATTTTGAAACTGCCGTTCTGCAAGGGTGTTACTTCCAAGTGTTTGCGTGATACGGATTTATCGTTTATGGGGATTTTTTGCCCGCCTTCTCTTCCTATTGTCATCATTTCTGTTTGGGGGAATAAATGTTCTTCAAATTTTTAAGGGCTTCCTTGGATACGTTCAACTCGTATGCTCGTGCGGATACGAAATCGGTCAACAGCAATTTTTGTTTCAGTACATTGATATGGTAAATGTATTCTATGTTCACTATATACCTGCGACCGATACGGATAAAGACCAAATGTTCGTCCTGTTGTTGCAGTTTGAAACTGTCGCTTATCAGGCTTTCTATCGTATTGAGGCTTGCGAGTACCTGCGATTGCAAACCGTTACGGAAATATATGGCGGAGTAATTGCCTTCCGCTTCGAAATAAACCACTTGAGACAAGGGGACTTTGAGTAATTCGTCCCTTGTGTTGAAGTATAAATGTGTATTGTTGTCGTTTTCCATTTCTCGTTACCTTTTTAGTGTCGTTCCTTCATGCTTTCGGATGAGGGGAACTGCGACTTTGCCGCCGGTAACGATGTATCGTGCAGGGGTTTTGTGCTATGCTTATCGTCTTTCCTTACAAGAATACCGTGAGTTGTTACCTTAATTTGTGTTTTGAGGTTCTCGACTACCTAACCACAGCAAATAAACAAAGCTCACGGTTACACACCATGAGCGTTCGAGCTTATTTTTTCTGCGGTTAGTATGAAAGTGTCGAGATTTCAAAACAGCAAAAATTCAGCAAAACGCTTTAATTCAATATGTTCTTATTTTATTTCTCTTCCTATTCTGCTTCTTTTATTCCTATTATCGATTACTACAAAAAATATCCGATTGCAAAGGTAAGGTTTTTTGATTAGTTCAATGCTTTCAGAGCATGATTTCTTTGCTTCTTGCTTCCGTTCGGGCGAAACGCCGTTCGGGTCGGAATGAATCGGCGTAATAATTTTTTCTTTCGGCGTTTCGTGAAATTTTTCCGCCGTTTCAATCGAAGCGAAACAGCGGTTCGATTCGGAAAATCGGAAATCGGTTGCCCAAAGCGGGCAGGAGCGAATATCGGTTTTTCGGTTTGCTTCATCGAGGAGGCAAGGCAGCGTCGGCAATCAAAAAAGCGGGTCGGAATTGTTGCCATGCAACGCTTCCGACCCGCAAAAAGTACAAACCATATTCCGAAACAAATCAATATGCTCGCTTATTGTTGCCTTCGTAGTAGTTGATGAATGCTCTGTTTACCACTTTGTTGCCGCCCGGTGTGGGATAATTGCCGGTGAAGTACCAATCGCCTGTGTTGTAAGGGCAGGCTTTGTGGAGGGATTCTATGGTGTTATAGACCACTTCGGTCTTTGCATTTATGTTGTCGGGGGTTACCAATTCCGTTATCTTGCCGGAGATTTGCTCATCGGTGAAAGGTGCGTATATTTCTTTTACGTAGTTCACTATTTCCTCTTTCGGCTTGTTTTCCTGTGCTTTGGATTTGCGGTAAACCTCATCTATCAGCCCTGCCTGACCGTTTTCCTTCAACAAGGCTATTGCTGCGTTGAATGCAATGAAGTCTCCCAATCGCGACATGTCTATTCCATAGCAATCGGGGTAGCGTATCTGCGGTGCAGATGAGGCTATGACTATTTTCTTGGGACCGAGACGGTCGAGTATTCGCACTATGGATTGTTTCAAAGTGGTTCCGCGGACTATGCTGTCGTCTATAACGACCAAGTTATCGACGTATTCCCTCACTTGTCCGTAGGTTACGTCATATACATGGGCGACCATGTCATCGCGTTCGCTGTCTTGGGTGATGAAAGTACGGAGTTTCACGTCCTTAACCGCTATATACTCACGACGAGGGTGCAGAGTGAAGATTTCTTTCAGCTTTTCCTCGTCGAGATTATCCTTATTGGCGAGTATGCTTTTTATTTTCTGTTGGTTGGCATAGTCGGTGAATGCTTCTGCCATGCCTTGAAAGGCTACCGAAGCGGTGTTGGGAATATATGAAATGACGGTATTCTTTATGTCGTAGTCTATTGCCTGCAATACTCTCGGGCATATAAGTTTGCCGAGGGCTTTCCTCTCTTCGTATATGTCCGCATCCGTTCCGCGGGAGAAGTAAATACGTTCGAAAGAGCATTTTGCGGGTTTCGGAGACGGTTGTTTGATTCGACTGACCGAGATTTTGCCGTTCCGTTTTATGATTATGGCACAGCCGGGTTCCAATTCCTTTACTTCGGACAAAGGAACGTTGAACGTTGTCATTATGGCAGGTCGCTCGGAAGCCACAACGGCTATTTCATCGTTGCAGTAATAGAAGCAAGGTCTTATTCCGTTTTCGTCTCTAAGCACAAAAGCATCGCCATGTCCTATCAAGCCTGCCATCACATAGCCTCCGTCCCATTTTTTTGCGGCGGAAGAGAGTATGGTTTCTATGTCGAGGTTCTCCGCTATACGCTCAGAGATTTCTATATTGGTCAATCCCTGCTGTTTGTATTGCTTGAAAAGCGTCTCGACCTCTCTATCGAGGAACTTTCCTATCTTTTCGAGAACTATTGCGGTGTCTGCAACTTTCACGGGGTGCTGTCCGAGCGATATAAGCTTGTCCAACATCTCGTCTATGTTGGTAAGGTTGAAATTTCCTGCCAAGACGAGGTTGCGGGTCTTCCAGTTGTTCTCCCTCAAAAAGGGGTGCAGATTTTCCAATTCGTTTTTGCCGAAAGTGCCGTAGCGTAAGTGTCCGAGGAAAAGCTCTCCTGTGAAACGGGCGTTGTGTTCCAACCAGTTGATGTCCTCTGCCTTTTCCGGTTCTTCCTTTTGCAGAAGTCTCATATCCTTGAAGGCTTCGGCGAAGATGTCTTGTATGGGTTTGGAACTGTTACTCTTCGTAATGTTTATGTATTGCTCGCCGGGCTTTGTGTCGAATTTGACGTTCGCAAGCCCTGCTCCGTCCTGCCCTCTGTTATGCTGTTTCTCCATAAGCAGGTACATGCGGTTCAAAGCCCACGCATTGCCGTATTTTTCCTGATAATATTCCAATGGTTTGAGCAATCGCAACATTGCGATGCCGCATTCATGTTTTATTTGTTCGCTCATTTGCGTTGTTTATTTGTTCGGGTGAATTATTGCGTTTATTCGCTTGGTTGTTTTCTCTCTTGGCTTTATCACGATATGGGAACGCTTCTGTCGATTCCGAATGTGCAGGAAGTCATTTTCAATGACGGAGCTGCCTGTCGGCGTTTCCATTCGTTTATTCTTACCAATCGGAGAACCTTATCGACAACGACTGCATCGAAGCCTTGCGATATTATTTCTTCTCTGTCTTTTTGCTGTTCCAAATGTTGGTATAAGATTTTGTCGAGTACGTCATATTCCGGCAAAGAGTCGCTATCTTTCTGCTCGGGACGCAATTCGGCGGACGGAGCCTTTGTTATGGAATTTTCCGGTATCACTTCGCCATTACGGTTTATCCAACGGGCGAGTTCCCACACCTCCGTCTTGTACATATCGCCTATTGCACCTATTCCTCCCGAAGTATCGCCGTAAAGAGTGCCGTATCCGACGGCGGCTTCGCTTTTATTGGAGGTGTTCAACAGGGCTGCTCCTATTTTGTTTGCAACTGCCATGAGAATGCAACAGCGTATGCGTGATTGCAGGTTCTCTTCCGCCAATCCGAAAGGCAATCCTGCGAATACGGGTTGCACTGCGGAAAGGATTGAAGAGAAGCTTTCTTTTATCGGAATGATGTGATATTTCATTTGAAGGTTCTCCGCACTTGCCACTGCGTCGGTTACGCTGTGCGAAGTGGAGTATTCACTCGGCATAAGTACGCCTAAGACGTTGTCTTTTCCCAAGGCATGAACGGCAAGTACCGCAACCAATGCTGAATCTATGCCTCCGGACAAGCCTATTACGGCTTTACCGATGTTGTTCTTCGCAAAATAGTCGCGAATGCCTGTAACGGCTGCTCCGTATAGTTGTTCTGGCTTCGAGATTTGTCGTTTAGGAACGGCATGCAGGGCTTCGGATTCCATCACTCTTGTTTCAGGCTCGAATAAAGGGTATTGCTCTGCGATTTCTCCGCTTGGCAGAATAACAAGGCTGCCTCCGCCGAATATATATCTGCCTTCCGCTCCGCATCTGTTCAGAAAAGCGAGAGGACAGGCAAGCGTTGCCGCCATCGTTTGCAGGTGTTGCAATATTTTTTCCTGCTTTCCTATCTCAAAGACTTCATTCGATAAGCATATAATAAGGTCTGCTTTTGCCGAAGCGGCGACAAAGTCTTCCAAATCGGCAAGAAAACCGAATGCTATCGTTTTCCCCTTGTATCGTATCTGTTTAATGCCTTGTCCTTTGGCAAATCCGTTATCGAAATTTCCAAGATTGCGTTTGGTGGAAAGGGCTTTCAATTCTCCTTTCTCGACAAAGGCAATGGCGTTGTACTTTTTTCCCTCCCGTATCAGGGGCAAACCGACCATAAAGTCCCTTTTCGCCGTGCATAGTTCCTTTATCTGCTTTGCCGAATTGTTGAAAACCTCATCGTATGCCGTCAATCCGTAAAGCGGTGAGCCTGATAAGGACAATTCGGGAAAGAGAAGCAAAGTATCCTTGTCCGTTTTCTCGAATGCTTCCTTTATCAAGGCTGCATTATAGTCGAATTTGTTTGTCCTCGGGTTTATTTGAGAAAGTGCTATCTTCATTTGGCAAAAGATTATGTCGAGTTTCTGTTGCAAAGATGTGTATTCATCAACTTCTTATGCTCCTATTCTTCTTCCCGTGTGAGGTATTCTTTTATTTGAGCGGCTATTTCCTCCTGCAATTCGGGATTGTCTGCCAACAGTTGTTTGACTGCTTCTCTTCCCTGACCGAGTTTGGTCTCTCCGTAGCTGAACCAAGAACCGCTTTTCTTTATTATGCCGGCATCGACTCCTATATCGACCATCTCTCCCATTTTGCTGATACCTTGACCGAACAACAAATCGAACTCTACTTGGCGAAAAGGAGGAGCGACTTTGTTCTTGACGATTTTAACTCTCACTCTGTTGCCTATGTTCGTCTCTCCGTCTTTGATGGCTTGTATTCTCCGTATATCCAAACGAATAGAGGAATAGAACTTCAAGGCGTTTCCTCCCGTTGTCGTTTCGGGAGAACCGAACATGACACCGATTTTGTCTCTCAACTGGTTGATGAAGATACAGCAACACTTGGTTTTGCTTATCGTGGCAGTCATTTTTCTCAATGCCTGGCTCATAAGACGTGCATGAAGTCCCATTTTGCTGTCGCCCATTTCCCCGTCTATTTCGCTCTTCGGCGTAAGGGCTGCAACGGAGTCTATGACTATTATATCCACTGCACCGGAACTGATAAGGTTATCTGCTATTTCAAGGGCTTGTTCGCCGTTATCGGGCTGCGAAATGTAGAGATTATCGACATCGACTCCCAATTTCTTTGCATAGTTGCTGTCGAAAGCGTGTTCGGCATCTATGAAAGCAGCCAAGCCGCCGTTCTTCTGGCTTTCCGCTATGGCGTGTATCGCCAATGTGGTCTTACCTGAGGATTCGGGACCGTAAATTTCTATTATTCTTCCCTTGGGAAATCCACCTACTCCCAAAGCGGCGTCGAGTGCAATGGAACCTGTGGAAATCGTATCCATTTCTTCCACGGCTCTATCGCCCAATTTCATTATCGAACCCTTACCGTAGTTCTTCTCTATCTTTGAAATCGCAGCTTGAAGTACTTTCAACTTTTCCGATTTCTCGGCTACGAGGTCTTGTTCTTTTGCCATAAACTTCTCTTGTGTTTGAAATTATAGCCACAAAGGTAAGAAAAAAAATCGGCATGGAAAAAGGCAGTGTCGAACGCCTGTTTTGTTTCACGTGAGAAAGCTATATATCTATCTGGAATGCACACGTTTGAACCAGATAAAGCCTTTCATTTTCCGAATACGGAGAAAACGTAATTCGGATTGAAAGATTGGTTACTTCAAAAGCATATTATCTATCACCGCTTTCAAATCGGGCTTGGACATCAAGCCCGAAGCAACCCTCACCCCGCCTTTTGCGGATATGAAGAAGAGAGTGGGAATACTGCTTATGCCGTATCGGGTTGCCAAATGCTTTTCGAAATCCACATCGACTTTGTAGAATTCCGCCTTATCCTTATATTCCTCTGCCAATTCTTCGATTATGGGCGATAAGACTTTACAAGGCCCGCACCAAACGGCATAGAAATCGATTATGACAGGCTTTCCTCCATTGTAAGCAAAAGAACGGGTGGATATATCATAGTTCCCGAATTTCTTGTCGAACTCTTGTTCGCTCAAATGCGGGACTTGTTCAACAGAATCATCGATTTGTCGTTTGCTTACGGTTTTTCCTCCACAGGCAACAAAGAGAATAGCAACGACAAATACCGTTGAAATTCGTTGAAACACCGTTTTGAGAGAGATTTTTCTGCTTATCGTTTTCATAAATCAAAGAAACATTTTTGCCGAACGCCGTTCCGCCTGAATGAAACGCCGAAAGAAAGAATTATTACGCCGTTTTATTTTCGTGAAACGGCGTTCCATTACACCCTTCTCGGAATTTACCTCATCGGTAGTTGAAAACATTTGATAATCAATAAGAAACAATGTATTTTTACAACCACTTCTCCTGTTTGTACCAAGCAATGGTCTCCTCTACTCCTTTTTGCAAATCGTATTTCGGGTCGAAGTCCAAATCTTTCTTCAAATCCTCTATGTCGCATTCCCAATTCCTTGCGGCAAGAATGGCGAATTTATCGTTGTTCAAGGTGAATTGTTTGCCTATCATGCGACCGAAAGAGTCCAAGAAAGCCGAAATCCATCTCACTATGAAGAGAGGAAACTTCAATTTCAAGGTTCGCTTGTGCAGAACCTGCTTCGTTATCGCTGCAAACTCGGAATCCAAATACATTTTGCCGTCGCTGACGAAGTAAGTTTTACCCGATACCTCGCTTTCAAAGGCTTTGAGACATACTTCGACCAAATCTTTGGAATAAATGAAAGTCAGATGTTGCGGAACGAAACCAAGGTATGGTTCTATGTGTTTATCAATGGTTTGAAAGAAGACAAAGTAATCTGTTTCACGTGGACCATAGACTCCGGTCGGACGAAAAATGACATATTTGCCTTTGAAAGAGGAATTGATGTAGTTCTCGGCTTTCAATTTCGACATTCCGTATGCCGTATTCGGTTTATTTTCGTCCGAAGTTTTGGCTTTGGTAAAATGAACTTCCTCTCCGGGACCGTGAGCAGCAAAGGAAGAAAGATATATGAGTTTTGTCTTTTGCGGGTCTATCGCATCGACAAGGTTTTTCGTCAAATCGAAATTCACCTTTTCAAAATCGTCTAAATGCTTTGCCTTGGTCAAGCCTGCAAAATGGAAAATGCAATCGAAGTTTTCCTCGGA
>OQWM01003109.1_pt1 | contig 11137 bp, 14 predicted proteins | sample 1691531 | NCBI WGS metagenome assembly OQWM01 (sample SAMN03418257, study PRJEB22391) | human gut metagenome | biome: human-gut; feature: organic feature; material: feces | host: Homo sapiens | place: Tanzania | collected 2013-01 | reverse complement strand
GACAGAGGAAGCAGTGAATATTTCCTCATCTAAATTCGAAGCCGGACTATATGGAATTTCATGTACAATTGTTTTCATATCTGTCCTCCTGTCATTTTTTTATTATACACGATATGTGGGCAAAAAGTAATCATTCCTTGTTAAAAATCGACAAAAATAATGAGAAAAAATCTTTTTAGTGTGTCAAAAAATCCTAATTTGTGTTATAATACATTTTATGTTAAACGCATTGCATATGCAGTGCAATATTATCATAGAAAGAGGGGCACATAAGATGGGTTTAATGACATTTAAAGGTGGCGTCCATCCTTTCGAAGGAAAGGATTTATCAAAAGATAAGCCAATACGTGAATTATTACCCAAAGGTGAACTGGTATATCCGTTATCGCAGCATATTGGAGCACCGGCAACACCAATCGTAGCGGTAGGAGATACCGTTTTGAAGGGGCAGAAGATAGCAGAAGCAGGCGGCTTTGTATCTGCACCAATCCATGCGTCCGTATCCGGAACTGTTAAGAAAATTGAGCCAAGAAGAGTTCCAACAGGTGATATGGTGAACTCCATTGTAATTGAAAGCGATGGTGAATTTAAGGAAGTAGAGTATCAGGCAGTAGAAGATGTCAGTGCTCTTTCCAAAGAAGAAATTATTAACCGTATAAAAGAACAGCCGCGCAGTAAAAGGCAACGAAGATATTACTCACGTAGCCACAATTTCTGCAAACAACGACCCTGAAATTGGTAAAATCCTTGCAGACGCAATTGAAAAAGTCGGAAAAGACGGCGTCATCACAGTTGAAGAATCCAAGAACATGGATACAACTGTAAAAACTGTAGAAGGAATGCAGTTCGACCGTGGATATATTTCTTCTTACTTTGTAAATGACCGCGAGCGCATGGAAGTAAACTACAACGATGCTTACGTCCTTATTTATGACGAAAAAATCAGCACAATGAAAGATCTTCTTCCTGTTCTTGAAAAAGTTGCCCAGACAGGAAAGCCTTTAATCATTATTTCTGAAGACCTTGACGGTGAAGCTCTTGCAACTTTGGTTGTAAACTCAATCCGCGGAACTCTCAAATGCTGCGCTGTAAAAGCTCCAGGATTCGGCGACAGAAGAAAGGAAATGCTTCAGGACATCGCAATCCTCACAGGCGGAAAAGTAATCACAAAAGACCTTGGACTTAAGCTTGAATCAACAGAACTTGCAGACCTTGGACAGGTTAAATCTGTAAAAATCGACAAGGACAACACAACTTTGGTTGACGGCGCTGGAGACAAGAAAGCGATTGCTGACCGTGTTGCAGAAATCAAGAATCAGATTGAAAAGTCAACTTCTGACTACGACAAGGAAAAACTCAAGGAACGCCTTGCAAAACTTTCTGGCGGTGTAGCTGTAATCAACATCGGTGCAATCACAGAAACAGAAATGAAGGAAAAGAAATTCCGTGTTGAAGATACTCTCGCAGCAACAAGAGCGGCCTTGGAAGAAGGAATTGTTTCAGGCGGCGGACTTGCACTCATCGAAGCAAGCAAAGTTCTTGACGCAGAAAAAGAAAATCTTACTGGAGATGAAAAAGTTGGTTTCCAGATTATAAAGAGAGCCTTGGAAGAGCCTATTCGCCAGATTGCAGAAAACGCAGGTGTAGACGGAGCTGTAATTGCTGACAAGGCAAAGGCAGAAAAGAAAGGTGTTGGCTACAATGCCGCTACAGGCGAATGGGTAAACATGATGGAAGCTGGAATCATCGACCCGGCAAAAGTTACAAGATGCGCTCTCCAGAATGCTGCTTCTGTAGCTGGAATGTTGCTCACAACAGAATGCGCTATCACAGATATTCCTGAACCTCCAGCACCAGTTGCTCCACAGGCGGGCATGGATGGAATGGGCGGAATGTACTAATAGCAATTCCAAACTTTAAAGCTAGAAATGCGGCTGCGACCAATAAACGGTTGCGGCCGTTTTTTGTTTTAAATAAACCATATTTCGTGATAGAATATATCATTATAAATTACTCTTATTTTCTGGAGAATAGACTATGCAGACAGCCACAAAGACACCTTGGGATTTTTTAAGCAAATACAAAGACAGCGACTTTTCAGGAGAATGGCCAACAGTTCCCGAAATGTTTTTTATAACAACAAAGCGATTTCCAGAAAGACCTTGCTTTACAGATTTTGAAGGCGAAGGCGGCTCAAAAAACACTCTTTCATATTCACAGGTAGAACAAAAAGTCAAGGAACTTGCTTCCTGGCTTACAGAAAAAGGAATTCAAAAAGGAGACAGAATCGCAGTAAGCGGAAAAAACTCTCCACAATGGGGACTTGTATTCCTCGCATCTCTTGCCGCCGGAGCTACAATCTGTCCTATAGATTACGCTCTCCATGAAGAGGAAATCAAAAATCTTTTGAGCACAGCCAAGCCAAAATTCTTTTTTGTTGATGAAGAAAAGTTTCCAACCTTTGACGCACAAAATGCTGAATACAAAGTTTATTCGCTCAGCCCTAAGTTTTCAGAAAAATACGTTTACAATTTAAAGCCTGATTCAACGGAACATGATTTCCGAAGCGCAAAAGAAGATGATCTTGCAGCAATTCTTTTTACAAGCGGAACAACAGGAAATCCAAAAGGCGTAATGCTCACCCACAAAAATCTTGTAAGCGACGCATATATTGCGCAGACCAGAATGGATATTTTTTCAACTGATGTTTTTTACGCGCTTCTTCCGATTCATCACGCTTACACAATGCAGGCGGTTTTCATAGAAAGCCTTTCCGTGGGAGCTGAAATCGTATTCGGAAAAAGCATGGCTGTTTCCCGGCTAATGAAAGAACTTCGCGAAGGACAAATCACAATGCTGCTTGGCGTTCCGCTTTTGTTCAATAAGCTGCTCGCAGGAATAATGAAAGGAATCAAGGCGAAAGGCCCGCTTGTAAACGGCGCAATCCATGCCATGATGTGGATTTCCTACATAATAAAAAAAGTTTTCAAAGTAAATCCCGGTAAGACACTTTTTAAAAGCGTGCTAAAACAAGCAAATATTCAGTCGCTAAGAATTGCAATCTGTGGCGGCGGACCTCTTGCTTCAAGCGTGTTCAAAATCTACAACGAAATGGGTATCGACTTTGTGCAAGGCTACGGACTTACAGAAACAAGCCCAATTATCGCATTGAACCCGATAAGCCGCTTTAAAATTGAAAGTGTCGGTCAGTATTTCTTTCCGTACATGGAAATGAAAATTCTTGAGCCTTCTGCGGATGGAATCGGAGAAGTAGCGGTAAAAGGTCCGATGGTTTTTAAAGGCTACTACAACATGGAAGAAGAAACCGCAAAAGTTTTTACTCCAGACGAATTCTTTAAAACCGGCGATCTTGGAAATCTAGACAGCGAAGGCTACCTTATTCTTGCAGGACGCGTAAAAAACATGATTGTTACAGAAGGCGGCAAAAACGTTTATCCGGAAGAAATTGAAAACGCATTCCAGCTTTTTACAGACATAGCACAAATCACAGTGCGCGGCTACATTGCAGACAAAGCAACAAAAAGCGAGCAAATCGAAGCCCTTGTCTATGCCAGCGACGACCTTTTTGCAAGACTGAATATAAACAGAGAAGCTTCTCCGCTAGACGAATCAGTAAAATCAGAAATTGAAAAAATAATCTCAAAAGTAAACAAGGAGCTTCAGCCTTACGCCCGCATCTCAAAAATCACAATGCTAGAACAGCCCCTCGAAATGACCACAACCCAAAAAGTAAAACGAGGAAAAATATCTAGCAATGAATAAAAGCATCTTATATCATGCAGGCAAAGAAATTGTGCAGTTTCCAGAAATCCGAAAAAGTTTATACACAAAAGATTTTTCATGGGGATTTTATTGCACAAACGACTGGAAGCAAGCCGTTCGCTGGGCAAACAGAAACAATGAAAAGCCTGTAATAAATTTTTTTGATTATACTGCCGATGAATCTCTTTCAATTTTAAAATTCGATGAAATGAATGATGAATGGCTTGAATTCATTGCCCATTGCCGAAGCGGAAAAACTCACAATTACGATATTGTAGAAGGACCGATGGCAAACGACACAGTTTGGAATTACGTTAACGATTTTATAAAAGGCACAATTACAAAAAAACAGTTTTGGGTGCTTGCAGAATTCAAGCATCCTACGCACCAAATAAGCTTCCATACATTGTCGGCATTAAACTGCCTTAATTTCAAAAAAAGCGAGATTGTATATGACCGAAGAACAGAGGAATGATTTTTTTTATGTTTGTGCGCTGATTGAATTTATTGCCAGAAAAACAAAGAACCGCCGCGGAACTGTTGTCAATGCGCTTGGAAAAAAAGGTGTTCACAAGCAGCTCTATGCCGCACCTGTAAATCACTGCCTCTCGTTTGAGCAGGTAAGCGATGAAATAATCAGGGATTACAAAATTCCAGATGGCGACTTTGAAACTGTAAAAAACTGCAAGTACACGTTGCCCGGATTTCAGGACATAGGAAAACTTTACTGCATAATGATAGAAGACTTAGCCGTTCCAGGAACAGAAGAAGAAACACTAATCAAGCTGTTCAATTCGTTTATAAGCGACCAAATTTCAAACTTCAACACAGACCTTTACTATCAAAACCCAAGTTATCTTGAAGAATCCTACAAGGCAGGAAGACTGCTGGAATAGAATATTATTTCCGTGAAAGTTTTTACAGAAAAAAAGCCGTGCCGGATTTTGCATTTAAACGCATTTTCCAGCACGGCATTTATTTTTAGATTTTTATGAAAAAGCCAAATGAGATTATTTTTCTCCCTGATAATTTGGATCTTCATAAAAGGAATGAATCCAGCTTGAAAGATCTCTTTCCCAGTCCATCATTGCCATGTAGCCATCATAATCATCATATATTTTTTCTGTGGCTTTAGCTTTAATAGGTGTATTAAAAAGCTCATACGCTCTTTTAAAATCTTCTTTCTTTAGAGCCTTTTCTGCATTATCATTCTTTTTCGCCATTTCCTGAAGATAAGGCTCATTTGGAATTTTGGCTGGTCTTTTTGATTTATAGTTCTTTATATTGCGTGGACCTGTGTCAACATTCGTATTAAAACCAGGCAAGTTAGGCATATCTTCTTTTCCAGCTGATTCAGTTGTCTGCTGTGAATTGTTCTTTCCGCCTACTCTTCCTTCAATGCCTTTTACAAGACTTTTCCACTTCTGAGCAAAACAAGCAGAGGCCGCAACCATAAGCAAAACCAATACGACCTTTGATTTTCTTGATAATTTCATATTTACTCCTTCTAATAAAGTGCGAATATTATACCACCAGCACAGTGAATTGTCAAAATAACACTAAACAGTTTATTTTAGAATATAAATTGCTTTTCCAGTAACATTCTGTGCAGAATCAGCAACAAAGACATTGCCGACAAATGAGCCTCCTGAATTTGATTTAGAAATGCTTTCCAGAATAATTCCATTGGCTCCAATTTTTCCGGCCTGTTTTTTCAGTTCCGTAATCGCATAGTTTAAACTGCCCTGATCTGTAAAACCTGAATCACTAGAAGCAGAAACAATTCCAATGACTTCATAATCTTCTGGAGGCTCTGTATATATAGAAATCCTGTCAGGATTTACATAAGGCCTCTTTTTGCCAGTAACAAAAGCCGTTCCACTTGCACAAGAAAATAATATAAAACAAATAAACAGCAAAGTAAAAAGTGAAATCAGTTTTTTCATAGTCAAAAACTCCTTGAATAATCGTATCACGAAATATCAGCAAAGCTCATCAAAAACAGTGCCACCAGTCCATTCATTTTCTCGACCTTGAAGAACAAGAAAAAACTTGTCCGCACTTTCTTTTCTAAAGCAGGTCATATAAACCCGGTGAACAAAAAGATTGTTCTCAAAAGTAATCGTACAGAGACTCCACGGCTTTATCGCATTTATTTCGCGACTTTCTCCTTTTACAATTATCATATCTTCATACAATGCAGTTTCTAATACGGAAGAAGAATACTGCTTGGTTTTGCTGAATATTTTTCCCTGCTTTAGATTTTCAAAATAATCCTGCAACGGAGTTTCAGTTAGTTCAGTTGGGCAGCAAGGAAATTCCGCAGGAATACGCCATCTTGTTTTGTCCTGCGCTGCATTTGGCGAAAGCGACATTATAATATCAGGTTTTCTTCCGTCAGGCTTTTCAAATCCTTCTGGATATTCATATTTGAAAATATTTTTTCTTGTCCGAAACACCCATTCTCCAAGACTTCCGACAGCAGAAACATTTTTAGACGAATTGTGATTTGCCCATTTTGTAAGATTTTCAAGACAAGAATCAGATTCTTTTTGATTTACAGCTCTCATCCAAGAAATATTCGGTGGCAAATTAAAGTTGTGAAGAACAGTTATGTCTTTTAGAACATCTTCTATTTTCATTTCTGTCAGCCCTTCAATTTTTTTGCAGGTAATGGGATTCAAGATTATGTTTTCCAGCCGTGTTACCCAGCGGAGATTTGAAGATCGGTTGTCCTGCCTGTTTGTGTTTATGTGGTCAACAACATGACTTTTTGAAGGCGGATCTCCAAGAAACGCTGTCGCTACAATTCTATGAATGACTTGCTGTGCAATGCACGGATAGCCTTTTTCATTTATTGAAGTTCCAAAAGTCCATTCATCATCAAGTTTTCTTTTGCGTTTTTCTGGTTTTGAATGTCGCATAACAGCTCCATTGTCGCGGACTGAATAAGTTTCATCTTTATATGTACAGATTTTTTCTTCTGTAAAGTCGTTTATGTTTGTCATTATATTTTCCCCTCTCTGATTACCTGTTCTTTTGCGCTATTTCTGACCATTCGCCATAATTCTTTCCGTCAAAAGCACGAACCCAATAATACGGTGCATAGTTACTTCTAGTTCTGTCTATATGCTTAATAGGGGAAAACGAACCTTCTGCCATGGGCTTTGCAGTGGAAACATCATTTTCTTTGCTGTAATAAATCATATATTTCACAGCGTATTCTACAGGGTTAAATGAAAATTCGTAGATAGTTCCTAGAATATCTGGAATTATCCAAGCATAAAAATTCTGAGGGGCAGGAAGAAGCTTTGATTCATTTTTTTCAACTGAAATTGCATTGTCTTTTAAAAGCAGCTTATAACGTGAGTTGTTGAGAATCTTTTTTGCGGTTTCAACTTCAGGTGCATTTTCCGTACAAGCAGATTTTAAATCAGTCCAATTAGAAAAGCCTGCGATTTTTGCAATCGTATGCTGGGAATTAGTCAATGTAAATGAAAAATCTTCTTTCTGAAATGGCAAGGCAAAGTCAGAAAAGATTGCATTCACATCAAAGAATTTAGGTTTAAAAATGTAAAGATTTTTATTTTCATCAAATGAACGGCTTTGATAATCTTTAAAAAGATTTCTTGACTGCAATTTAAAATATTCAATAGAGTCCATAATATTATCCTTTATGTATCAGATTCGTATTGTCTTTTTTGACCCGTTAACACCTAGCGACAGAAATCTGACACCAAGAAAAATATTATAGTATTGACATGATTAAAGAATCTTTGCACGGGCAGCTGGCTTTATCAACGAAGCATTTAAAATATAATTTACATTCTTTTAAAAGTCAATGGAAAAGCAAAGTTCGAAACTCTATTTCTTAAAAATTCTTGTCTTTTGTTTTTGTACAAGTTCTTCTCCCTTATCTCAAACCAAAATAACAGAACGCGGCTACCCACATGCTTATTTTTTCCAGCTGTTCTGAATCTGTAATTTCCTCTGATATTATTTTGCCATCTGTAGAGCGGAATTCAACATTAACTTTTTTTGCAAAGCAAAAATCTTCAATTGCCATGTCATCCCATAGTCTATATGAATAAGTATTGTCCTCACTGTTGTAGGAAATTTCATTTTCAACAATTGTTTCTTCGCCATTTTCTTTTGTAATGCCCAGTCTGAAAAATCCTGCGTTTTCATCGTCTGATTTGCGGTTTTTTATTATCAAGTAAAAATATCCCTCATTTCCTTTTAGAAAAAAGGTTCCTGAGCCAGACAAGTCAAAAGCCGCAAGCTCCGGATAATGAAAATGAAAAAAATCAGCCGCAGAAAATGAGCGCATGGTTTCATCCTGAAAGTAAAAATGAATTTTATCCAACCGGTATTCATTCTCTCCTAAAAATGAGTCTGTCAGACTGACCTCAGAACAACCGCCAGGAATCAAATCGAGCTTGACAAGCAAACTTGTATAATCAGGATTTCCTGTGCTGAAAAAAAATATTTCCGCCTGCGTGATTTTTTTTGCAGAAATATTGGCGAATTCCAAATACGGAGAAGAATACTTGCCTTTTTTTAAACAATAATTTGATGGATAAACTAGTGCAGGAACGGTAACCCCGGAATATTCCTGCCAGGCATAATTCATGGCTTTGCCTATAAAATCAGGATAATTCAACATAAAATGATAGCTGCTGGAAACATAATATTTTTCAGCAGTTGTTGATGCTTCTAAATCACCAGATGAAAGTTTAGTTTTGTTTTTATCGCGGGCTATATTACAGGAACTCAATACTAAAAATGAAATTAACAGCAAAATGAGTCTTTTCATACAAACTAGGATAATGTACGGACTTTTTAAAATCAATGGAAAGCAACTTCAACAACGTAAAAATAAACGTATTGCAGTTGTAATATCAAGTCCCAATGAACTAAAAAGATTTTCAGCTGCAAGTTTTGTTTCTGAATCAACTCTGGTTTGAAGAACTGTCATTGCCATATAACAACCTCAAAAATATTTTTGTACTACAAATGTAATACAAAAAAATATAAAATTGCAATTAATATGTTTTCAAATATCTCACCTCAAAAAAATGTTGGCTATAATTTTCAATGTTGACTATAAAGCAGAGCAATGTTATTATTTTACTTACAAACTGTCATTGCCAGAACTGCTCCGTTGTGTTTCTAAAAAACTCATTTGGCAAAATATTACTTTAGATTTTCGGGTCAAGAGCAAAGATGACATTTCATTATATCGCAGGAGGAAACTATGTGTAGAGCTTCAATTTATGACGCGCGGAACAATCTTTCAAATTTCGTAAAGATTGCGGAAAGCGGTGAACCTGTTGAGCTTACAAGGTACGACAAGCCGGTTGCGGTGATTATCAGCTACGAGGAGTATGAAAAAAAATCGCCCAAAAATAAAACAAGCTGGCTTTCAGAATGGCGCGAAGAATACAAGGATGTTCTAAGCGATGAAGGAATTCCTCTCGGACCAAAAGTTTATGCTGACCCTAACAGAGTGATTTTCGAGAAATAAATAAGTACCGAAGATTTGTTTACAAGCAAATATAATAAGAATCACTTATGGAGGAAAAATGAAAAAAATATATCTTCTTGATACAAACATCGTTTCCGAATTCTCAAAGGATTGTCCAAACCAAAACGTGATTGATTTATATGAGGCAAGGAAAAATTTCTGCGCAATTTCCGCCGTAACCTGGCAGGAACTTATTTACGGAGTTGAGAAAATGCCAGAGGGAAAACGCAAAAATTCAATCGTAAACTTTACTGAAAATCTTAAAAACAACATCGAGATAATTCCCTACGACGATTTTGCAGCAGGAATATGCGGTCAGCTTTTAGGAAAATGCCCAAAAGAAGGAAAATCTCTTCCATATTATGACACACAGATTGCCGCAACCGCAATTGCAAATGGAATGGTTCTTGTAACTCACAATACAACAGATTTTGCTGAAGCCGCAGAACGCTCTTTTTTGCGCACAGAAGACTGGTTTTCTGTTGAATAATTCAAAACTGAAGGAATACTTCCTAAGAGCCGTAGCGATACTTCCTAAGAGGCTAAGTAATACTTCCTAAGACCCTAAGGAATACTCTCTAAGGCTCTTAGGAATACTTACTTAGGGCTTTAGGAATACTCACTTAGCCTCTTAGGAAGTATTCCTTCAGTTAAGCGTTGAATTTTGGTAAAAACAGCCGTTTAAGAATTATTATCCAATTCAAGCTTCCCTGACATTTCTGCACTAGAATTTTTTTGTCATTCCCACACTTGATGCGGGAATCTATCACAACGGATTATCAACCGAGTTTCTTTCAGAAACATCGCAGGGGGCAAGCCCAATAATGACAATTTGAGTGGGTAAGTTTATGCTCAGGATGATTTTCGTTCTAGAAATCAACGGCAGAATCATACCCGGAGTATCCGTCAGACTGCAAGACGCAGCCTTCAAAGCCGTCTAAAAACTCCAGCACGTTTTTGCCGCTTCGAGTCCATTTAAAATTGTAAAGATGGACGGGATGCATTTCTTCCCCGCCGCGTACTACCCACATGCAGCACTTTTTTTGCGTTTCTGTTTTTTCTGTCTCTTTTTTGCGGTGACGGTCTTCGTCCCGGTATTCCTCTCTGACTTCCTGCTTGTTTACCCTCATAACCTCGAGCGGCGTTTCATCCATCTGAAGGAATTTTCCTTTCTTCAGTTCCTGTCTGAACTGATTTTCAAGCGGCAGGAGCGCTTTATAAACTTTCTGCTGCCAGTTGCACATGTTCTGACGGCTTAAGTTTATTCCCTTCCAGTTATAGCTTTCTTCCTGACAGTAAAACGGTGTATGGCGCTGGTATTTTCCCATAAACACATGGGCCAGAAGTTCCGGTGTTGCAATTGAACACTCAATAATCCGCTTGTCACCTGCAATTTTTGTAACAGGAGTATCATCATCGTTTACGCAGTCAGGACATCTGTAGACTTCTTTTTCAATAACTTCGATGTATTCATAGCCTGGAACATGAATAATCCGTTCGCTGGCCTGAACACGAACCTTTGCCATTTCTGTTCCGCATTTATCGCAGATTCTTTCGGATTCTGAAAGAGTGATTACGTGGCGGCGTTTTGGAAGATTGCTGTTTATCTTAGAGGCTGCTTTACGGCCTGCATTTGATTTTTTAGTTGATTTTGATTCGTCAACAGGGATTTCTGTTTCTTCATATAATTCAAAGTTTTCCTCTCGACTCGTAATGGTTAAATTCGCCGGACGCTAACAAAATCAATTTTCATATTGAAGCCAGAACTGTAAGAATATTTTTAAGCTGATACTGTTCAAGATCTGCTGGAATTAAAATTTCCATTCC
>OQWM01003102.1_pt1 | contig 11145 bp, 8 predicted proteins | sample 1691531 | NCBI WGS metagenome assembly OQWM01 (sample SAMN03418257, study PRJEB22391) | human gut metagenome | biome: human-gut; feature: organic feature; material: feces | host: Homo sapiens | place: Tanzania | collected 2013-01 | reverse complement strand
GTTCTCCGAACTGTTCGCTGTGCTGAATCCGTTGCATCGCAGCAGGTACCATCCTGCCTTGTGTACCTTCACGTCCTGATAGAATGTGAAGCCGCGCAGGCCTTTGGTGTAGCAATAGAAAAGCTTGCCGTATTTTTGTTGATAAGCCTCAGTCCTACCTATAAAACCCTCATCTTTTGTGTTGCTAACTTTGTCATACGTCTTATACATCGTTTCATCTCCGAAACGTACGTGGCTGTTCACGTTAGCAGATTGGTCTTCACTTTTGATTATCCATTTTGCAGCACTGGTATCATGTATTCTGAAATCAGGACATGTGATAAGGAAAGAGGCATCGACAGGCGACTTCATATATGCAGGGGCTGTGTGGAAGAGCAAGTAATACTCATTCTTTGTAATAATCTTCCATTTCTGGTTTTCGTATTCTTGGGTGCCCTCTTTGGCTAAGCTTGCCTCATAATCGCAGAATTTATTCTCGTCGTTGGGATAAGCAGTGAGATAACCTAAATGGGTAATTGGAAGGAATGAGTTGATTTCGACGAGATACACCTTGTTCTTTTCTGAATAGCCCTTGGCTTTTACAAATTTGATAGCGCAATTTTCCTTTCTATCCATAAATACCCCATTTACCCAATCTTTATCCTGGAAGATTCCCATATATTGGCCAGTTCCAGAACCTTCCACTTTGTTTTGCAGGAAATACGTTGATGTACCGCCATTCCATCTCATATAAATGGAATGTGGTGAAACATTTAGCGAGGCATGAGTACCCCACTTGCCGCCAATACTCAGAAACTTTTTGGCACCGACATTATACAGACACACAATCCTGTCTCCGTTGGTTTCATTTGTCCCATTAGTACAATAAGTTGACGAAGGATCAATGCCAGTAAGGTCGTCAACACCTCCAATAACTGTTTTTTCTGTTCCGTTGTTTTCCGTCGCTTTATTTTGTGCCGAGGCTACAGTAGCGTTTGCAGCCATCAGTACTGCGGCTAAAGCAACAGCCGCCATGTTTCCTTTTGCCTTGGCAAAAGAAAGCAGATAACTTTTACTCTTCATAATTTATAAATCCCCCTATTGTAGATTTCTTTCTAAAAACACTTATTCATTCAAATGTGTCAATTGTGACAGCTATGCTGTTGTCCTGATATCCTGATATGTCAGAAAGGTAAACTCACGATCATCTTCTTCATCAATCTTTATCAATCTTATCAATCTTTTCTTGGATGTTCATCAAACAAACTTGGATGGATTCCTGCAAAACGGCTGCAAAAGTACTCAATTCTGGGGAAAAACGAATGTTTTGCTTCTACCCCCCCCCCAGCCTGTCCGAAAACGCCAGCCCGAAGCGCAGAACAAAGTATAGAGCCGCCATCGCGACTTCACCAAAACCCATCTAAAGGTATATGGGTCTTTATCTTATTTTTTTTAGTTTGTACCAAGCAATCCGTCATAAGGGCCAAAAAGGCCGATATGAGCAATGGCAGAGCGTGTTTCTCATTTGTATGTGATTCCCTATACGTCTTATCGAAGAGATGCGACAAGCGCCGGCACTCCTTTGAGAGTTATGGCACGACGAAGGTTGTAAGACAGACAGAAGAGACCCATCTCAGCAGTCACCTTCAGTTTGCCTTTAAGTAGAAAATAATACTGTCCAAGTGCCCGTTTCATAGTTCCGAAAGGATGCTCGGAGAGGCATTTACGATTATCCATCTTCTTCTGGTCGAGATGCAAAACATAACGGACAACCTTCTTCACGACCTTCGTTCTTGGAGGCTTCGGCTTGTCATTGTCCTCTCCTTTAAGCTGCTTGCGCTTTGACTCGGCTGCCCGGATCAGGGTGTCCTTACCGAAGTCCGCCTCTTTGAACTTCTGGACGGTGCACTTACACTTGCACCTCTTGCATGCAAGCTTGTTGCAGTAGCGTATCATGCCGTTCCTTTTGACGGACTTCTGTCTCAGGATTTCACCTTGCGGACAATAGACGAGATTACGTCCGGCATCCCTCACGAAGTATCCCTCAAGAGCCTTGGCACGCATTTGTTCTGGAGACAGCTGTAGAACTGCAGAGTCAGCCACATCGGATGTGTACTCCTTGATTTCTGTTATCCGGACATCGGTCAGGATATCCTTGTATGCATCCGGTATGATGCCTGCTTCAAGGCACACTTTCAGGTCTTCCGGCCTTGTGCTTGCTTTCTGCTCGGCAGTCACAGACGCTTCGTTGTAGTCAAACCGGACATGCTCTGTGCATCCGCCATCACGCTGGATGACATTCGGTATGATTCCGCTGGCCAATGCTTCGGCATGGTCTTCGGGACACTCATACCCCTTGTCCGCTGTGGTTTCAAGAACCTCTACACCATAGTCGGCTTTCACCTCTGATGCAACGCTTGTGATTAGACCATGGTCAGTAGGACTGTCTGTTACTTGAAAGCCAGCTATCATGTGGCTTCCTGCATCAACGGCTGCCTGCACATTATAGCCGACACAGAAGCCTTCATTGGCCTTCATAAGTCGGGAATCCGGGTCGGTCAAGGATATCTGGCTGTCACCGTTTTCCTCAAGCATATCACGATACCCCTCGTAACGTTCCTTCCGCTCTCGGCAGACATCAAGCTTGCGCTGTAGCTCATCCTTCGAGAGTTTGCGCCCTTCCTCATGGTCGTATGCGTCAAGTTCCTCCATGTAGATGGAAATATGCTCGTCAAGACGCCTGATCCGATCGTCGAGCTTGTTCAGAGTCAGGTTGTTGTCCTTGGCGTTTACTGCCTTGAACTTGCTTCCGTCAATGGAGATGTATGACTTGGAGAAAAGTTTCAGACCCATGCAGAACTTGTTGAACTCCTTATATACTTGGGTAATGGCCTTCTTGTTATCCTTGCGGAAATCGGAAATGGTGCGAAAGTCGGGAGCCAGCTTCCCGAGCAGCCACATCACCTCTACGTTACATTTGCACTCACGGGCAAGTTTGCGAGATGAGCGTACCTGATAGAAGTAGCCGTAAATATAGAGCTTGAGCAGATCGCGCGGATCGTAACCTGGAGTGCCGGTCTCTGCCGGAGTACTGCGGACAAACTCCAGTTCATCCATCTTGAGGCTGTCAACAAAGGCATCAAACAGGCGCACAGGGGCATCTGCTTCCACATACTCGTCAATACAGTCGGGGAAAAAGATTCTTTGGTGTCTATCTTGACCTTTCTTATATGCCATATCTCCATCGTTTTATACTACAAATATACGGAAAATAATTAAGAATCAAGAATGTATAAAGTCAAATAACTACAAGAAAGCAAATGATGTCACCCTACAACTGCTCATGTGGCTGTTTGGATAGTTTTCGGACAGTCTCCCCCTGGCTGCTGCCTTTTACCTTCGGGTCAATTGAAGAAGTTCCAGCTCACACCGAAATGGAACGTGCGTGGGTTGATGGGATAATGAGGTGCCCAGAAGGCATGCCCGGTACCCTGATTGACGTGGTTCATAGCCACATAAAGGCGGCAATGCTTCAAGTGAAGGTTTGCATACACATTCACTATCGGGTAGTTGCCTATCTTCACACGCGCGTTCTGGTTGTCCTGCACGGCAAACTGGCCCACCGAAGTGGAATAGTCGGGTGCGTAATAGGAGGTGAAGTAGCGGAGGTCGCCGCCCAACTGCACCCTCAGAACCTTGGCCAGGCGGAAGAGGAGATAGACGTTGGTGTAAAGGGTAACGTCTGGCAGGGGAAGGGCAACCTTGTCAGAGGACTTCTGATAAGTGACTTCGCTGTCCCAATGGACGGGTCCGAACTTCAAGTCTTGCGCCAGAGTGGCGCTGAACACCTGCACGCTGCCGCTCGTCTGCCTTACCGCTACGGCACGGCTATAGTCTCCGGGGATGATGCTGCCCACCTTAGTGCTGTCCTTCAGCGTGTTCTGCATGCCGAAGTAGGTGTAATTGGCCACATTCTCAAAGCCCACATTGACTCGGGTTCCGAACTTGCACAGGCGCAGGCTTCCCTCTATGCGGGTACGCAGTTCGCGGTCCAGACTGTTGTCCCACCATGCGCTCTGCGAGTGGTAGTGCCTGAAGTAGAAGTCGGGAGTCTGGTGCTTGACATAGGCATGCACGTTGACAGCCAGACTGTCCTTGCGTCCCATGCGCACTCCCAGATCGATGTTTCCATCCACGGCAAAGTCTCCGCTGCGCTCTCCCACAAGCCATATCTCACCGTTCACGTTATAGTGTATGAGCTTACCCTGCGTTCGGGCTATCTCTCCACCTACCGAGATGTCATTCTCCACGTACTTGCGCTGCCCCACGGTATCGCGCTCAGTCTGCCAATCCACCATACGATAGTTGCGCACCTCATGCGTTCCGAAGAGCGTGATACCCATCTGTGCCCACTTGTTGAAGCCCTCTCTCAGGGCCACTCCCACCGTATTGCGCACGGCCAGGGAGCGGGTCTTGTCGAGCACGTCATTCCATTGGCCATAGTAATGATTGGTGTAGTAGCTGTCGGGGGTGCTGTGTGCGGCATAGTTGTGACTGAGCCTGCGGGCATCAAAGGTGTGTATGATGCTGGTGACGGGAACGAACTCCTGGGGTGTCACAAGCTGGCTCTCCCACTTCCTCATGAGTGAATCCACCATCACCTGGCGTGCTACGCTATCCTCGCGAAGCACCTGCTGAAGGCTGTCGGACAGCGACATGAGGAGTTCGCTCTCTGATGGCGGAGTGGGTTTGAGCGAGTCGGGCACCTCTATATCGCGGTAGAAACCGAGGTTGTAGCGATGTGTGAGGTAGAAGTTCTGCTCGTGATTGCGGTTCCACGTCTGGCTGAGCATGACGGGGATATCCTTACTGGAGTACTTCTGCTGGAAGCTCTGCGGGTTGCGGATATAGTTGTCATCCTCGATGCCGCCGTTCTCACCCATCTTCATATCGTTGATGTTGATATAGGCGTGTATGTTGTAGCGCTCTCCACGGTGGTATCCGTAGAAGGTGCTACCGAACATACTGTTGGCCTGACTGTTGTAATATCCGCGCCCGTAAAGGTAGTCCAACTTCAATCCCAGGCCGGAGAGCTTGTTGATGTTCGAGGCAAAATAGGCCCGCACACGGTCTTCTCCGTTCTGGTTGTTGCCGCACTTGTGGTAGGCGAGGTTGGTTACGGGACTCAACGTATTGGTGAAGCGGAAGTCCTGCAGAGCCGTGCGGAAGAAGCTGAAGGGCTTCACGAAGAGGAAATCATCGCTCTGCTCACGCTCCATGAACACACGGCTCTCGCGCGGAGAACCCACATTGCCCAGGATGTTATAGTGTCCTGTATAGCCCTCTGTATTGTTGAAGTTCTGGAAGTTGTGCACCACAGTATCATTGTTCTCGGCATCTATCACCGTTCCCAACCTGCGATCCACACGCCACTGGAACTGTCCCACGGGTATCTTCTTCGCCTTCTTTCGCTTGGTGGTATCGCGTCCCCAAGTGGTACGATTGGCCTTCTCCTGTTCGTCCTCCATACCCTGTGAGTTGCCTATACCTGCGTTGTTGGCATTGCGCAAAGGAAGCTGCGCCAGCACCATCTGCATGGAACAGGCGAAGAAGCACAACACGAGGGTCAGGCATCTGACTTTCATCAATTTCTGCATCTCCCTCCTTTACAAGAAAAAGCGGCCAAAGACCTCGCCCACTTTGAACAGCATGCCCACGCCGATGACGGCGAGGGCTGCTATGTGATGATTATCCGAACAAAAATAGAGCACGAGACCAACAGCGGCCAAGAGCAGGAATATCATGTTCAAAGCCTGCCTCAACCCCTTGTGGTCACTGAACCTGCGCCTCTTGCGGCGTATCCGCTCCAGTTCTGCTTCTCTGTCTGTCTGTCTGTTTGTCTGCATCATGAGCATTCAAGATTGGTTTCCTGTGACGGCCATTACTCGGTCACCACCACTCCTGAGCGAACCTCCACGGTGCGCTTGACCTCAAACTTGTCGATAGCCAGTGCAAAGATTTCCTCTGCGCGGTCTATTGTCTTCTTGCGGAACTTGCCGCTGCGGGGATAGAGCTTCTTGCCCGACTTGGCTATGGCAGCCTGGTCGGTGATCCACTCCTCGGCCTTGTACGACTCTCCCTTGGTGCCATCGGTCTGCTCGGCATAGTAGTAGGAGATCTGGGAAATCTCCATCTCCACCTTGTCGCCGGTCACTTTGGCAGACACCTGATAGCGGAAGCGGGTGCGGTCGAGGTAGAGAGGCTTGTTCTTGAATACCATCCACTCCTCCACACGAGCCACTACCAGACCGCCCTCCTGGCCATCTGATATCACTCGGGTACGCAGTCCCTCGATGCCTTTGCCCACCAGGTCATTGACCACGAAGTCCTTTACGCCTGCCAGCACATCCTGCTGACTCTTGCCAGGCACGCGGAATGACTTGCGGAAGACCACCATTCCGTTCTCCTCGGGCACAGCGCCTGCCAGGTATTTGGAATCTACTTCAGACTTGGCTCCTGCTGTGATAGAAAGCAGGGCGAACAATGCTAAAAGAATCTTTTTCATATCGTTTGTGTGTTGTTTTATTTGTGTTGTTGTGATGTGTCAATATTGTCTCTGGCCTCTGCCCACAGCTTTCTCCACCCGGAGCAATGCTCCGTGCGGACCGGGCACAGGCTTTGGCCAGGCGGGTGAATCAGAGCAGATGGTTGGAGACGAACTTCTGCAGTTCCTCCTTATATCCGTCGCTGATGGGCAACTGCTCCGATGCAATGTTCAAGGCACCCTTGTTGATGCTGGTCACCTTGCTCATCTGCACCAGATAGGAGCGGTGAATGCGCATGAATCTGGGGTAAGGAAGTTTCTCCTCCAGCAGCTTCATGCTCATGAGCGTCATCACTGGACGGGAGCCTTCAAGGTAAATCTTCAGGTAGTCCTTCAGGCCTTCCACGTAAAGTATCTTGTCCAAGGGAATCTGCACAAGCTTGTAGTCGCTCTTTACATATATGAAGTTGTCGGTCCCCATGGAGCCTGCACCGTCCTTGCCATTGTCATGCGACACCACATTCGACTGCGTGAACCATGCCAAGGCCTTGTTTACGCTCTCAAGGAACTCGTTGTAGTTGATGGGTTTCTTCAGGTAGTCGAGTGCGTTGACACGGAATCCTTCGACCGCATATTCGCTGAACGCGGTGGTGAAGATGACCCTTGTCTGGCTGGGCAACATGCGACTGAACTGCATGCCATCGAGGTCGGGCATCTGGATATCGAGGAAAGCCACGTCAACGGGGTCGGATATGAGGTCGCGCAAAGCAGACGAGGCACTGTCATACTGGCCCTTCAAGGTGAGGAAGGGAGTCTTCTGCACATAGCTTTCGAGCAAGGCTCTTGCCAGAGGTTCGTCATCTACGATGGCACATGTAATCTTGTTCATCTTGTATAAATGGTTAGTAATGAATAGTATTCGTTGTTATCATCCACTCCCTGCTCCCAACTGAACTTGCCAGGATAGAGCAGTTCGAGCCTTCGTCTCACCAGCTGCAGTCCCACCCCGTGACCGCTTTTGTCATCGGTGGATTTAGGGTGATTGCTGTTGCGGATGTCGGCATGGATTATCCCGGAATCTACAGAACCGGTGATGTGAATGCTCACATATCCCTCGTTGCCGCTTATTCCATGCTTGAAGGCATTCTCTACCAGAGAGATGAGAATGAGGGGAGCTATGAGGAGGGAACCGCTTTCGCGCATATTGTCAACAAACTCCACTCGCACACTGGGTGAGATGCGGAGCCGCATGAGGTCAACATAACGGCGCAGGAAATCGACCTCGCGCTCCAAGGTGGTATAGGCATCGCGGTTCTGATAGAGCATGTGGCTGAGCAGGCGGCTGAGGTTCATGATGGCCTCCTGCGCCTTTCCCTGGTCAAATACGACAAGTGCATAGATATTGTTGAGCGTATTGAGCAAGAAATGAGGGCTCACCTGGTTCTTCAGGCTTTGCAGTTCGGTCTCCGTCTGACGAAGTTCGGCCTGCTTGCGTGCCATATTGGCCTTGCGGAAGCGGAAACTCATGTGGAGCACCACAGCCAGTACCACCAGCAACAGATAAATCATGAAATCGCGCACGGCAATGACCAAGTCTATCCACACTTTACCCTTCGTGGCACCGAAGAAGCGCCAATGACGGCGACCAGACTCAGGTGAGATTCTGTCATATCCGTCTGGTTCGCGCGATGCACGAAACTCCTCGTCGTCATACACATAACTTCTGGGAGCCTGCGATTGGGGTTCCACGCTATCCCGTCGGGTCTTGTTCTTCACCACCTGCTGGTAACGAGCCAGAAGCAAAGAGTCTGCCATACCCTCACTTTCCCACTTGTCTATCTGGATACGCTCAATTCTCATCTGCCACGAATAGTTCCAGAATCCGTTGACCGTCTGCGCTGCAATGATGAGTATAAGGTTGAGCATGACAAACCGACGCAGATTGTGATTCCTCAGATACTTGGGTACGAGCCAGATGTAATTGACGTAGAAGACAATGGCAAGCAGAGCGGGACTGACAAGCAAGGGCATCGCGTGGGACAAGACACCGACAAAGCCTTCTTCCCGCACGAACATCATCTGCGGGAAGAAGAAAATCACCATCCACGCCATAATGTGAATCATGATTTCCAGTATATGGTGCCGACTCTCGTCCTTAGCCATTCAGTCTCTGTCCTTTTCCTTATATTTAGAAGTTAACAATCTGTTGGTCTGTCCCTGTCAGAGCACCCGCTTGCGGGTTACTCATATCTGATAGCCTCGATGGGGTCCATTCGGGCAGCCTTGCGGGCAGGCACATAACCGAAGAACACTCCGATGAATGCACACAGGCAGAAGCTCACGCCCACACTCCAGAAGGGCACATCGCTGGGCAGACCGCAGAATGTGGATGCTATCCAACTGCCTCCGTAGCCCAGTGCCACTCCCAAGACTGCTCCCGTGAGGGATATCATGATGCTCTCGATGAGGAACTGACTCAGGATATCCACCCCGCGTGCTCCTACCGACATGCGCAGTCCTATCTCCTTGGTACGCTCTGTCACACTCACCAGCATGATATTCATGATGCCTATGCCAGCAACCAGCAGCGAGAAAGCTGCCGCCACTACCAGGATGATGGTGATAGTGTCCATGGTGCTTCCCATAGTCTCCATCATCTCCTGCTGCGAGCGTATGGTGAAATCGTCTTCAGCATCGTCCTTCAACTTATGGTTGTGCCTGATGATACCCGTTATCTCTTCGATGGCTGCATCACTGAGGTCTTCGCTCAGTGCACTCATGTTGATACTGTTGAAGTAGGTCTGTGCGGCTATACGCTTCATCACGGTGGTATAGGGTGCGATAATCACATTGTCCTGGTCCATACCCCATGAGTTGTAGCCTTTTGCCTTCAATACTCCCACGATGCGGAACGGTATGCTCTTGAAGCGGATAGTCTTGCCCACACAGGGAGCATCCTTGTCACCGAAGAGTTCTTTCACTATGGTGCGCCCGACAACGCACACTTTGGCACTCTTCTTCACATCCTCCTCGTTGAAGCAATCGCCCTCCTCCACTGTCCAGAGCTTGATGTCAAGATACTCGGGCGATTCTCCGTAGAGCGATGTAGTGGTGTTGTTGGCACCATAGATGACCTGTCCGCTGCTGGTCACTTCAGGGCTGATGTGCGTTACCAGCGTGGCATCAGAGAGCAGGCTCTGGTAATCGGCCATCTTGAGAGTCTGCATCGAACTGGGATCACGGCGCACTCCGCCTCGCATGTCAGCACCCGGGCGAAGGGTGAGCAGATTGGTTCCCATCTTGCTCAACTCAGCCCTCACACTCTGCTTGGAGCCTTGTCCGATGGCCATCATGATGATGACGGCAGCCACTCCAATGATGATTCCCAGCATGCTGAGGAAGGAGCGGAACTTATTGCTCAGTATTGCGTTGATGGCAACTTTGAGTAGATTCTTTATACTCATATTCTTTTATATCTATATATAATGTACCACTGGCCGGGCAGGAATCTCATTTGCGCCTGCCCGGCAGCACTTAGTCATCCACAGGCTTGGGCAGTGCAGCCAATGCTGCAGCCGCATCCTGGATGTTGGTATTCACCTTGTCCTCACGTATCTTGCCGTCCCGCAGCATGATGTTGCGGCTGCTGTACTGTGCAATCTCGGGATTGTGAGTCACAAAGATGATGGTTCGTCCCTCGCGATAAAGCTGCTGGAAGAGCACGAGAATCTCAAAGCTTGTACGCGTATCAAGGTTTCCCGTAGCCTCATCGGCCAGTATCACAGCGGGATTATTGACCAATGCACGTGCGATGGCCACACGCTGCATCTGTCCGCCCGACATCTGATTGCTCTTATGGTCAAGCCTGTCACCCAGTCCCACAGCCTGCAGAGCCGACACGGCTGCCTCTCTGCGCTGCTTGGCATTGTAGCGTTTGTTGTACATCAAGGGCAGCTCCACATTCTCCACTGCCGTTGTCTTGGCCAGAAGGTTATAGTTCTGGAAGATGAAGCCTATCTTTCTGTTCCTGAGCACAGCCCGCTCTGACCTCTTCATGGTACGCACCGACACTCCATCCAGGATATACTCTCCACTGGTAGGTGTATCAAGGCAACCCAACTGGTTGAGCAGGGTGCTCTTGCCAGAGCCAGACGTTCCCATGATGGTGACAAACTCGCCCTCGAAAATCTTGAACGAGATGCCGCGCAAAGCATGTACCACCTCGTCGCCCACCAGAAAGTTGCGCTTCACATTCTGAAGTTCAATCACGACCTTGCGGGAATCGGCAGCCGCCATGCCAGCTTCATTATTTGAAATCACTTTTTGATTATCCATACACCAAAACGATTTTTAAAGTAGATGGTCAGACCGGCTATTTTTTGTTCTTCCTTGGGCCTGGTGCAAAAGGACTGCTTTCAGAATTGTCGCCCGCGTCGGCCTGTTGCGCATCGGCAGAGGCGGCCTTCATTTCCACGATTACCTCAGCGCCTTCCTTGATTCCGCTAACAATCTGAGTGCGCGTGCCGTTGGTGATGCCGGTTTTCACGGCATAAGCCTTCAGCGTTTTTCCCTCACGCACCCACACCTTGTGAGCGCCCTGACAATCTTCGATTTTCTCTCCT
>OQWM01003099.1_pt1 | contig 11151 bp, 6 predicted proteins | sample 1691531 | NCBI WGS metagenome assembly OQWM01 (sample SAMN03418257, study PRJEB22391) | human gut metagenome | biome: human-gut; feature: organic feature; material: feces | host: Homo sapiens | place: Tanzania | collected 2013-01 | reverse complement strand
TATAGCTCATATCAGTGACGTTTGAAGTATCCCAGTTATCGAGCGGTTGGTTGAAGCTCTCGGCGTAATAAAACATATAGCTCATATCAGTGACGTTTGAAGTATCCCAGTTATCGAGCGGTTGGTTGAAGCTCTCGGCGTAATAAAACATATAGCTCATATCAGTGACGTTTGAAGTATCCCAGTTATCGAGCGGTTGGTTGAAACGGGTTGGGTATTTATCACCATAAAACATTTTGCTCATATTTGTGACGTTCGAAGTATTCCAGTTATTGAGCGGTTGGTTGAAATCTGTTGCATCATAAAACAACTCGCTCATATCGGTGATTTTTGAAGTATCCCAATGATTAATGGATTGGTTGAAGTACGCTCCATAAAACGCGCCTACCATTTCGTTGTTATAAAACTTGGGCGATTCATTCGCAGGAAGTTCAAGTCTACTTGTGTTTTTAAATGCATATTTGCCAAAACTCACATTTCCATAAGAATGAATTCTGCGAAGCTTCGTGCAATAATTATCGTATCCGCCATTGCAACTCCACTTTTTGATCGTTCCTTTTACAGTTACTCGGTAAATGCCACTGCTTCTGTATTTATGCGATCTGGTGTCTCCGCGTCCACCAGAAACAGTTGTCGTCCTTCCATCTCCCCAATCGATGACGATAGTACCCTCTCTTCCCTGAATTGGAAAATCAATATAATCATTGCTTGAAGTTTCCCATTCAGAAACGAACAATGTCGAAGCAGTCGAAACACATGCATCATTCGATTGTTCGTATCCCGCATTGCAAGTGTAAACACACTGCCCACCTATGCAAGATGCACTCGAGGCATTTTCAACTACGCTACATGCTTTCCCATGCTCGCCACAGTTTTCGTTTGTGTCGGCTTCGCACGCGCCTTCAAAGATGTGATAATTGAGATTACATGTAAAAGAACACACGCCATTTGAGCACGTATCCGTCGCATTTGCGACGTTTGCTTGGCATGTCTTTCCATGCGTTCCACAATTATTGGAGTCGTCTTTCTCGCATGTCCCGTTGTAATGGTGATAGCCAGGTTTGCATGTATATGAACATGTGCCATTTTCGCACGAATTCGTGGCGTTTTCGACATTGCACCGTTTACCGTGATCGCCACAATTTGCAAGGCTATTGATCTCACATGTATCGCCGAACTTGTGATATTTATCGTTGCATGTAAAAATGCAGGTGCCACCAGTGCATGTATTTGTAGCATTTACGACATCGCACTTTTTGTCGTGCTCGCCGCAGTTTTCAAGGCTGTCGAGTTCGCATATATCGCCGTACTTGTGGTATTTATCGTTGCATGTAAAACTGCAAGTGCCACCAGTGCATGTATTTGTAGCATTTGCGACATTGCATTTTTTGCCGTGTTCGCCACAATTTTCAGGGCTGTCGATTTCGCATTGATCCATGTATATGTGATAATTTGGATTGCATGTGTACGAGCAAGTGGCATCGTTGCAAGAGTTCGTCGCGTTTGGTGTGTCGCATTTGTTGCCATGCGCTCCGCAGTGATCGATATCGTCTAATTCGCAAGCGTTGTTGAATAGGTGTGATCCTTTTTCGCATGCCGTGACTTGGCAATAGCCTTCGGCATTGCATACGCCTGCGACGGCATGGCTCGTAAATGTATTGCAGTTTTGGCAACTCGATCCGCAATGGGTGTTGTCGTTTTGGCAGAAGGCTTCTTGGCTTGCATATGCCTCTTGCAGGCAGACATTGCCTTCGCACACTTTGTCGATACACGCGCCTTCGGAACAGATTTGCTTGGTCGTGCAAGATTTGCAAGCGCCGCCGTCGATGCCACATGTCGTGTTACTTTGCGCACTCGTACACTGCCCGTGTAGCGGATTGAGGCAGAATCCTGGGTGACACGTCGTCGCAACGCAGAGTCCGTCTTCGCATTTCCCTGCATTCCATCCCGTCATTTGGGTGCAGTCGGTGCCACTCGAACCACACGACACCGTCGTATCGGGCACACAGATGTCACCTTCGAGGTGAGCGTTTGGTTTGCAAGATTTGGCTTTGCATATCTTGTCTTCGCAAATGCCCGATTCGGTATATTCGAGCGCATTGCAGTCGTCGGATCCAGTCGCATGCCCGTTGGGGCAAGCAGTTGCACTGTCGATTTCGCATGTGCCTGCTGTCGTGAGATGGTAGCCGTTGGCACACGCCGTAATGATGCACGTTCCACTTTGGCAATAGCCAGCAGCGGCGTGATTTGCCGTGTTACAATTCGTGCATTGCGTGCCGCAATGGTCGTTGAGATTGACACAGGCATTGTCGTAGAGGCAGGCATTGCCCGTGCACGAGCTCAGTATACATTGCCCATCTCGGCATAGTTCGTTCGCTTCGCACGCTTTGTTACATCTGCCGCAGTTCATGGCATCGGTTTTGAGCTGTTCTCTTGGCAGGCAAAGGGGATCGGTGCTCGAACCGCAGTTTATCTTGTTATCGTTGCACATATAGGTGCATTTGCCTTGATTGCATCCGGTCGTTTTGGCGGTTTCTGTATCGGCGCAAGTCGAACCACATGCCCCGCAGTGATAAGGATTGTTGCAATGGACGTCGACGCAGACGTTTTGATCGATTCCCGTACAAAGCGATTCTTCGGCTTTTTGGCACGACGACAAAACGCACTTCCCGTCAATGCAATATTGGAATTCGGAACAGGGAATGTAACTGCGACACGTTTCGTCGGCACCGCAGTAATTTTCATTTGACTTCGGATTGATACACGAACCATTGCAAACGACTTCGCCCGGTTGGCATTTATCTGTGCACACGCCTCTTGCGCAGATCTCGTCGGCAGCGCATCGGGTGTTGATCGATCCACATGCATCGTGGCTGTCGGCTGCGCAAATCGTTTTCTCTATTCCGTTTTCATCGAAGCTACTGGCAATGTGGTAGCCCGATGCGCAATCATCGGCAAAACACGTTTTGTCAATGCAGTTCCCGCTCTTCCATCCCGTGATTTGGGTACAATCGTTTGTGTGCGTGCCACAGTGATTCACATCGTCGGGCTCGCACTGATTTGCAAAGATGTGCTCGCCCGGTTGGCATTTGATTTCTGGTGGGGTAAGGAGGATACATTCGCCCATTTGTTCATCGCACGTCGAATTCACATCGCACATTTGTTTGAGAATCCATTCGCCCCCTTCGCATTTCGAAAGTGCGTTTTTGTCGCATTTCCAAATGCCTTCGGTGCAAGTAGAGCCGCCCTTTGGTTCGCACGTGCCAGTTTGTTCATTGCACGTCGAATTCGCATCGCACGTTTGTTTGAGAACCCAATTGCCCGCTTCACATTTCGAAAGTGCGTTTTTGTCGCATTTCCAAGTTCCATTAGTGCAAGTGGAGTCGCCCTTTGGGTCGCACGTGCCAGTTTGATCGTTGCATTGCGCATTGTCGCCACACGTTTTGAGCTTGTGCCATTTCCCTGCCATGCATTTCGAAAGCGCGTTATTGTCGCATTTCCAAGTGCCGTCGGTGCAATTGGAGTCGCTCATAGGGGCACACGCGCCCGTCAGAGCGTTACATGTCGAATTCGCATCGCACGTTTGTTTGAGAACCCAATTGCTCGCTTCGCATTTCGAAAGTGCGTTTTTGTTGCATTTCCAAGTACCATTGGTGCAAGTGGAGTCGCCCTTTGGGTCGCATGCGCCCGTTTGATCGTTGCATGTCGAATTCACACCGCACGTTTGTTTGAGAACCCAATTGCCCGCTTCGCATTTCGAAAGTGCGTTTTTGTCGCATTTCCAAGTTCCACTGGTGCAATTGGAATCGCCCTTTGGTTCGCACGTGCCAGTTTGTTCGTTGCACGTCGAATTCGCATCGCACGTTTGTTTGAGAACCCAATTGCCCGCTTCGCATTTCGAAAGCACATTGTCGTCGCATTTCCAAGTTCCGTCGGTGCATGGCGTCGTGTTAGGCGGATTCAAGGGCTCGTCTTCTGGCGAGATCGAGTCGGCGCAGCCAGCGGCGAGGAGTGCCGTCGCAGCGAGCGAGATCCAATAGAATTTGCAATGTTTCATGACGCTATTTCTCCATTTATACAAGTGACGCGTTCTGAAATATATAAAACATCACTGCCGTCAATTATATGGCGTTAGCTATTGTCGTGATTTACAGCCACGAAGTAGCTATAAATCTACTGCATCATAAAAAAAAAAAAAAAAACGCAACCCTTTTTTAACGAAAAAATGAAATTTTTTTGAGGGTTGGAAATACACGTTTTGAGCGGTCTTGGGGGGGGGCAATTTCGTGGGAGTTGCGCTCGTCTTTCTGTGCCCGCAGGGCACAGAAATGGAGAGAGTAGATGGGGGCGCGTCTGGGGGGCTTGGCGGAAACGCCTATGGCGAGCGCAGAGCGAGGTTGAGAGAGCTTGCGACCAGTGTCGCATCAAAAAAAAGCGACGATAACTCGCCATCGACGTCTATTTCGAGTACAGAGAGCATGGGGGATTGAGACTTGACGATTGAGTAGAAAATAATATGACTGATCCGCCATTATACATTTAATGGCAAAGATATCACTTGGGTCGTGTGTATTCAAATGCGCGATGTTACAAATATTATTATGAAAGAATTGAATATCAATTTCTTAGATGCCGCGGAGTTGTTTTATCCGTCGCAAATTTGCGAAGACCTCACTCAAGTCGACAATGGGTTGTGGGCAGAATCGGCACCATATATTGCCGACCGCTTTTTCGAAGAATACCATGCAAAGAAAAATGCAAAGGGCGAGTGCTGAAATATAATATGGCATTTTGCAAGGGGGCCGCATGTGTTGATAGAGGAATGTATCGGTTTGTAACCGTCTTGTCTCGTATCGAACGATATGATATTTTTTGCCGTTTGGCAGTTTTGTCGCATGAGGTAGGGAGGCGATTGAGATGGGTACGAATAATCGGCAGAAACGGCGTTTGCTTCATTCGAAGTCAGTTCGGATCGATGTGAAAGAAATCAAGCGAGCGGTAGGGGATGTTCAAAGTGCGCTTGGGGCAGGGGCGTTTGCCGTTGCTTTTGATGGGGCGCAGAAGTTGTGCGAGTGGATTGGTGCTGTCGTCGATGGCGATGGGGCGAATTCTCCGATGGGAATCGACGTTGCGACGCTCGACAATATATATATGACGGCGCTCGTGTGGTGCGTTCGCGCCAAGTCGGGATTGGGGGATCGTGCGAGTGCCGAGGCGATGGCCGAGGCGTATTATAAGGCGGCATGCGATCGGGGTTGCGCTCCGCGCATCGTGCAGGCGTTGCAGATCAAGGCTCAGTTTGCCCTCGATCGCGCCGATTGGCAGGCGGCAATCGATGCGCTCGAATCGATTTTTCCGTATGCCGAAGCACTTGGCGACAGGTGCGTCGAAATTGCAGCCGGGCTCGCTTTGGCCAATTGCCACACTCGGCTCTATCGGTTTAACGATGCGAGCGAAGCACTCGTGCGAGCCGAAAAATGCGCCGCCATGGCCGATGGGGCTCTAGACGAGAATTTGCCTGCCATTTGGATGGGGCTCTACGAAATCGAAAAGCTCACAGGGCAATGTGAAGCGGCTCGATCGTGCCTGAGCCGTTTGGGCGAATGGATTCAGAATGGGAAGGCGTGTCGAGAAGACGACTTTTGCGCCTTTTTATTGGCACAAATACGAGAGTCTTCGGCGCAATTCGATAGCCAAAACGTTCGAGATATCCTCGATATGCTCAAATCGACGTCGATATATCGCGCAGCAAATGGCGGCGAATCGCCCGATGCGAAACGGCAGAAACTCCAGCATATCATCGTCGATATCGAAGATTGTCGCAGTTTATGGGCATCGGGCGAAAGGGAAGGCGCCCGCCGAGTCTATGACCGTTGCGTGGCGGCGACCGACGATCGCGCCACGCAACAGACGCTCGCGCTTTTGCGCTATGAGTGGGCGGTTGAAACGGGGCGTTGTGCGCCGACAAGTGCGCAGCAGTGCCACGAAATTGCCGACGATCCAGAGGCTATGGCGCATGAAATGGCTCGGTTGTTCGACGAAGATAGCTGCGAGGGCGATGGCAATATACTCATGCAGATCCATCGTGGATTTATCGATGCCGAACTGGAGATGGAACGTGGAAAATACGAAGAGTCGTCGCAGATACTGAATTGGATTCACGAGGTGGCGACGTTTCGCGATTGTGCATCGATAGCCGTGAGAGCGCGAGCGATGCTTTGCCAGAACGAGATTTGCAAGGGGAATGCGCGAGGCGTCGCCACCGAGTCGGTCGAAGTCTACGGCGCCATGCGCCGCTATATCGGCGAAATCGAGGCATTGCCCGCCTTTTTAATCGCCTATCGCCTTTGCCTCATGGTGGGCGATGAATCGCCGCTCGAAGCTTTGTGTTGCGTAAACGACGTGTTTGAGCGCTGTGAGCAAAAGTTCGAGACGTGTTGCGTGCAACACGGCGAGCCCGGTATGGTGGCGTTGGGATTAGGGCTATTGAGGATATATGCGCTTAAACGCGACGTTGCACGATTTGAAAAAGTCGCCGCTGTGCTTGCTCCGGCGATGGACCCGGCGCGACGCGCCCATCGCACGATGGTCTATTGGGGTATATGTGCAGAATTTGAAAGAAGCCGGGGCGATGGCGCAAGTCGCGCCGCAGGGTATTTGAAGAAAATGCGCGAGCTTGCCGAGATCAATGGTTTTGATGCAAGTCGGATTTGAGCCATATTCGGCAACGCGCGGTAGGTGTCGATTAGGCGTTGACATGCGATTTTGGCATCTGTAAAATGTTGCGCGCATTTTACCGCCATACAGTTTCGTGCGAGTGATAGTTCCCAATGGCGGCTAAGCCGAAGAAATAGGGGTACGTGATGTATTTGACACCAGAACAACTTGCTCAAATCAAGGATTCGATCGACAAACAGCGGCAAGAGATCCTCGATAAACTCAACCAACGTTGCGAAGAGGGGTATGAGCCCGAAGTTCGTGGCGACGAAGCCGATATTGCCAATTCGGAGGGCATAGCCTTGACGATGGAACGGTTGCAGTCGCGCGATCGCCGTTTGCTCAAGAAACTCGACGAAGCGATGCGTTGGGTCGATTCGGAAGATTTCGGTTACTGTGAATCGTGCGGTGAAGAAATTGGATTTAAACGCTTGCTCGCTCGCCCGGCAGCTCGCCAGTGCATCGATTGCAAGCAAAACGAAGAACAACGCGAGCGTGGATATTACCATCCGCGTCCTCGCAAACCACCCAAGCCGTTGCATCATGAGGATGACGACGAGGAGTAGGTGGAGGTATTGGTTTAGATGTTTAAGAAACTGAGTGTTTTTGTTGCGATTTGTTGTTTGGCTACAGCTTGTGACGATTCGGATTCGAACGATAGCCCCAAAGCTGAGCCAGTTTGTGGTAATAGCGTCGTCGAAGAGGGCGAAGTATGCGATACGAAAGCGGCAGAGCCGTTGACGTGCGACAAATTCGACGCCAATAAGACGTGGAAAGCCGGTGGCGCCGCTGCGTGCTCGGCAGATTGCAAGAAGATCGAACTGGGAACGTGTGTCGAAGACACGACGACGCCCGAGCCAGCATCGGCTTGCGGCAATGGTACAGTCGACGCCGAAAAGGGCGAAGTATGCGATACGAAAGCGACAGAGTCGTTGACGTGCGACAAATTCGACGCCAATAAGACGTGGAAAGCCGGTGGCACCGCTGCGTGCTCGGCAGATTGCAAGAAGATCGAACAGGGAACGTGTGTCGAAGACACGACGACGCCCGATCAACCCGGTGAAGTCGATTTCGTTGTCAACGTAACGCCGAACCCCGGCCCAGAGACGCGTTGCAACGATGGCAAGCACGAGGCTGGGGAAGTGTGCGATCCTGCTTACAATGGTCAATATTCCGATCGCAATGGCAATCTTAAAACGTGTATCGCTACAGATGAAGGCAAATGCGTTTTTAGGACCGAAGACGCCACTGGCAAGGATAAGAATTTTAACTGCGGCAATGGTACGCTCGATCCAGGCGAAGGTTGCGACGATGGCAATACGGCAAACGGTGACGGTTGTTCGAGCTCATGTACTACAGAGACAGATACATGCATCATCAAGAACGGGACTATAGGACAAGTACTACTCGTCGTCGATGGTGATACGCTTAAGATTCGGATAACCGACGATGGAAATGCAGATAAAAAAGCATCGAAAGCGCTAACTGTACGTATGCACGGCATCGATTCGCCTGAATGCCTCAAAGCTCAAACTGTGTCGAGTGTCGATTCGAGCTATAAAGCGAATTCTTGTGATATAGAACAATCTAAGGATTATTCGAATAAGGAGAAGAACGAAAGAGGAGGCTACGAAGCAGGTGAATTCGTCAAAAGTCTCGTGTTCTCGGAAGAGAATGAGGGAAAAATCTTTGTCGAATGCGAAACGCGTAGTGCCACCGATGCGACGTGTCTGACCGATGCGACGAATAATCGGTTTTTGGCTTATATCAAGGTCAGAAGTGGTGGAAAAATCGTCGACCTAGCCGAAGAAACTGTACGTGCTGGTTATGCCATGGCCTATACGGACTTTACTTCGCAGCGCACCAGCGCGTATTGCGTAGCCGAAAAGGAAGCTATTGCGGCTAAGGCTGGTGTTTGGAATTATGGCGATACGTTTAAAAATGTCGTCGAAGACAATTTCAACGCCGACAAGAATCGTTGGCTCTTAGATGCCAATCACTGTAAATAGTCCGAAATGCGCCGAATACTCGCCATCTTTGCCATTTTATTGTCGATCGTTGCGGGTATCGGTGCGTGGACTTATATCGAATATCGCCAATTTATCGAAACGCCTTTGTCGCTCGGTTCATCGGAGCGCGTCGTGCAAATCCCAGCAGGAACGCACGCCAAAGGCGTCGTCGATATTCTAGCCGGAGCTGGGATCGTCGAGAATCGATGGATGATGCTCTATGTGCTCAAGAATAGCGGATTGGCGGAGCGCATTCAGCCAGGTACGATCGTGCTCACCGATGGGATAAAACCCACGGAATTGCCCGATCTTTTGGCACGCGTAGGGAAATATGCTCGATTGACGGTTCAAATCTTGCCAGGCATGAACATCTACGACATCGCGCATCGAATGCAAGAAAACCGAATTGCCGATGAAACGCTGTTTATCGGATTGTCGACCGATGAAGCGTTTGCCGCCGAACTCGGGATTCCTGCTCCATCGCTCGAGGGGTATTTGGCGGCAGGCGCATATACGTTTGAGCCCGGTGTTCAACCGCAAGAGGTGATACGCCAAATGCACGAGCGTTGGCGATCGCAATGGCAGAGCATCGTCGAAGAGAATCGCGGTGCTTATGAAAACGCGGGCGAACGGCAAATGAGCGATCACGCGATCGTGACCTTAGCGAGTATCGTCGAGAAGGAGGCGATTTTAGATGGGGAGAGGCCAGTAGTGGCGCGAGTTTTTTTCAATCGCTTGCGCAAAAAGATGAAGTTGCAGTCCGACCCGACGTGTGTATATCCGCCCAAGGAATTGGGCGAAAAGCCGACGCCCAATCGTTGTAAAGATCCCGACAATGCGTATTCGACGTATGTCGTCGCGGGTTTGCCGCCAGGCCCTATCGATACGCCGTCGCAGGCGTCGTTGCGAGCAGTGCTCAAGCCATACGAAGGCCCCGATGCCTTTAGCTTGTTCTATTTCGTCGCTCGGCAAGATGGATCGAAAAAGCATTACTTTTCGAAGACGTATGCCGAACACCAGAAGGCTGTCGATTATTATCTCAAGAAGAAGGGAACGCGCCCGCGCGGTACGACACAGCCAAAGATTTAATTGCGATGGCGATCTCGTGATTCGACCTTTGTTTACAATATCACTATGCATCATCTCTTCGATGTAGTGCGTTGCTGGTTTGCAAGTGTATCATCTATTCTTGCTTTTGCGGTGGTGCTTCACTAGAGTGCAGGCGAAGTGTATGTCGAAATGCGGTTCGCGTGTCGGCATCAATGCCGTGGTGTATGTTGTGCTGTAGGAGCAAAAAATGAGAGAACAGCTGAAGTTAAAGGTCGTTTTGGGGGGCGGAATTTGGTCTGCTTTGGCTTTTTTTGGGGGGAGGTACGGGAATAATGCTGGATGAAAAAATGGATTTTCAGGTTATCAGGAGACTAGTATGGTGAAACACATACATATATATAGAATTATAAGTTTTTTTGCCATCGTCGTTTTTACTCTTTTCCCCATTTGCGCATATTCGGAGGAGATTCAAAATAGCGACGGCGATATGGCGCGACAATCGTCACAAGATGTTGTTGAAAAGCATGATAGAGATGATTTGGCGCGAGTTTTGGTAGGTGTTGGTGGTTATATTTTGCCATACGGATGGGGTTTCGTCGATTTTCAATTGGCGTTTGACTATCGCCTTGCTTCATTTTACCGTATGGGCGTTGAACAACGCGTGTCGATAGGGTGTGATAACACTCGAAGTGTATACCGATCGGTGACGTATTGGACGCATCAATTTATATATTATGAATCGAGCCTTTTTGAGTTTTCCCAACGACTTGGCGTTGGTTATATGTATCATTACATTGAGGATACGAGTGAGGATCGCGATAACCCACCCAATTTTCATACACTTGGTTTAATGGCTGGATTTTGAATTTATCTACTTGTTTTTTTAGCCATATTTCATCTTTTCCAATTTTCTTTAAATTATCATACATTATTCTTCCATCTATTATTAAGTCATATGGAATTCCCTCATATTCTGGTGTTATGTTAAAATCTTCTGGTATTGTATTTCGTTTTTCTGGCTTTTGTATTACGCTTATTTCGCCACTTGTTTCAAGTATTGCATATTCTACATCTCCTAGTGTGAAAATATTATTTTGTCTAAGTCTTTCTTGAAGCTCATTTATTGTTATCTTTTCTTTTTTAAGTGCTTTTTCATCAATCTTTCCTCTATATATTAAAATTTGTGGCTTTCCACAGATTATTTGTCTTAGTCTTATACTTTTTAGGTTAATAATTGAAATTATTAATTGGAATAATAATAATGCTAGAATTGGTATTATTCCATTAAATATTGGAATGCCTGTATCAGACATTGGAACAGATGCCAAGTCTGCAATCAGTACTTTCGTTAAGCAACTCAAGGTTGCTGATAGCG
>OQWM01003098.1_pt1 | contig 11151 bp, 10 predicted proteins | sample 1691531 | NCBI WGS metagenome assembly OQWM01 (sample SAMN03418257, study PRJEB22391) | human gut metagenome | biome: human-gut; feature: organic feature; material: feces | host: Homo sapiens | place: Tanzania | collected 2013-01 | reverse complement strand
ATCAGGCTGAACTTGCCGAAATCGAGGAGGCGGCCAAAGCTGCCGGATGCGACACGAATTTCTTGTACCGCACCACGCTTGACCGATATCTCGATCAGCTGGATCTGCTGGAAAAGTCTCAGGCCGACATCAAGGCCAACGGGATGACCATTATTCAGGTCACTCCCCGGGGAACAGAGCGCGAAGTTCCGAACCCGGCAATTCAGGCCTACGGGCAGACCGCGAGTGCAGCCAACTCCACCGTTTCGACGCTGCTGCGGATCGTCCAGACTTACAAGTTTATGGCGGCAAAGCCGGAAGAGGACGATGAGCTGTAACATCCCCCCAGAGATTCTGGAGTACATCGAGCAGCGCCGTCACCGGCTCTGACGCTGCCGGAGATCGTCGAATCGGTGCAGACGACGGAAAAATCGCTGTAAATATCCTGCGCCGTGCCGGAAAAGTGCAGCTCGACGGTCTTGCGGATCTCGTCGTATTTGTCGTGGCGGAACAGGCTCCCCTGTTTCGGCTGGAGCAGCCGGTGCCCCTGGAAGAGCACGGCGTGGATGGCGTCGTCATCCTCCCACGGCAGCTCTGCCGCGATGGGCAAGATCTGGCTGTCCGCTTCCGCTTTTTGGGCGGTTTTTGCCATGCTTTCGCGTCCAAAGAGCTCGTCGAGGCTGAGCTCCAGCGTGTCGGCCAGCAGCGGCAAAAGCTGCAGGTCGGGGCAGCAGACATCGCCCTCCCACTTTGACACGGCCTGATTGCTCACACCGAGCTTGTTTGCCAGCGCCTCCTGTGTCAGTCCTTTTTCTTTACGGCGGCGCAGAATGCGCGCGCCCATTGTCGATTCTTCCAAGTTGTCTATCCTCCTGCACTGCATTATAATAGTAAAGTGAGCGTTGGAAACGCGATGAGCGGGTGTCCCGCGTCGAACGGGAAGTCAGGCGCCGACGTTTCCCTCATATTCAGGCAGCACATCGCGTGCAAACGCCTGATCGCCGATCGTAACATGTTGGTCCTTCCTTGCCCCGTGCTGCAGCCGCGGCTTTGAATCACCGGTTATGGACTCAGTATAGGGGGCATGGGGAGGATTGACAATGGCGCGGTGGTTGAATCGGGGAAAATCCTTTCCAACCGCCGGTTGGAAAATGAAATTTTCCCTGATTTTTCAAGAAAAACTCAGTGCCGGATGACGGTGATCTCGCCCATATCCTTGGTGTAGTCGACCACGTGCTGGAGGAAAAGCTGCGTGATCGTGGAGGGGAGAAAGCCCTTTTTCACGGCGATGCCGATCTCGCGCGACTGCTTGACGTTGAGCGGCAGCGCGGCGACGCGGTAGCGTCCGGGCTTGATGAGCAGGCTGTGCACGATGCTGATGCCAAGTCCCGCCTCGACCATGGACAAGAGCGCGAAGTCGCTCGTCGTGTCATAGGTGACCTCGGGATGGATGTTGTAATGGTCGAGCAGACGGTTGAATTCGTAGTCTTCGATCTCCATCAGGCGCACGAAGTTCTCGTGCGGCAGCTGCTCGAGCGGGAAGACGGACGCGTCCGCCATCGGGTGATCCTTTGGGAGAATGGCGACCATCGTGTCGTGCAGGATGGGCGTCGTCTCAAAGTCGTTGGAGGCGGGGATGGCAAGAAAGCCGCAGTCGATCGCGCCGCGGCGCAGCCATTCGGAAATTTCATAATACTCGCCAGTCATCAGCTGGATCTGAATGTTGGGGTACGTCTGGTGGAAGTCCTTCAGAATTTCCGGCAGCAGGCTGATGGCAAGGCTTGTAAAGCACCCGAGGCGCAGCGTGCCGGACTGCACGCCATGCAGCTCGGACACGGCAAAGTTGAGGTCCTCATAGTCCTTGACGATCTCGCGGATCGTGGGCAGGAGCACCATGCCGTCGGAGGAGATCTCGATGCCGGAGTGGTTGCGCGTTAAGAGCTTGACCTGCCAGTCCTGCTCAAGATCGGAGATCATCTTGCTCACGGCGGACTGCGTATAGCCCAATTCGTTCGCCGCCTGGGTGATGCTGCCGGTCTCCACAGTGCGGAGATAGGCAATATATTTACGAATACTCATTATAAATGCCCTCAATAATCAACAATATCTCAAAGATTCCATTTTGGAATGCGCATATAAAAATATATTCGCTTTTCAAAACTGCTTTTGGATTATACAATATCAACAAAGAAAATTCAATGCCTACACACGGGATTTTCCAAGCAGTACAAAATTGTCAGACAAAATGTCGAATCAACAAGGAGGAAAACAGACATGATCCATTATTCCTGCATCGGTGCTACCGGTTATGTTTGCGGCGAAGTGCTCCGCATGATGGTCAACCACCACGAGGGAGAGCTTGTCAACGTGCTCGATACCTACGGTGTCGGCGATGCCATCTCTACGCATCATCCCGCTCTGCGCGGCTTCTATGATCAGGTCATCATGGACCTCACGGAGGAGAACGTCCGCGAGACCGCGAAGAAGAGCGATGTCATCATGATCCAGGTCCCCTCTGGCGACGTGGCCAAGTGGGCGGAGATCGTGCTCGCTGAGGACTGCGCCATCATCGATATCGGCGCTGACATCCGCTTCCGCGATGTCGACGTCTGGGAGAAGTGGTACGGCCAGAAGCACCCCGACGCCAAGATGACCCACGACGCTGTTTACTGCATCCCTGAGGTCATGCGCGACCTTGCCAAGGGCAAGAAGCTCATCGCCAACCCCGGCTGCTATCCCACCGCCTCCACCCTCGGCCTCCAGCCCATGCTCAAGGCCGGTCACATCGTTGACAACACCATCGTCATCGATGCCAAGAGCGGCTACACCGGCGCAGGCCGCCGTCCCGCCCTCAACAAGCTCCTCACTGAGGCGGAGAACAACTTCTGCGCTTACGCCCTCGGCGGCGGCCACCGCCACACGCCCGAGATCGAGCAGAACATCGCCTACATCACCGGCAAGGATCTGATGAAGCCCGAGACCTGGCAGTACATCAACTTCCAGCCGCACCTCCTGCCCCAGGTCCGCGGTATCGAGGTCACCATCTACGCTACCTGCGACAGAGACTTCACCAACGAGGAAGTTTACGAGCTCTACAAGGACTTCTACAAGGATGAGCCCTTCGTCAAGGTCTTCCCGGCGAGCCTGCCCGTTCAGACCAAGTGGGTCTACGGCACGAACTTCTGCGAGATGACCCCGACCTTCGACGCGCGTACCCACCGCCTGATCGTCTCCTCCGTGATCGACAACATCGGCAAGGGCGCAGCCGGCCAGGCCATCCAGAACATGAACCTCATCATGGGCCTGCCCGAGACCACCGGCCTCATGATGCCCCCGATGTATCCGTAATTTTCGGTTCGACGAGTTTCGACCCGATTTAGGCAAGAATGCTGTTAAACTAACGTTAAGAGAGGAGATCCCCCCACATGTCCAATCTGAAAAAGATCGAGGGCGGCGTGACCACGCCGCAGGGCTTCACCGCCGGCGCGGTCTACACCGCCATCAAAAAGCGCGAGAACAAGAAGCCCGACGTCGCTGTTCTCTACTCCGACCTGCCCTGCTCCTGCGCGGCCTGCTTCACCACGAACAAGTTCTGCGCAGCTCCGGTCATCCTTGACCGCGAGATCCTGAAAAAGGGCAAGGCCCGCGCCGTCGTCATCAACTCCGGCAATGCCAACGCCGCCACCGGCAAGCAGGGCATCGAAGACGCCCGCACCGTTGAGCGCGAGGCGGAAAAGCTGCTCGGCCTCGGCGAGGACGAAGTGTTCGTCTGCTCCACCGGCGTCATCGGCCAGAGACTTCCGGTCGACAAGGTGCTTCAGGGCATCCGCGAGATCATTCCCGCAAAGCTTGCCAAGGAGAACGGCTCCGAGGCTGCCTACGCCATCATGACCACCGATACCGTCCGCAAGGAGTGCGCCTATGAGCTGCAGCTCTCCACCGGCACCGTGAAGATCGGCGCGATGGCCAAGGGCTCTGGCATGATCCACCCCAATATGGCGACGATGCTCGTCTACGTGACGACCGACGCCAAGGCGGATCCCGCAGACCTGCAGAAGATGCTCTCCGCGGCTGTGGATAAGAGCTTCAACATGTGCACCGTCGACGGCGACACCTCCACGAACGACTCGATCTTCCTGCTCGCCAACGGCGCTTCCGGCGTTGAGATCAAGACCGAAGAAGACAAGAAGGCGATGGCCGACCTCGTGCTCGCCATCTGCACCGATATGGCCCGCCGCGTCGCTTCCGACGGTGAAGGCGCGACCCACCTCATCGAGGTCGAGGCCTACGGCCTGCCCACCGAGCACGACGCGCGCCTGGTCGCCAAGTCCATCGCGGGCTCCATGCTCTTCAAGGCTGCCGTCTTCGGCCGCGACGCCAACTGGGGCCGCATCATGGCCGCTGCCGGTTACTCGGGCGCTGACGTTGACCCGACCCGTGCCGACTGCATCATCAAGAGCGCTGCCGGCGAAGTGCAGGTCATGAAGGACGGCTTCGGCGCGGACTTCAGCGAAGAGCTCGCCAAGAAGGTCCTCACCGAGCATGACATTACCGTCATCGTCCGCTTCTATCAGGGCGACGGCGAGGCCAAGGCCTGGGGCTGCGACCTCACTTACGATTACGTCAAGATCAACGGCGACTACCGCACCTAATTTTTGAAGGAGGCTCCACCATGAGCGATATCGCAAACAAGGTCGAAACTCTGATGGAGGCAATGCCTTACCTTCAGAAGTATCAGGGTAAGATCATCGTCATCAAGTACGGCGGCAACGCCATGATCAACGAAGAGCTCAAGGACGCCGTCATGCACGACGTGGTGCTGCTCAAGCTCCTCGGCATGAAGCCCGTGCTCAGCCACGGCGGCGGCCCCGGCATCAACAAGATGCTCGAAAAGCTCGACATCCCCGTCGAGTTCATCGAGGGCCTGCGCTACACCTCCGCCGACATCATGCGTGTTGTCGAGATGGTGCTCGTCGGCCAGGTGAACACCGAGCTCGTCGGCTTTATCAACAAGCTCGGCGGCAAGGCGGTCGGTCTTTCCGGCGTCAGCGGTGACATCTATCACTGCCACCAGCGCGACGAGGTCCACGGCTACGTGGGCGACATCGACTATGTCGATCCCAAGCCCATCTTCGCCATGCTCGACGCGGGTTACATCCCCGTCATCGCCCCCGTTGGCACCGACGGTCAGGGCCACACCTTCAACATCAACGGCGATACCGCCGCGGGCAAGCTCGCTTCCGCGCTGGGCGCTGAAAAGCTCGTGATCCTCACCGATATCGAGGGCCTGTGCAACGACATCAAGATCCGCGACGTCATCAGCTATCTGAACATCGAGGATGTCAAGGCGCTCAAGGACAAGGGCACGATCGCCGGCGGCATGATCCCGAAGGTCGACTGCTGCGTGCAGGCCATCGAAGAGGGCGTGACGAGCGTCAACATCATCGACGGCCGCAAGCCCCACTCCGTGCTCTACGAAGCCTTCACCGATGAGGGCACCGGTACCACGATCGGTACCGCACAGCCGAGTGTCGGCATCAAATGGTAAAACATACACCCAATTTATTATAGGAGGACATATACAATGATCGAAAAGTTCAAGACCAACGCCGAAGTCATCGAGAATGGCGACAAGTACCTCTATGGCAACCACGTCCGTATGCCCCTTTCCATCGAGCGCGGCGAAGGCGCTTACGTCTTCGATAAGGACGGCAACAAGTACCTCGACTTCATCGGCGGTATCGCCGTCAACGGTCTCGGTCACTGCCATCCCGCGATCGTGAAGTGCCTCGAAGAGCGCGCCCACACGATCCTGCACTGCTCCAACTACTTCTACAATGAGCCCGCCGTCCAGACCGCGAAGCTCATCGTCGAGAACAGCTGCTTCGACAAGGTGCTGTTCGCCAACTCCGGCGCTGAGGCCAACGAAGGCCAGATCAAGCTCGCCCGCAAGTACGCCAAGGATCACGGCCATCCCGAGCGCTTCGTCGTCATCACGATGAAGAACTCCTTCCACGGCCGCACCCTCGCGACCTGCACGGCCACCGGCCAGTATGCGGTGCACCGCTACTTCGAGCCCCTGCCCTCCGGCTTCCGCTATGCTGAGTTCAACAACCTCCAGTCCGTCAAGGACATCATGGACGAGTACGTCTGCGCCATCCTGACCGAGCCTGTCCAGGGCGAGGGCGGCGTGCGTCCCGCTTCCCAGGAATTCCTGCAGGGCCTGCGTGACCTGTGCGATGAGAAGGGCATCCTCCTCATGTTCGACGAGGTCCAGGTCGGCTCCGGCCGTACCGGCAAGCTCTTCGCGCATCAGAACTACGGCGTTGAGCCCGATACCTGCTCCATGGCCAAGGCTCTCGGCTCCGGCGTGCCCATTGGCGCTGTCTGCGCCCGCGGCGAGGCTGCCAAGACCCTGACGCCCGGCACCCACGGCTCCACCTTCGCCGGCGGTCCTCTCGCCTGCGCGCTCGCTGCCACCACGCTCGACGTGATGATCAACGACGGCGTCATCGAGAACTCCCGCAAGATGGGCGAGTATTTCCGCAAGCAGGCCCACGAGATCATCGAGAAGAACCATCCCGAGACGGTCAACGAGATCCGCGGCCTCGGCCTGATCGACGGCATCCAGCTCAACAAGCCCTCCGGCCAGCCCGTCGTCGACCTGTGCTTCAAGGACAGCAACGTCCTGATCAACAACACCAACGGCAACGTCCTGCGCTTTGTCCCGCCGCTGATCGTCAATGAAGAGGAGATCGACATTGTCATCAAGGCTGTTGATGAGGCCATGACCAAGCTCGGCTGGTAATTATCTCGGATACTACCTCGCGTTTCTTGCCTGCGAGGCCGGCGGCACGGGTTCCCTTCCCGTGCCATGCCGGAAGTATACATGACCTCATCCCCGGCCTGCCGATGGGGGATCGGTGGGCCGGAGAGCGAGGTATTTTCTGCATTTTGCAGAGTGCAATCCCACCCTTATGTGTTGTGCTGCTGTAAAATTAAAAGGAGGAGTGCTATCCAAGATCTGCATTGGTAGATACCACGAGAATTGAAGAAGAAAAGGCATTACCGTAAAACTGCGTTCACCATTCAAAAACAACTTGCTATTTTTGCGATACTGTGCTAAAGTATGTGCATAGATATCCATGCAAGTAGCAAAGTGACCCCCAAAATTTCGAAAGGTTGGTAACACTATGAGTAAGGAAAAGAGAATGCCCAAACTATGGGAAGCCCTGTTGACACTGGCATTTCTGGTCGCTGCTCTGGCGGTCGGTATTATCATCTTTGGTGTCGACCCGCATGTACCCATGTTTGTCGGCGTGATGGCTGCCGCGATCATGGCACTGCATCTCGGCTACAAGTGGGATGAAGTTGAAAAGTCCATGATGGACGGCATCTACAAAGCATTGCAGTCCATCTGCATCCTGATCATCGTCGGTATCCTGATCGGCGTGTGGATCAACGCGGGCGTTGTGCCTACGATGATTTATTACGGCCTGAAAGTCCTCAAGCCCGCGATTTTCTTCATCGCGTGCGTTCTCATTTGCTCCATCACCTCTCTTGCCACCGGTACGTCCTGGGGCACGATGGGCACGATGGGCGTTGCCCTGATGGGCATTGGCTTCGGCCTTGGCATGAGCCCCGGCATGACTGCCGGTGCCGTCCTCTCCGGCGCCTACTTCGGCGATAAGATGAGCCCGCTGTCCGATACGACGAACCTCGCTCCCGCCATGGCCGGTACGGACGTTATCACCCACGTCAAGGCCATGATCCTGCCCACCGGCATCACCTACGCCATCACCCTGATCTTCTTCGGCGTTCTCGGTGTGATGCAGTATCACGGCGGCGATGCGGATATGTCCCGCGTGATCGAGTTCTCCAACGCGCTGAACGCCGCGGAGGGCGGTATCTTCAACATCAACCCGATGCTGCTCCTGCCTCCGGTCGTCGTTATCGTGGCAGTTGCCCTGAAGGTTCCCGCGATCCCCGGCATCACCCTCGGCATTGTTGCCGGTGTCATCCTGGGCCTCATCTTCCAGCCCGGTGCCTGCACGCTCGGTACCATCTTCGATTACGGTAAGAACGGCTACTACTTCTCCGAGGAAGCACTCGCCATGTTCGAATCCACCCTGTCTCCTGAAACGAGCTACACCATGACAAGACTCCTGGAAAGCGGCGGTATCATGGGTATGATGTCCTCCGTCTCCATGACGATCATCGCCATGATGTTCGGCGGTATCATGGAGGAGACCCACCAGCTCGAGGTCATCGTCAACTCCCTCAAGAAGTTTGCCAAGGGCCCTGCGGCTCTCGTTGGCCTGACCGAAGTGACCTGCGTTCTCTCCAACGCCACCATGCCCGAGCAGTACATCTCCATCGTGGTTCCCGGCCGTATGTATGCCGAGGAGTATCACAAGATGGGCGTGCACCCGTCGGTTCTGTCCTCTGCCCTTGAAGGTGCCGGTACCGTTACCTCCGCTCTGATCCCCTGGAACACCTGTGGTGTGTTCATTAAGGACACCCTGAACATCGCTCCTTGGGGCGCCGGCGGTTACGGTCCCTGGGCCATCTTCAACTGGCTGATGCCCATCATCAACTGGCTGTGCGTGCTGATCGGCTGGACGCTCAAGGATCTTGCGGGCAAGCCCTTCAAGAAGAGCAAGAAAGTCGCGCAGTAAATCAGTTAGCGACCCAACAGAAAGGTCCCTACCTAAAGGAATTAAAAAATCATGACAATGAATCGGAATCAATATCCCTGTGTGGAATTCGATCTCGATAAATTGGCAGCGAATCTGGCAGCGCTCGTAGAGCGCTGCCATGATTCGCTCATCGAGGTCGCGGGCGTCGTCAAGGCTGTGTCGTCGCTGCCGGAGATCGTGCGCGTTTATGAAGAGAGCGGCGTGAAGTTCATCGCCACGTCCCGCATCAGCCAGATGCGCGCGATCCGCGAGGCGGGTATCTGCAAAAAGCCGCTGATGCTCATTCGTATCCCGATGCTCTCCGAGCTCCCCGACGTGGTGGAGCTGTGTGACATCAGCCTGCAGAGTGATATTATCGTGCTGCGTGCGCTGAACGAAGAGGCCAAAAAGCAGGGCAAGGTGCACGAGGTCATCCTGATGATGGATCTCGGCGACCTGCGCGAAGGCTTTTGGAACGAGGAGGATGCGCTTGATGCCGCGCTCGAGATCGAGCATGAGCTCAAGAACCTGCGCCTTGCGGGCGTGGGCGTCAATTTGAGCTGCTACGGCTCTGTCACGCCGAATAAGCGCAACATGCAGGGCCTTGTCAGCCTCGCGTCCGACATTGAGCGCGAGATCGGCCGCAAGCTTGACTACATCAGCGGCGGCGCGTCGACATCCGCCTACATGGCGATGAACGGCACGATGCCCTACCGCATCAACCTGTTGCGCCTTGGCGACATCGGGCTTCGCGGCGAGACGGACAACTTCGCTCCCGACTTTTTGGAAACGGGCGTCATGACGATCAAGGCTGAGGTCATCGAGTGCCGCGACAAGCCGAGCTTTCCGGTCGGCGAGTTGAGCGTGAACGCCTTCGGCGAGGTCGGCCACTACGAGGATCGCGGCATCCGCCGCCGTGCGCTTGTCGCGATGGGCCGCGTGGATTACGGTAACTGCTTTGATCTTGTCCCGCATATGGAGGGTATCGAGGTCATCGGCGCTTCGTCCGACCACACGATCCTCGACGTCGAGGCCGTGAAGGACAAGGTCCATGTGGGCGACGTGCTGGAGTTCGGCATCAAGGCCTACGGGCCGATGGCGTATCTCACCAGCAGCGACGGCGTTCACATGGTGTTCAAGGGCGGAAAGCAAAACGCCTGATCGAAAAGAGAAAAAAGAGAGAGGAAAACGGTATGCCGACGGTGAGCGAGTTTTGGGACGGCCGTGCGCAGAATTACGACGCGCAGGTCGGCACCCACTACGCGGAGGCCTATGAAAAGACAGCCGCGTGTTTCAAAAAATATCTCAAGCCGACGGATACCGTGCTGGACTTTGCCTGCGGGACGGGGATCGTGACGTTTGCGGTCGCGCCCTCGGTGCAGTCTGTGCGCGCGATCGACGTATCCGGTGAAATGGTGCGCCGCGCGCAGGAAAAAGTCAAAGCGCAGGGCGTGGAGAACGTGACCGTCACGCAGACGGATCTGTTCGACGGCTGCCTTGTAGAGGGATCTTTCAATGCGGTGCTGGCCTGCAATGTGCTGCTCTACATCGAAGATCGGAGCGCGGCGCTTGCGCGCATCCGCGCGCTCTTGAAGCCGCAGGGAACGCTGCTGCTGGTATCGGACTGTCTGGGAGAGGGGCTCACGCGCGAGCGAGTGCGCAAGTGGTTCGAATACAAGACCGGCAAACGCCCCTACGTTGCATTTGACACGATGCGCTCGCTTGAGCGGTCGGTCGCCGACGCGGGCTTCACAGTGCTGGAGCAGGAGAATCTGTTCCCCGCGCCGCCGAATTTGTTCCTTGCGGCGAAAAAGGTATAAATGCCCAAAATGTAAAGACCCCGCACACCGTTTCAAAAACGGTGTGCGGGGTTTCTTTATTGCTTTTGCCTGCGGGAAATTTTGTCGAGCAGCTTTCCGCCATAGCGGAACGTCAGCTCGCCGATCAGAAGACCCAGCAGCGCGGCGGCAAACACGTCGCTCGGGAAGTGGACGTACAGGTACAATCGCGACAGAGCGATGAGCACCGCGAGCGGAATGGCGATATAGCCGAAGCGCCGGTCGGTCTTCGTCAGGATCGTTGCGGCAATCGTCGAGGACAGCGTGTGTCCCGAGGGGAACGAGTAGTCCGTCGGCGTGGCGATCAAAAGCTGCACGGAGGGATCGAGCCAGCAGGGCCGCGAGCGCGCGACGAGATGCTTGAGCGCAACATTTCCGACGAGAAGTCCCGCGAGCAGACCCATCAGCACGAGCGCGCCCTGACGGCGGTATTTTTTCGTGCACAGCAGGAGAACGCCTGCGATGATCCAGATGATGCCGGCGTTGCCGAGCATCGTGAGCTTGGGGACCACGGCGTCGAGAAACGGGCAGGTGATGTTGTTCTGAATCCAGTGGAGAATGCCCCAGTCGAGCGCCATGGACGAGCAGCTCCTTTCTGATATTATTTGTGCAGCAGCGGGGAGAGCGGCTTGTAGATGAGGAAGCACAGCGCCACG
>OQWM01003093.1_pt1 | contig 11160 bp, 7 predicted proteins | sample 1691531 | NCBI WGS metagenome assembly OQWM01 (sample SAMN03418257, study PRJEB22391) | human gut metagenome | biome: human-gut; feature: organic feature; material: feces | host: Homo sapiens | place: Tanzania | collected 2013-01 | reverse complement strand
ACCAAGCTACTCTAGTATAAGCTGTCTATGTTTACCAAAACAGGGATACCTCACCTCTCCAAAGGAGAGGGGAGTTTGGATGATATAGATCCCCGTCAGTAGTGGCGGGGATTTTTTTGTTTTTGGGCGCGCTCTATGCGCCTTTGGCGCATACGCGAGGCGTTGATACATCATGTCGCCCCGCCCCATCGATCCCCTCTCGCACGTCTGCGACAAACAAACCACACCCCACCGAAACCCTCTCGCACGTCTGCAATAGACCAACTGCCCCCACTACCAAAGCGTTCTGTGATTCCATTTGATAGGTCTTTCAGAATTGATTTACTATAGCGCTATCATAATTCATCAGATCCAATTGGAATATACACTCTTTCAAGAGGAATGATATTGTGACACCTATCGCTGAGTTTATGATAATACTTAATAATAAGTCCAGCCAATTCATCCCCATTAATACCTCTAATATGTGGATTGGCTTCTAAAAATGATTTTGCATTCTTTGTGTAATCAGACAAAGTTACAAAAAAACCATAATCTCCTTCTTGCATGGCTCCTTTCAGCGCCTGAATATCTTTCTCGACGACGTTCCCCGATTGGCTTTTAACCTGAACGACAATGCGAGGTGGCAATTCATCTTTGTAAGCTTTAATATCAATGCCATTATCGCCACCTTGTTTTGAGCGAGTGGTGCGATATCCCATTGCATTAAGCAATTCTGCTATAAAATCCTCTAGCGAATATCCTTTGAGCTGTGATGATAGCCGTTGAATAATATATGCATTCGTATTAGCCTTGATATCATCTGCAACGAATTGTACCGTATCATCCGCATCGATGTTTGTTGACTTTTTACAATTATCATTCAGTGCATCAATAAAGTCTTTTGAATAATTCTTGATATTAAAAAAACTCATTGCAGAGCCAGCTTCATGCAGAGCTCCCTGGCTAAACTCAATTCTCGGAATTGCTTTAAGCCATTCTACCTTTCGAATATGTGCAACGCATGATTCATCTGGATGATATTCGTAAGATCCTGTAATGCGGCCAATATGTATAAGCTTGTCTGGATTCCCTGAATAAACAACGTAATCGCCAATGTTCGCCACGTGCGTAAAGCGATATAATTGTCCAGCACAGTTACCTATATGATTGACAGGCTTGTCAGGATGATGTTCTGAATATGACTTCTTAAATGCTTCAAATGTAGCTTCAAGCCTTGATAAATCCCCCATTTCTTTCCAATTCAATCCGATGATTTGATTTTGCAAGAATGATGAGTTGTCTGTGGCATGTATTCCCCATACTTTTAGATCGTTCTGACACATAGCACCTCCAAATGCATAAAGTCCAACAAGTAGCTCCTAAGCCGAGTGCATAAAAGCTACCATTTTATATTTTCCCATACATACGGTTTGATTACAATTCATTTCTAGCCTGGCGTATCGTTTGCGATGGTCAGAAGGCTACGCCGCGCCTTACGCTTTGGGCACATCGGTCGAAACACCCGCTACCGCCATTTCGGCTAGCTCTGTAGTTTTTGACAAAGCCTACTTCTTCTTAGGATGTTTAATCGGAAACTCCTACGAAGTTCTGCGGGGTTCATGGTGAATGGATCGGAGTGCGTGATCGTTTTTTTCCAAAATATGATGGTGATAAAGCGCGGCGTTTGCGGTAAATCGCCATGGCATGTTTGAGCGCGGCGTATGCGCGCAAGGGCCTACTGGCCCGAGCACATAGCCAGCGCCGACGCCATATGCCGATAGGCAAAGGCGGCGAAATCATGCGCGGCGTATGCGCGCAAGGGCCGCAGGCCCGAGCACATAGCCAGCGCCGACGCCGTATGCCGACAGGCAAAGGCGGCGATTCAACAAACGAGACGGATTTGGGGTATTTTTGGGATGAAAAAAAGAGTAGAAACGCCGACAGTGGCGCCCGTTATCGAGACGGTTTCGCTTTATAAGACTGCGCGACAACGCTATTTGAATTATGCGCTGAGCGTGATTACGAGTCGTGCGCTGCCCGATGTGCGCGATGGGCTCAAGCCCGTGCAGAGGCGCATTTTGTATGGGATGCAGGAGATGCATCTGAGCCATGAGGCGAAGCCCCAGAAGAGTGCGCAAATCGTTGGGCAGGTGATGGGGCGGTATCATCCGCATGGCGATGCGGCGATTTACGATGCGCTCGTGCGGCAGGCGCAGCCGTTTACGTTGCGTTACCCGTTTGTCGATGGGCAGGGCAATTTTGGTTCGCTCGATGGCGATAGTGCGGCGCACATGCGATATACCGAGGCGCGTTTGCAGGCGGTGGCGGCGTCGATGTTGCAAGATCTCGATGAACACATCGTCGATTTTGTGCCGAATTATTCGGGGACCCTGCGCGAACCTGCGGTGTTGCCGGCGGCGATTCCGAATTTGCTCGTCAATGGTTCGATGGGGATTGCCGTAGGGATGGCGACGAATATTCCGCCGCACAACCTCGGCGAAGCGATTCGTGGGTGTATGGCGGTTATCGACCGGCCGAAGATTTCGATCGACGAATTACTCGCCATCATTCCGGCGCCGGATTTCCCGACGGGTGGGCGGATTTTGACGCCGAAGAATGACTTGAAAAAGATATATGAAACGGGGCGCGGTGCCATCGATATACAAGGCGATTTTGAAGTCGAACAAGACGGCAAACGCAACCGAATTATCGTGACGAGTATTCCTTATGCCGTCAATAAATCGAAGATATTTGAGGCGATTCGCGAACTCATCAATGCCAATAAATTGCCACAACTCGTCAATGTACACGACGAATCGACCGACGATGTGCGCATCGTGCTCGACCTCAAAGCAGGAACCGACCCCAATACGGTCATGGCATATTTATATAAACATACCGATCTGCAATCGCGATTCAATGTCAATATGACATGTATTGTGCCGGGCGGGGTACAAGCGAGTGAAAATGGGCTCGTGTATCAGCCAAAGCGGCTGGGATTGCGAGAGATTATCGATTATTTTTTGAATTTCCGGCTCGAGATCGTCACAAAGAGGCTTTCATGGCAGCTGTCGCAAATACTCGATCGCATTCATATATTGGAAGGATTGAAAAAGCTATTCGACGGGCTCGACGAAGCCATACAAATCATACGCGAAGCCGAAGACCGCCAAGATGCCAGCCAAAAACTATGTGATCGCTTTGATCTCGACGATATACAAGCAAATGCTATTCTCGAATTGCGTTTATATAAACTCGCTCGACTCGAAATGAATAAGATTACAACCGAGCTCGAGGCGAAACAGCGCGATGCAAAACATATTCAAACATTGCTCGCCGATGAAAAGAAACGATGGAAGATCGTGCGACAAGAGCTCGAATTTGCGCTCAAGACGTATGGCGACGAACGGCGAACGCAGTTATCGGGCGTCGATTTGAGCAAAGATTATGCGCCCGAGAATTATATCGTTCAGGAAGATTGTTACGTCATTATTACGAAGGCTGGGCTTTTCAAACGCCAAAAGACGGTGACCGACGTCGCCGCCATCCGGACAAAAGATTCCGATGCCGTGGCGTTTGTGCGGTTTGGTTCGACGATTTCGACGCTCGTCATGTTGTCGAGTTTGGGCAAGGCTTATACGATTTTAGTCGACAATATTCCGGCGACGACGGGGCACGGCTCGCCCATTGCGACGGCGTTTCGGCTCGAAGATGGCGAGCAGATCATCGGGGCTTATATCGACGATCCGACGCGTCGCGAGGTAGGTATCAAGGAGGGGGGCAACAAGAATGGAGAAGAGCAAAAGTCTTTGATCGATTGGATGATGCCGATGCCGACGCAAGACGCCTCGGGTGGAGAAGAAACAGGACCGATGATCGTCGCCATCAGCCAAATGGCGCAAGTGCTGCGGATGAGCATTTCGGCGTTTACGGCGGTTTCGACGGCGAATGGTCGGATTTACATGCGGCTGGCGCCGGGCGATAGCATTTTGCATGCGGCTATCGTCGAATCGGGTGGGTTCGTGTCGTGTATATCGTCGAACACGCGAGCGATTGCCTTTGACGTCGAAGATATCCCCGTGCTCAAGACGGCGGGCAAGGGCGTGCGAGCCCTCGACCTCGATGCCGATACCCAGCTCGTGGCGGCGCAAATCGTCGAGAGCGAAGACGATGGCGTTTGCGTGCGGCTTTCGGATAATCGCGAATTGACGCTGTCGGTGAGGCGGCTCTCGCGCGGAAAACGCGGGTCGAAAGGGCGATTGCTCGTGCGAAATGGCCATGTCGTGGAGATCGTCGAAAAGCGCGTGTAATGAATTGATACGGTTGTCGCAGTTTGTGGTATCATCGGGGCAGGCGCGACGATGTGCGTGCCGTGATTGGATGCATGAGAGAAGATGTGCAGATGCAAGAGAACGAAAACGCCATAGCTCAAGATGCAAAACGTGCGCTGTGCGACATCGTGGCGCGCGGGCGACGCCGGTTGTTTTTCACGCGCTTTGTCGATAGTTTGGCCGTCGACATTGCCGCGGCGGTGGCGATAAGCGCGGCCGTGGGGGCATGCGCGTTTTGGGGCTTCGGCGTGCCATGCTACGCGTGGAGTGGCGTCGTTTTGCCGTTTATCGTCGGTGCTGTTTGGGCGGCATCGCACTATTGGCGGCGATCGGATATCGAAATAGCACGACAAATCGACAAGGCAAATGGCTTGGGCGATCGCCTGTCTTCGTCGATCGACTTTTTAGGACAAGCGGAACAAAGCGCTTGGATGAAGGTTCAAATCGAATCGACGCGGCAATCGATCGAGACCGATGAACGACGCAATGCGCTCGTGTCGAAGGCGTTTGGGTTTTCGACGCCGCGCCATTGGCGCGCGTGCGCCTTGGTGAGCGTTTTGGCGATTGCCGCGGCCGCAAGCGTCGGCTTGGCATCGATATGGCGACCGGCAGGCGATGTGGCGGTCGTTGGCTCGGAACCCGAAATCGCTACGCCCAATTTGGCACCTGCCGAAAGATTATTGTTGCAAGAGCAAATCGATAAGTTGGCGCAAGACGTCGAACAATCGGGCGATAAGCGGTTCGAAGAAGCATTGAAAGAGCTCGAATCGATTTTAGCCGACGACGATGCGGGGAAATTGACAGCCGATGAGTACGAACGGCGTTTGGCAGCACTCGAAAAGAAGCTCGAAGATGAGACAGAAGAAGTGCTGGCGCGCGAAGAGCAAAAGGCGATCGATGAATCGATTCGCGATGCCGTCAAAGCGCTCTCGCAGATGAAAGAAGACCCCGAAACGCGCGATGTCGCCAAGGCGCTCGAAGAGAACGACTACGACAAAGCCGCCGATATATTGCGCGATTTGCTCAATAGCACCGATCCGAAAGACAAGAAAAAGCTCGAAAAGCTGTCGCGCATGTTTGGCGACTTGGCCAAAAACATCGACCCGACCGATCCGAAGCTCAAAGAAGCATTGAAGAAGAACAAAGACCTCGTCGACGATCTCAAGAAGAAGTTTGGCAACGATAAATTGTCGAAAGAAGATCAAAAGGCGTTCGAAGAGGCGGCCAAGAAGCTCCAACAAGCCGAAAGCGAATCGCAGAATGCCGGAGAATCGGGGCAAACGGGCGAACAAGACGGGCAAAACTCGGGAAAACAAGACGGGCAAAACTCGGGCGAACAAGACGGGCAAAACTCGGGCGAACAAGACGGGCAAACGAGCGAACAAAACGGGCAAAACTCTGGCGAGCGAGGAGCGTCTGCAGCGTCGGAAGCTCTCGATAAATTCAAAAATGCGCTCGAAAAGCAAGCCCAACAAGCGGGAAACAAAGACGACGGCAAACAAGGCGAAGCGGAGCAAGGCGAAGAACAGGGCGATGGAGCGCAAGGCGACGGCAAACAGAGCGAAGGCGCGCAAAAAGATGGGCAGTCGCCTGCCGAAGACGCTTTGCGCGATTTAGCCGCTCGAAAGAAAGCACAACAAAACCGATCGGCGCTCCAAGACCTCGTCGACAAGGCGCGCAAAGACGCCGAAAACAAGGGGGCCGACGCCCCCCAAAGCGATGCCGATGCGCAAGAGCGCCAAAAGAACGTCGAAGATTTCCTCGACCGCGCCAAGGGCAAAGATCCAAATCAGAAATCGCAAGACGACGATCGGAAGTCGGAACAGCAACAGGGATCGGAGCAACAGCAACAGGGATCGCAGCAACAGGGATCGCAGCAACAGCAACAGGGATCGCAGCAACAACAGGGATCGCAGCAACAACAGCAGGGATCGGAGCAACAGGGTTCGGAGCAACAGCAACAGGGATCGGAGCAACAACAGCAGGGATCGGAGCAACAGGGTTCGGAGCAACAACAGGGTTCGGAGCAACAACAGCAGGGTTCGGAGCAACAACAGCAGGGATCGGAGCAACAACAACAGGGATCGGAGCAACAACAGCAGGGATCGCAGCAACAACAGGGATCGCAGCAACAACAGGGATCGCAGCAACAGGGATCGGAGCAACAACAGGGATCGCAACAGCAACAACAGCAGGGCGCCGACGGGAGCGATTCTGGATCGGGCAATGGAACGGCGAACGATGCATCAAACGCGCCGTCGATCGACGTGCAATATCGCGATGAGACGATAAAGTCGCAAGGCGGTGGCAGTTCGGGCGATATGACGACGCAAGAAATCATCGAGCAAGCCGGACAAAAGGGCTTTGCAAGCCAACCCTATCGAGAAGTGTTCCAGACTTACGAAAAAGCCGCCGAATCGGTACTCGATAACGAGACGATCCCGCAGGGATATCGGCGTTATGTCGAAAAGTACTTCGACATGATACGACCGCAATAATCGCCAATAGATATATGGTAGGATGATATAATGATATAATGGATTGATATTTATATATTGATATATATATTTCAAGCCATTGCAGAAGATAAGGAACAAAACATGCCTCGTGATATCGAAAAAGAAGTCTCGGAATTTCGCGCCAAAATCGAGACGTTGCGCGCCGAAATCGGGCGCGTCATCGTCGGTCAGCGCGACGTCATCGACAGCGTCATCTTGTGTCTTTTAGCCGATGGGCAAGTTTTGCTCGAGGGCGTGCCGGGATTGGGCAAGACGATGCTCGTCAAGACGCTTTCGGAAGCCATTGACTGCAAGTTTAGCCGCGTTCAATTTACCCCCGATATGATGCCGAGCGATATCGTCGGCACGAATATGATCATCGAAGACGAACGCGGCAACAAAGCTCTAGAATTCCAAAAGGGGCCCGTCTTTACGAATATCCTACTCGCCGATGAAATCAACCGCGCGACGCCCAAGACGCAAGCCGCACTTCTCGAAGCGATGCAAGAAAAGAGCGTCACGGTAGGCGGGCATACGTATGCCCTCGGAGCGCCGTTTTTCGTCATGGCAACGCAAAACCCGCTCGAAATGGAAGGCACGTATCCGTTGCCCGAAGCGCAACTCGACCGCTTTTTGTTCAAAGTCAACGTCCCCTTCCCCACGAAAGAGGAATTGCACGAAGTCCTCAAACGCACGACGAGCACGACGACCACTCGCGCCCATGCCGTGATGACGAAAGACGAAGTCCTCACCCTACGCGCACTTGCCAAAGAAGTTCCCATCGCCGATCACGTCCAAGATTACGCGCTCAAACTCGTCCTCGGGACGCATCCGGAACTCGATAAGCCGACGGCGATGGTCAAACAATACGTCCGCTTTGGGTCGAGCCCGCGCGGTGCCCAAGCCGTCATCAAAGCGGCCAAGATCCACGCCATCTTCGAAGGTCGCTTTAACGTCTCGAACGACGACATACGATTTGCGGCCGTGCCAGCCTTACGACATCGAACGATACTCAACTTCGAAGGCGAGGCGGAGGGCATTTCGACCGACGATATCATCCGAGATTTGATCAAGAATACGAAAGAAACCGCCGATAAATAGCAGATTTATCCATTTTATTCGATTCGCTATCGATTCGCCGCAGATTAAAGAAGAGCACGCACCTTATGGGATTATTTGACGAGGAATTTCTCAAAAAGATCGAATACCTCTATGTCGTATCGAAGAAGGTATTTACGGGGAAGCTGCGAGCCGAGCGCAAGACGCGCAAAGTGGCCTCGGGTATGGAGTTTGCCGATCACCGCAACTACGCCCCCGGCGACGACTTTCGGTCGCTCGATTGGCGCGTCTATGGACGCACCGAAAAGCTCCTCATCCGCTTGTTCGAAGAGAAAGAAGACTTGTCAATATACTTCCTCGTCGACGTCTCGGGATCGATGAAATTCCGCGACGAAGTCAAACTCAACTACGCGCGAAAGATGGCCGCCGCACTCGGTTATATCGGTCTGTGCAATCAAGATAGAGTGAGTTTTTGCGCTTTCAACGACAAAGTCGTCGACAGATTGCCCGTCATGAGCGGGCGCGGGCAGATATTTAAGGTGTTTCAATTTCTCGAGAAGCTCAAGAGCGATGGAACGACGTCGTTCGAAGATGCGTTTAAGGGATTTGCCGCACAAACGAAGCGACGCGGCGTCGCCGTCATATTGAGCGATTTTGAAAATCCTACGGGTTTTGAAAAAGCACTCAACTTTTTGCATTATCAACAATTTGAAACGTATGTCGTGCACATCGTCGACGATGAAATGATGCAAACGAAAGTATATGGCGATGTGAGCATCGTCGATAGCGAAACGGGGGAATCAGTTGACATCACGCTCACGCCGGGGCTCATGGCACAATATAAGAAATTGCACGAAGCTCTGTGTTTGAAGATGGAAGCCTATTGCGTCGCACGACACATGCTCTATTTTCGGACGCCAGTTTCTGAGCCCTTCGACGAAATCGTATTAAAAGTATTCCGCGCCGGAGGATTTTTGAAATGATCTTCAACGGTTATCCGCCCTCGACAGTCGGCATTGCCGTCGTCGCCCTCTTGGTCTTCGTCGCCATATTGTATTTATTGCGCGTGCGCCGAAGGCGCGTCGAAGTTTCTTCGATTGGGTTATGGCGCGAGTTACTCGATTCGTCGCGCAAGCGCCGCTGGCACGATTGGATAAGGCGGTTATTGAGTTTCCTCTTGTGTGCCCTCATCGTCGGGCTCATCGCTCTAGCACTCATCGATCCGCGCGAAGAAATCGATACCGATGCACATCGCCATACGGTCTATATCTTCGACGCTAGCGGTTCGATGGCAGCCGCAGCCCCCCCAGATCAACAATCGATGCACAAGTGTACGACGCGATTGGAATGTGCAAAGAACGCCGCCAAAGAGCAAATCGCAAAGATGCGCCCCGATGAACGCGCCCTCATCATCGAAGCATCGGGCATGATTCGCGCCGTTTCGGGACCGTTTCAAGCCGATACATCGGCACTCATTCGCTCTATCGACGACATTCAACCGCGTTCTTCGTCGCTCGACCTCGATACGGCAATCGCCCAAGCCCAACACCTCTTGCGCGACAAAGAAAAACCACAAATCGTATTATTGACCGATGGGCAATTCGATATCGACGGCGATTCTATCGATAGCAAGAATAATATCTATGATAATATCAATGATAGTACAAACGATAATACAAGTGATAATACAAATAATAACATAAACGATAATATCAATGATAGTACAAACGATAATGTTCGTGACGATGTCGATAATGTTGAAAGCGAAAGCGATAACGTCGATGTAAATCTTGCATTTCGCAATATTCCGATCGTTCAAATGACGTTTGGAACCGAAACCGACGCCGGAGAACCTGCGCATGATCTACACAATATTGCCATCAATGCATTTAATGCTCGCCGTTATATTGCCAACAGGCTTGCATTCGAAGTCTTTGCAAAGATAACGAATGCGTCGAAAATCCCCGTTACAGCCGACTTGACGATATATGCTTTGGGCAAAGACGATGCCGTCTATGATCCGACGAAGACTTATCCGGTACTTGCGACGAAGCGATTGACATTGGCATCGGGCGACAGCGAAGTTCGCATTTACGACGATCTTCCGATCGAATCGGCGCGATTGGCGGCGAAAGTATCGATCGTAGCCCCCGACGACGCCGTCGATGTGCTTGCGCTCGACGACGTCGCATACGCTTTGATTCCCGATTATACATCGCCCAAGATCTTATTATTGACGCCGGGAAATTTATATCTCGAGGCGGCATTATTGCTCAATGAGAATTACCGCGTAACGGTAGCCAAACCGAGTGCGGCGCAATGGCATAACGATCGCGGAGAAATCGATCTCGTTCGCGCCGCACGAGAATACGACGTCGTCATCGTCGACAATTCCTATCGCAATCTTCCCAAAGTCGCCTCGGAAGGCGCCGTTGGAAACATCGTATGGATAGCGCCGCCCGCCGAGAATGCGCCTTGGAAGCAATCGCTGGTCAAGAATCCGGTCGTCGAGCGGGTAAATGTGAAGCATTCGGTTGCCAAATGGCTAGCGTTGCGCAATCTCAACATCGAGAGTTCGGCGATCTATCGGGGGGTCTCGTCGTCGGATATCGTGATTCGATCGATCGAGGGTCCGATCGTGGCAACGCGAGAGCGTGGAGATTTGCGAGAAATCGCGATTGGGTTTAGTTTAGTCGAATCCGATATCATCTTCCGCATTGCGCTACCTGTGTTATTCATCAATGCCATCGACTGGTTTATGTATGCCAAAGCCGAACCCGATCGGGGATATGAGACGGCTCGTGCTTGGCATATCAATGTCGATGCGAAGGCGACGCATGTCGACGTCGTCCGCCCCGATGGCACGACAGTAGCGGGCATTCCCGTTTACGATAAGAGCATAGCGTTTTATGGCGAAGATGCGGGGTTTTATAAGATCGTCGCGAAGAGTGATGGGGGGGAATCGGTAGGCGAGCGGTCGTTTGCAGCGAACTTTGCGCAATCGGACGAATCGAATTTGAATCGAGCAGCGCGAGATATATCGCGCGGTGTGCCAGAACTGCGCGACGATGGAGATGAGGCGAAGGAATCGATCGGCGTCATCGCAACGATATTGGAGGTATTACCCGAAAAGTCGCGTTATTTGTGGGTGTTCGCATTGATCGTTGCATTTATCTTGTTGGCGATTGAGTGGGCATTGTATCACAGACGAGTGACGGTTTAGAGACGCGCAAAAAACGCGCGTAAGAGCAATAAAAGCCGCTGAAAGCGGCGTGGAAGGTTCCACCTGT
>OQWM01003092.1_pt1 | contig 11162 bp, 5 predicted proteins | sample 1691531 | NCBI WGS metagenome assembly OQWM01 (sample SAMN03418257, study PRJEB22391) | human gut metagenome | biome: human-gut; feature: organic feature; material: feces | host: Homo sapiens | place: Tanzania | collected 2013-01 | reverse complement strand
GGAGCCCAGCTGGGCGACATAGGGCGACCGATGAGCCGGGCGTATGCCGTAGGCATAGCGGCGAAAAAGTAGAAATAATTGAAATTTTTGTTGCAATTTGTGGTAGAGAGGCGAACTGCGCCAACCATTGTGGTTGGTCAAACCACTTCAATAGGAGAAGACGATGGAATACACGCACGAAGTCAAAGAAATGTGTGTTGTTGCTAAAGGTCCAAATCACGGTCCTGCGCCCATTCCTGAAGAGGGCAAATGGGTCCAAGCGAAAGAAATCAAAGACATATCGGGCATGACGCACGGTATTGGTTGGTGTGCGCCGCAGCAGGGTGCCTGTAAATTGTCGCTCAACGTGAAAGATGGCGTCATCGAAGAGGCGTTGGTTGAGACGATTGGTTGTTCGGGTATGACGCATTCGGCGGCGATGGCGTCGGAGATTTTGATCGGCAAGACGATATTGGAAGCGCTCAACACAGACCTCGTTTGCGACGCGATTAACACGGCGATGCGCGAATTGTTTTTGCAGATCGTGTATGGCCGCACGCAGAGCGCGTTTTCGGAAGGCGGGTTGCTCGTGGGTGCTGGTTTGGAAGACCTCGGCAAGGGGCTTCGCAGCCAAGTGGGCACGATGTATGCGACGAAGCTCAAGGGGCCGCGTTACCTCGAAATGGCCGAAGGCTATGTGACGCGTTGTGCGCTCGACGAAGACGACGAGATTTGCGGCTACGAATTCGTGCACTTTGGCAAGATGATGCAGTGGATAAAAGACGGCATGTCGGCAGAAGACGCGCTCAAGAAAGCCACGGGCCACTATGGCCGTTTCGAAAACGCCAAGAAATACATTGATCCGCGCAAAGACTAAGAGGAGGCTGAAACTATGGCACTTTTTGAAAGTTATGAACGTCGTATTCCTCAGATCGAAAAAGTCTGCGCACAATATGGCATTAAAGACCTCGACGACGCAAAGGCGATTTGCGAAGCCAAGGGGATCGATGCGTATTCGATCGCGAAAGCGATTCAGCCGATCTGCTTCGAAAACGTTTGCTGGGCCTATGTTTTGGGCGTTGCGATTGCACTGAAGAAGGGTTGCAAGAAGGCCGCCGATGCGGCGAAAGCGATTGGCGAAGGTTTGCAGGCGTTTTGCATTCCCGGTTCGGTTGCCGACGATCGCAAAGTCGGTTTGGGTCACGGCAATTTGGCATCGATGCTCTTGAGCGAAGAGACGAAATGTTTTGCCTTTTTGGCCGGTCATGAATCGTTTGCGGCTGCCGAAGGCGCCATCGGGATTGCCAAGAATGCGAACAAAGTCCGCAAAGAACCGCTTCGCGTCATTTTGAATGGCTTGGGCAAAGATGCAGCCTTTATCATTTCGCGCATCAACGGATTTACGTATGTACAGACGAAATTCGATTATGCCTCTGGCAAGCTCGAAATCGTGAAAGAAAAAGCGTATTCGGATGGCGAACGCGCCAAAGTTCGTTGCTATGGTGCCGATGACGTGCGCGAAGGCGTGGCGATCATGCACAAAGAGGGCGTCGACGTTTCGATTACGGGTAACTCGACGAACCCGACGCGCTTCCAACACCCCGTTGCAGGCACGTATAAAAAGGAATGCATCGAACAAGGGAAGAAGTACTTCTCGGTGGCGTCGGGCGGCGGCACGGGGCGTACGCTCCACCCCGACAACATGGCCGCCGGCCCTGCATCGTATGGCATGACCGATACGATGGGCCGCATGCACTCCGATGCGCAGTTTGCCGGTTCGTCGTCGGTTCCTGCTCACGTCGAAATGATGGGCTTCTTGGGCATGGGCAATAACCCCATGGTCGGCGCCACGGTGACCGCGGCTGTCGCCGTCGAAGAAGCGATGAAGTAAAAAGTCATCGCCCGCGGGGTGATGAAGTTCAAACGACCGGCAACTACGGCGTGTAGATTGCCGGTTTTTTTGTATGGATTGCGCGGTATCCGAGCCGAGCGGGCGATGAAGCTCAAACGATCGGCAACTACGGCGTGTAGATTGCCGGTTTTTGTTGGTATTGGGTGCGCATGAGCGGTATTCATAGGGAGTGAGAGTTTTTGTAGCTTTTCGTAGGATTTCGGACTTCAGCTCAAGATTGCGCCATGTCATTGTCTCATATAGCTTCGAAAGTATTGTTTTATGCGCTGTCGCTATCGATCGGATTTGCGCCGTTGGGTTGCCATTCGTCGAAGGGGCAGACGACGGAATCGCTGCCCGTTTTAGGATACGAAGCCGAAGACGTCGCTAGGCTGAGTTCGCCGGCGACGATACAAAAAGACGAGACGGCGCAAGCCTGGAATGCGGCGCTTGTGGGGCCACTACGCGCGAGTGTTGCGACGCCCAATGCGATAGAAACGCGGCTATTGAAAGAAGATCGCGACATTTGGAAAGGCGTGCTCAAGCAAATCGAAGCCTATAGTTTGGAACGCAAAGAAGCCGTCGTCTTGTCGAATTTGCAGATTGCGCAAGCGGTATCGTGCGATCCGCCTGTATCGGCGTTTAGCTTGCGTCAGAGGGCTCAGATCCAACTGACATTGCAGATGCGTCGGAATGCATTTTGGCGGCTCGGACGCCTCGAGATGGCGACAAATGGCGTATTTCATGCGTTGCAAGGGTTTGTTTCGCAGTTTCAAACGGGTCATATCAAAGGATCGGAGTCGGCAATCGTCGATCCGATCAAAGCGATAGCGCAACAAATCAACGACTTGCGCAAAAACCAGCCGAATTTGAAGGGAGATTGGAACCCGGGCGCACTGCACCCGAGGATGGCGCGAACGGCGCATGCAGCTCCGATATTTTTACAGGCGCGATCGGCGTTTGTCGCTTGGCAAAGCGAAGCGGCGCGTTCGACGCGCTATGAATACTTGGCCGAATCGGCGGTTCCCGTCGTCGAAGCACTCGACGCTTGGATCGCCGAATACGACGACGTCATCGTCGCCATGCGCCATTTATCGGAAGGCATACAAGATATGGAGCGCGTATTTTCGCCGCCTCACGCGTTCGTCGCCTACCCTTGCATTGGCACGAATATGCGCCGTTTGCGGATTTTGGCTCAGATCTATAGCCACGTTTTGGCGATGCAGTGGTCGTTGACCAAAGCGAGCGATTCGGCGCAAGTCGTATTGCGATCGGTGAAGTCGCCGCGCTATGCGACGGGGCAGAACGAGTATTTAGCCGACGAAATCGCGACGTTTCGCCGCGACATTGCCGATAAAATAGAGGCGCTCACGCGCGCCGAAGACAAACTCCTCGCCGCTTGGGATTCGACGTCGAAGACGGTTTGGGGGAGCCTCTCGGTATTCGTCGATCCGATCCATCACCATGCCATGCCCGCCGTCGAAAATGCGCATATATGGCAGGAAATGTATAAAAACATCGTCGCCGAATTGAATGAGATCATTCCGCAAATCGGCGCCGAGCCACCGCAACCCGTCAATCGGCGCGGCAAGCCGCATGCACCCTATATCGACTCGGTTATCGATACGCTACACGCGCCCGCTCGGATCGACGACGTCGAACGCAGCCTTTTGGCGATATCGGAGCTCGAAGCGCACATGCGATCGATTCGCGATGAGCTGTTGAGATTGTGCAAACAAGGGGCTTGCAGTGGGTTCCCCGAGGCGGAAATATCGGATTCGCCGCGCCAAAGCGCATGGGTCGTGTCGTGGCGGCAGAGCCCATCGCAAGAGCGCACACTCGGGCATTCGCTCGTCGTCATCAAGCTATGCCAACTGCATCTCAGCCGCCTCGTGCAACGATTAGCCGAGATATATGCGTGGTTTGCCGAGACGTCGAACGCCGATTTATCGTGGAAAAAGCTCAAATCGTGGCAACGAATATGGACGCTCTATGCCGAACCCAACGGGACGTATGCGACTTTTTTGCGAAGCGTTGCCGATTTGTCGCTCAACATAGCCGCCATGGGAAAACCACATAAAACGCTTGCGCAATCGCCGGCACTCGTCGATTTGTTGCGACTTCAATCCGAGTTCTTCGACATCACCGACGATTATGCCCGATTTATCGACGCCAAAAATCCTCCACCCATATCATTCGACGAACTACTCGCTACGTGGGACGAAATCGACGCTGCACTCGTAAAGATTCAGACGATGACACATGAAAGCATGGCGCAACAAGAGGCAGCGCCGTAGACGGGCGCTGAATCGAGCGCCCTTTATCCTTCAAATATGCGGCTAAACGTCTTTTGCGCCTTCGCATCGAAGGCGAATTTGACGAAGTCTCGGATGGCATTGGACTGTTTCATTGCGGCTTTGAGCGATGGGATCGAGGTCGGGAAGCGAAGCCCTTCGAAATCGGTGAGGATTTGGAGGCAGTCCAAGAAACTCTGCGAGAAGAGGAGGGCATTTTGAATGGCAACTTTTCGGTTAAATGCGGCGATTTGATGGATAACGGCGAGGGTATCGTGGGTAATGCGCGGCATGGTGGCCGAAGTCATGCCGCCGTTGTTGAGCGCCGATTTGACGGCAGCTTGCGTTTCGGGGGCGAGTTCGGATTGTTTGGCGCGCAAAATGCTCATGACGTCGGCACATTGCGTCATCCAAGTATGGATTTCGGGAGGCATAAACGTCGCCGTGAGGCGGGATTCAGGGCGTGCGAGCGATAGCGCAAACGTCAAATAGGCAACCCATGCGGCATGCGAATGGAGTTTGTGCGCCGGACACAATATCGTCAGGGGCGCAGAATGCGCAAAGACGATCTTGGGCGACGAGTCGTTTGTCGTTCCGAGTCGAGTTTTGGGCGAATCGAGCAACTGCGTCAGTTGTTCGTGCAAAGCCCCGACTTCATCGGTTAAAGCGTCGTCTTTTGCATCGTCGATGGCGACGGTTTCGATGAGTGGGAACTCGTCTTGCCCCATCGTTTGCATGAGTTTGAGGAGAGCCGGGGCACAACCTTGGAATCGCTCGGCAAAAAGATTTTGGCGCACGATCGTGGGCAAAGATTTGGGCAATGGGCGCGGCTGGAGTTCGTCGTGTGGTTGCGCACATATATCGAGGACCTCGCTCAAGCAAATCATATTGAAATATGCATTCGAATCTTTGGCTTGTCGATAGAGATTGACGAGTGTTTCGTCGGTAAACGTGAGGTTTTCGATTGCCTGAATCGACGATTTCAAACGCCCTGCCATCGATGGAATGGGTACGACGAGGCTATTGAATACAGACGACGTCTTGAAATGATCGATCTTCGAAACGCTCGGTTTGTTGTTCGGTAAAACCGGCTTTTCGGCTTTTGCAGGCGATTTGGTCGATGTATTCGATTTCAATAAATTGTCGGATGTATTCGAACTTTCGGCAACATTCGATTTCGATGAATTATCGGATGCATTCGAACTTTCGGCAACATTCGATTTCAATAAATTGTCGGATGTATTCGAACTTTTGGCAGTATTGGGTTGCGACGGTTTGTCGGCATGATTTGATATATTCGCAGTTTGCGATATGGGTTGAGTTGCCGTCGCATTGCTTGGTTTAGTAGCGGTTGTATTGCCAACTGGTTTATTATCGGCTTTAGAATCATCGACAGGCGTTTTGACGATCGATGGCGAATTCTGTTTTTGTTGAATTTCTGGGTTTCGCAAGAGCGACGAATCGATTGTCAACTGAGTTTGCGGTGCCGATGGGATGCGATTGCGCGGTGCGCTTTGATATGGATTGAATGCGCTATCGCTGGGGTTTGTATGCGGCTCGTATGCAATGTGATGCTTTTGCAATACATTGTATAGATATTTCAATAAATCTGCGAATACATCGTCGTCATTTTTATGACATTGGAACTCGATGGCGCTAGCCATCCATGTGAGTGCCGATTGTGCAGTTTCGGATTGTTCGTCGTTTGAGCTTGCGTCGTCGTCGATATGCTTTGCAATGTTGTCGACGATGGCGCGGATATTATCGACATCGCTCTGTTGCAATAGCAATTTGACGAGCGGTCGCAATATATCTCGATGCAGGGGTTCGAGGACAAACGCTTCGAGTAGGGCATTGGTGGCATTCGAAATATCGCCCAAGTGATTGGCTTGGATATCGGCTAAAATCGCGAGGTAAGAGGCCCTTGCTCGTGGCGAAGCGGTTTGAGCCATGGCGAGGACTTGTGCCGTCATGGCAGCCTTCTGCCATGATTGCGTTTTGATGTAGAGTTCGAGCAATCGCACGGGCACGTCTTCGACGTCGCCGCCTAGGGCGAGTGCGATTTCGTAGTGTCGAATGGCGTCGTCGTCGTCGTGTAGATAGAAGTGATAGACTTCGGCGATGCGTTTATGAATGGCGCCTTGTTCGTCTTCATCGCCCGCCAACGTGAGCAAGTGTTGGAAGAGAGGCAAAGCCTCGGGCCATCGTTGATTTTCGAGCAATATGGTGAGCTTGAGATCGACGGCAGGTTTGAAATTCGCCTCGATTCGCAGAGCATTATCGAGGCATTCGATCGCCAAGTTTGGATTTTGTGCGGCGTGTAATATGACGCCGTATTCGTAATGTAGCTCGGTGGCGTCTTCGGGGGTGAGTTCGTCGAGGTGGACGAGGAATCGATGGATGCGTTGTGCGGCTTCGTCCCAGAGCCCTGTGCGATAATCGAGGCGAATGAGATTGTAATTTGCCACGACGTTTTCCGCGTCGATCTGAAGGATTTTATCGGCCGTCGTGCGAATCAAATCGATATCTTCGAGAGCGACGGCATTTTGCAATAAAAATTCTAAAAGCGCGACAGTATCGGCTTCGGAGAGCGTAAAGTAATTGAGTGAATTTTGAATCGTATCGATTGCGGCTTGAGTTTCGCCGAGTCGCGTGAGGATTTCGGCCAATATAATCGCTTGCTCTGGATCGATATTATCGAAGTTACTTTTATTAGAAGCGAGTATAATTCGGGCGCTTTGTATATCGTCGAAGACGCGGATCAACGTGAGAGCTTGTTGTAATAATAGCGCCGGCTGTTCGATTTTTGGGCAAGCATTGACCAAGTCATTGCAAAGCGAAACGAAGGCATCGCGGTCTTTGTGAACGGTTGCCAGAGCGATGAGGTCTTCGGCGATGGGTGTGAGGTTTTCGAGCGGAGGCCGCAGGGCCGATAATCGCGAGAACGCGGCGACGGCATCGGTCAAATTGTCGATCTGCGTATTGAGGCGCGTCATCTCGAATAGAATTGTAATCTTTTTATCGTGATTCGATTCGAGTGCTTCGGCTTGATTGAGCGCATCGATGGCGTCTTGAATGGCATCGATTTGCAATAAATAATGTGCAATATCTTGCCAAACGTCGGCATGTGTCGATCCGGCTTGAGCGGCGAGTCGTGCGTATTGGGCGGCACGATGCAAATCGCGAAGTTGATTTTCTTGCACATCGGCGATCGACAGGGCAATCTGAGCCTTATCTTCGCCATCGTCGGTTCGTTGCAACAACGCCGTCGTCACTTTGCAATACGATTCCCAATGTTTGACTTCGGCATAGAAATTGGCCACGACTTTCAAGAAATCGGGGTCGTCTTTGCCTTCGCGTTCGAAGAATTCGTCGAGCAAATTACAAGCGAGCACGGGTTTATTGATGCGTTCTGCACATATATTGGCCAATAATACGATGGCAATGCGGCGTACATCGTAACTCTTCGCATGAACCGCCATATCTTCGTATTTATCGAGCAAAGCGGCATAAGATTTTGATTGCTCGCAGATATCGCACATTTTATTGTGTAAAAGGCTTATCTTCGCCGGATCGGCATCGATGGCGGCAAACAACGTCAACAATGCTCGCATTGGCATGCGCATGTGTATATTTTGTATATCGGCCAATCGCACGAGACATTGCACGCGCATGCTCGGCGATGGTTCTTCGTTGATCAATGCCAACAATGCATTCTCGGCCGATTTCCAATTCTCGAGCGATTCGAACAAATTCAATATCTGATACCGCGCCTCGAGGCAATCGGGATGCTCGTCGAGAATCGCATCATAGAGATTAATCGCATTATTGACTTGCGACGACTTCGCATATATCGAAGCGAGCATCATTTGATGTTGCAATCGAACATCTTGATTGACATCGATATAGATGAGCAATTGATAATATAAGATTTGGGCATGTGATTTGAGCTGATCGGGATCGAGCTTGCGCAATTGTTCGGTTGCAAACGGGTCGTTGGGCGTCGTTTCGAGTATATCTCGCAGACAAGTCAGTTTAATGCGTTCATCGCCCAATAGCTCGGCTATTTTGTATTTCTTGGCAATGAGGGCATTCTGCTGGACGGTATCGCCTTCGTACATGGCAATGGCGTCGTCGAGTTTTTCTAACATTTGCCTTTGATTTATCGCATCAGACATGTTGAGAACCTGGTCAAATAGTGCTTCGTTTTGAAATACGATATCGGTATAGGGCGCAAATAATGCCGCCGCTTTCGATGAATTTGGATGTTTTTTGACGAGTGCCGAAAAGACGCCGATTCGCCCATCGTCCGGGGCGCCGTGCGACAAAAACGCGAGCCACGTCTCGACGACGATGCTCCAACGCCCCTCGTCTCGATCGGCGATCTGTACGATCCACTCGCGCCAGACATCGCCGCGTTGTTCGGGGTCGACGAAATAGGCTAGTGCTAGCGCCGTTATTGAGTTCCGATGGGGTTGTTCGGCGTGCCAAGGCGCGGCGAGCGGCAACTTGGTGCCCGCCGCCACGACGGAGGGCAATAGCATATCGGCGAGGTCGACACACTTTGCCATCGTATCGTCGAATTGATCGAAATCGATACACGACTCGAAAAACGTCGCGCATGCCGCCTTCCAATCGCCTTGGGCGGCCGATGCCAAACAACGCCGAAATGCCCCCTCGCGCTCGGCATTCGACGCCTTGGGCGATAGCGTCTGCGATTTCATCTGCAACATGGGCGGTTTGAACACCCCCGAACGCAACATGCGCCCTTGGCCCATCGACGGCGGCTTTGCCAAATCGCTCGAAGCATCGCGAGCCGTCGCCGGGTTCAATGCATGATGCGTTACCGCTCGTATGGCTTGCGGCGTCGAATCCAACTCGCTCGATTTCGCCGATCGCCCCAAATCGAGTCCGCTCAAATCGCCCGATACATCGCCCGCCCAATCGAGTCCGCTCAAATCACCCGACGTACGGCTTTTGCGACTTTTCAAATCGCCATCGGTCGCCGTTGCGGCCATGCCGCCCGATCCCATTGCAACCAGCCCGACTGGCGTCGCCCCTGCCAAACCAGCCGATCCCATTGCCGCCAACCCGACCGGCGTCGCCCCAGGCAAACCTGCCGCTTGCGGCGTCCCACCTAGGCCGCCCAAATCTTCCAACAATTCGCCTGCCGCTTTTCCCCATAGATCCGACGCGCTCGCGCCAAACAAATCGCACAAGCTATCGTCTTGCGGCTCGGGCGCGACCTCCGACGTATCGCGCAACGGCGCCAACGCAAACGTCGCCGGTTCGCCCGACAATTCATCGATGAGCCCGTGAATATCGAGTGTATTCTGGCGTCCCGTCGTCGCCCCATTATCGCTCGCTTCTTTGCCCGCCAGCGCTTCGACTTCTGCTTCAAACGGCGTCGACTTCGCCGCCGCCAAAAATGCTCGCGCCGTTATCGAAAATCTCACTATCGATTGTTTCTTTGCAGGATCTTGCGATAAATCTGCAAAAACGTCTAATAATATTCGACGATTTGTGGCGCGTTCGAAATCGAGATCTTTGAGCGCCGCTTCGAACAATCGCAATCCTTCTTGGTATCGATGCGTTGCACACAACCGCTCGATTCGCATGGCATAACAAATCGCCTTTTGCCCCCCCGAAACGACGCCTTGCAAATTCTCGAGCAAATACAATTCGGCATTGACATCGTCGATCGACCCCACGAATTGCAATATCGTTTCGGCAAACCCCGGATGCGCCTTTGCACAATCGAAAACCCACGTTTGCGTCATCCATATCGCCATCCAATCGTGCGATACCGACTTCGTCATCACGCCGAGCACGGCTTTATGCAAAAACGCACACGCCAAATCGCAACGATTCCGCTCGGTCGAACACACGCGAGCAAAGATGAAATCGACGTCATCTTTATAGGAAGGTGGCGTTTGAATATAGAGCGACAAGATCGCCGTGTTTGCAATCTCCAAGTCGGCGTTGTTTTCGTCGAGCACGTGCACGGCTCGCGCCACCGTCGGCCGATGGTCGAGGCACGCGCGCGCAATCGCGTATGCAATCCCGATGAGCGCAAATCGGCTCGGACTCCGCGGCGCCGGTTTCGCATCTTCGAGCCAATCGAGTGCCGTCGCCACATCGCCCCAATCGAGCAAAATCGCCGTTGCGAGCTCGATCTTCGTCTGCGCTCGCTTTTCGTTGTCGCTCGGGTCGATTTGCGCCAATCGCTTCTCGATTTCCGCCTTCGATTCGAATCGCAAAAGCCGCGCATCGCGAATCGATTGCAACGCCGCCCGAATTTCTTCGCACTGCGGGTCGGCACGATGAATCCGCATCAGCGCAATATTCGCCGCCAACGCATTGTTACGCGATGAACGCGCCGCCTCGGCATACGCGCGCGCACTCTCGGTGTAATCCTTCGCCACGCGCCGCAACAAGTGACCCTGGATCATCATCAAATCGGCCCACGTCTCTTCGTTGATGTGCCGCGCCCCCCCAGCACCATCTTCGCATGCCCGCCTGGCATCGAACAACGCTCGCACCAACACCGCAGCATTGCGCGACTTCTGTGCACTCGTCACGAGCCCATTCCACGCCTGAAACCGCCCCACCGACGACAGCGCATTCGCACTCAACGCATGATAATACAACGCCGGCGACGCACCATAAAGCCCCGAATACGGCGCCACAAACGCCGCTCGGTCGAGATTCTCGATCACCTCCGCCGACACGCGCCCGCCCCCCGCACACACCGCGCGCGCTTCTGCGGCAGGCTTGTTGTCGTCATTTAGCACCGATTTAAAAGGCATTTCTGTCGTCATGGCACATCGCTAAATCGTCCCAATAGGAGCAATACTACGCGTTTGCCATCACAAAGCGGCACGGCACTGGGCTTCGACGAACGCGTTCCAACCCCGCACCCTACCACAATTTCAAATCTTTTGCGAATAATCGCTACGCCCTATTTCTCGGTCGCCCTATTTCGCCCATAGGGCTCA
>OQWM01003090.1_pt1 | contig 11167 bp, 9 predicted proteins | sample 1691531 | NCBI WGS metagenome assembly OQWM01 (sample SAMN03418257, study PRJEB22391) | human gut metagenome | biome: human-gut; feature: organic feature; material: feces | host: Homo sapiens | place: Tanzania | collected 2013-01 | reverse complement strand
CGATCGCCGCACCGGCATTGAGATAATCCTCATAAACGCCGAAACGTCCCGACGCGACCTGAACTATCGTATTTGCACCGTAGCAATAAAAATCCTCATGCAGACCGCCTTCACCGGTGTTATAGAAAATACCAAGCTCCTTTGAGGCTCTTGCAAGACTTGCATGTGCGTTATAGCTTATCGAACCGTAGCTCATTGCAGAGAACATTATCGGCATGGAGAGTTCGAGCTGGGGGGAAAGCGACGTGTCGAGCCTCCCGTCGGGACGGCGTTTTATATTCGACGGCTTCTTGCCTAAGAATACTTTTGTCTCCATGGGTTCTCTCAGCGGGTCTATCGGGGGATTCGTGACCTGCGAAGCGTTTATTAATATTCTGTCAAAATAGACGGGCGCCCGGTTCGGGTTTCCCATGGACGAGAGAAGAACTCCGCCGCTGCTCGCCTGTTTGTAAATTTCGTTTACCGCGCTCTCTTTGCGTTTTCTTTAAACGTGCAGTCGTTTTTTATGATTTTCAAAGCGTGTTCGGGACAGAACGAAACGCATCTTAAGCAGTCGACGCATTTTGATTCGTCCGACTTCATAAGCCCTGTTTTCGAATCGAATATATGTACGCCGTTCGAGCACTGATTTACGCATATACGGCACGAGGTACAGCGTTCGCGGTTTCTTACAACCTCATATTCGGGGATAATATAATCAAGTCCCATCAGTACGCGCCCTCCTTTACTTTGACGATAACGGGCTCTCCGCCCATCGGCGCGCGGATGCTTCTGACGTCTGGCTCGACTGCGCGGATTGCGGATTCCTCGCTCGCAATGTAAACCATGTCGTCCTTTTCGCCGACGACCATGGAGCGGAGCTTCAGCCTGTCGTTTAAAGCCATGAGTCCGCCCTCGAATCCGAGAATTATCGAAAACGGACCTGTTATCAGAAGTCCGGGATAGATTTTTCTCAAATAGCTTAACTGATCGGCTTCAAGCGGAGGTTTTGACTCAATCGTGCTCCAGAACGGAGCGGCAATGACCGACGCGGTTTCTTCAAGGGTCAGACCCTGTTTTCTCAAAAGATAATCCGCAATATATGTGATTACCTCGGTGTCGGTCTGAAGAGTACATTTATAACCAAACATCTCTATAAAACGTCTGTTCGCGTCATAAGATGAAATCTCGCCGTTGTGAACGATTGTATAATCCAAAAGACCGAAAGGATGCGCGCCGCCCCGACTGCAACACCGGAAACATCGACCTTTGGCTTTTCTGGTTGTTTTGGCTTTTCGGGAATAATCGGCGATTTCACGCCGTAAGCGGCAGTGATAAAATCCGGTTTCGCCGACAGTGTCCGGGCCGGAGCGGGCGCTTTTTGCCGCTCCGATTCCTCATCCACTTCCGGAACATCGGCTTCATCGATTTCCGGCGCATCCATCGTGGACTGCTGATTATAGAACAGCAGCTCGTACTCCTTGCGCTTCACAACGGTATCCCAGCCGCCGACATCCTCGTTTTCGTGCTTGTCCAGGCCGGTGTAGGACAGGCTGGAATCCTCGTAGCGCTTGAATTTAAAGATGGCATCATTCATCAGGCTGGCGTTGAACACATTCAGTTCCACCAGCAGATTGAAGTCCTTCACATCCAGACCGGTCACTTTTTTGAAAAGTCCCGGCTCCAGCTGCGTGATCACATCCTTCAGAGAGCGCTCCCGGTAATCCGTCAGATACATAAAGATCGGCACACGGGTGGCAAACTTGATGAGTTTTTCCTGAATCTGCTTCCGCATGGATTTGTATTCTTTTTCTTCCTCGGAGATTTCCTTTTTCTCCTCCTTGGTGAGCTCCTTGCCCGTTTCCTTCTTGGCCTTTTTCACGCTCTCCGATTTGTTGATGATGGTCTCGATATCCGAGTTCAGGCTGCGGAACCCTTCGATTTTCATCAGGGCCTCCATGGCCTCCTTGTTCGCCATCAGTCGCCGGAGCGTATCATTGTCCACATTGACCAGCAATGCGGATTCCCAGCGCTTGGCCAGCAGCGTGGCCGAGGTACCGGCCATGGCGATATCCAGAATATCCTGTGCGTCGATCTGCTTCATGCTGCTACCGTCATAGGCCAGTACGGGCAGGAAGTTGATGAATTCCGCAACCTTCTTTTCCGGGTTGCCCTCATTCACATTCAGGCGGCAGGAATAATCCGAGATTTGCTTGAGGGCACGGTCCAGCGCAAAGTCGAAGACATAGCACTCATATTTCATAATTTGATCGGTGCCGGAGCCGGTACGCACCGTCCACGGAGACTGCACCCGGAACGCCGCTTGGAAATAGGTCTCCGGGCTTTTCAGATTCCGCAGCATAAAGATGCCCGTCCACGGCTTGACCGTGACACCGGTGGTCAGCTTGCCGCAGGACAGCGTGATGGTCTTGGTGGTCAGCGGGTCACCCATGGATTTCTGCACCGGCTCCAGCGCATCCACGCCAATGCCCGCCTTGGTCCCGGCGCAGACATTGATGCGGTAATCGTGGTAAAAGCTGTTCTGCTTCTGCTGAAGCAGGTTATACATTGCATAGCAGCTGGCCACATTGGGCAGAAACCAGAAGGTGTGGGACAGCACATTCAGCAACCGGGTATCGGAAAACGGCATGGGCGGGCGCTTGTCCTGACCCAGCTTCATATCGTCCACGCTGGCCGGGAGATAGGAGCCGCGAATCAGATCCAGCCACTTCTGCACCTCGTTCTCATAAACAAAGCGGGCAGTCTCCGGCTTGCTTTTCTCGCCGTATTTGGCGGAGAAAAATACATTCAAATCAAATTCGTCGAACTGACCCTGCATGGCGATCTGCCGGATGCTGTCCGGGATGCGGTAGGTCATCATCACCATCCGTGGCAGCGCCGCATAAGGGTTGTCCGCACTGCCGTCCCAGTTTTCCTTGGCCCGCTGTTCGTCGGAATAGGTCCAGTTGTAGATTTGGTCCTCGATAAATTCGCCGCTGTTGATGGCGCGGAACGGCGTGCCGGACAGGAACAGATAGTACGATGTGGTGATGGGCAGGAAGGTCTCGTTGTAGGCGTTGTCGGCCTCGTCCTTCTTGTACTTCTCCATATCGAAGTCGTAATCCTCATCCTCGTTGTCCATTTCAAAGAGCTTTTTGGCATTGTCCCGCCACGCGCCGAAATGGTATTCGTCAAAGATCACGATGTCCCAGTTGGTGGTATGTACCCATTCGTTCTTTGCCTTGATGCCGCCGCTCTCGTTGGTGCCGAGATAGTCCTGAAAAGAGCCGAAACAGACGATGGGGCGGGACAGGTCGGCGTCCTCGTAGCGCATTCCGTCCCGGCAGATGAATTGCCAGCCCTCAAAGTCTTTGTGGGTCATGAGATCTTCTTCCCACGCTGCCTCAACGGCGGGCTTGAAGGTCAGCACAAGCACCTTTTTCAGCCCCATGCGTTTGGCCAATTCATAGGCGGCGAAGGTTTTTCCGAAGCGCATTTTGGCATTCCAAAGGAATTTCGGCGCACGGTCCGGCGCATCCTGCTTGCTGGAACGAAAATAGGCGATGGTCTTGTTGACGGCCTCCGCCTGCTCCGGGCGCATGGCAAAGGTGCAGGTGCGGTTCTCCTCGTTGAGGGTGTCGGTTTTTACCGCCAGCACCGCCGCTTCCAGCTCATCTACCGTGCAGCGGAACCATTCACCGCCGACGCCGGTGATTTTCCTGCGGCGGAGCATACGATGCACATCGTGGTCGGTGAAGCAGGAGCCGTCCTCCCGCATGGCGGAGCTGCGGTACAGGATCTCATAGGGGAGCTTGCCGTCCGGGCGCTTGGTGGGGTACTGCTGCGCCACACGCCTGTCCACATCCTTTTCGGTGTAGCCCACCTTCAGCAGGCCGTCATAATCCGGATTTAAGTCCCGGTAGGCATAGATCATCGGATGGACTTCTGGGCGTTGGGGAAAGAAATCATAGTTGGTCATGTGATTCAACTCCGATAATCTGAGTTCAGCTCTCTTAACTTTTCACAAATTGAGTTAAGAATTTGTTTGATAAAGTATCCTTGATCAAAAATAACTTTAACAATATCCACTTCTTTTTGCTCGCTATTTTTCCCAATAACCACATAGGAAAATGAGTTTTTTTCTATGCTTGAGCGAATCAACCTAATGTACCGTCTGTTATTTTGTGGACCTCGGTTTGTTGGATGGCCAACGATATCATTCCGATACTCACGAATTTTCATAAGTAAGTCAAAATTACTGCATTGCTTATTTGGCATTTTTAAAGTGCAAAGGACGGCATTTACTGCATCTTGCTGCAGAAAAAGTGCCTGAAAAAGTCCGTAGATGAACAAATAACTGCCATTGCCATCTGGAAAAACGGAAGATTTATAATAGTCAATCGCACACTGGCTATCTTCGATCATATCAAATGCGGCAAGTAAATTCATTTTTTCTTCATCGTCAAAAGTGGTGCTTGTGTAGCTCTCAGAAAACTCCTTTCGTATAGATTCCATGATTGTAATAATTTGGTCATTCATATTTCATGCCCTCTTTCTTTAATTATTGTCCATCGGCTTTATCATGGATTCGATGAAAGCAACTTCTTCATCGGTAAGGCCATACTTGGCGTAAAGCTCGACATCAGTCCAAGGTTTGGAGAAGTCTTGGATGGGAACGAATGCAAAGCATCCTCTTGTGATATGTTGGGAAACTGCAATCTGAGAGACTAAAAAGCGAACAAATTTAGTGGAAAGATATTTTTGGAGGTTTTCTGCCTGCGGCTTAGCATCAAAGGCTCCGGCAACCAGATAAGTTTCTGTGCAAACAGATTTTGGCGGTAAAACTTCAATTACAGACATAACCTTTCGCATACCATCTTTATCTGGTTGTCCGGCATGGTCATAAGAGACATAGGAAATAATGGTTTTCCATTTATCGACTAAATCAATCCCGGCAGTAAGCTGTTCCGATTGGTACTTTCCTAATCCCTTACTGGAACGGAGAGTCAAATCGCCGAATTCTGAGAACAGAACTGTTGTATCAAGACCAAATGGCTTTCTTGCGGAAACCATTGTATCCATTGCCTTCTCGCTCAAAGATTGAACTTTTTTGACAATGTTAGCAGCTTCCGAATAACGGATAAAGGTATCAAACTCATCCAATGGGCGAAGCGAATCCTGTTCCTTGCCGCCTACAATATTCTTCACAGCACAATTGCCACGGTGGTCTCTGTCCCATAAGAAATAGCAAATTCCACCCGCAATATCAACGCCTGGGAAACAATCTTTGGAGTCAGTATAATCCACAAGTGTTCTGGTTCGATTATCTCCCAGCATAGAGGACCGAAAATCGTCCAATCCTTTACCACCAGAGAACCAGCGAGAAGGAATAATCATAGACAAGTAGCGGGGATTTAATTTCTTTGCTTGCTGCACAAATAAATTGTAAATTGGTTTTGCACTGGCCTTTGCGCCCCCGTCACTCAACTGATAGGGTGGGTTACTGATGATCACATCGAACTTCATCTTAAAAATATCCTCCGGCTTGGTGGTATGGATCAACTCATAGGCATAGGTCTCCATTTCGTCCCGGTCATACTGACTCTGGGCTGCGCCGCAAAAGACGCATTTTCCATTTTTCCAGCGGTGGGAGATCCGCTTGTAGCGAATATTGCCCTCCGCATCGTCAAATCGGGACACCGAATACACGCTGTTGGGGTACTTGCTGCAATACACACCACGACGGGAGAGCAGGCTGGTCAACTCGGTGATGGCGATACCGTAAAGCTGGTGATGAAAGATGTGATCGATACGCTGATGCAGGTCGGGAAGAATCGGCTCCAATCCGGTCAGCAGCCGCTTGGCGATCTCCCGCAGAAAGACACCGCTTTTGCAGGCCGGGTCTAAAAACTTGGTATTTGGGTCCGAAAACAGCTCCTGCGGGAGCATATCCAGCATCGAATTTGCTACCTCCGGCGGCGTAAACACCTCGTCGTTGGACAGATTGGCAAGGCAGGACAACACATCCGGATTATAGATGCCGGAGTAGAAATCATTGCTCATTTTCCCATACCCTCCTGTAGTGCGTCACATATTTCTTGAGAAACTCGCCCTCGTCGCTGGGCTTCTCGGCAGGCTCTGCAGCGTCGAACAGGGTCATCTGCTTCTCCCACTTTTTGCGCTTTTTCTTGCCGAACAGATCACGGGCCTCGTCATCTCCCTGCATCAGCTTGGCAAAGGTGTAGTCGCTGCGCTGGAGCTGATAGCCGGTCACAAAGGCCCATTCGGAGAACACGATGGGTTCCCCGGTATCCTGCTGGTTTTCATCCACGCACATCAGGCTCAGGGCGTTGCCGCAGACGATGTTGCGGGACAGAATAAACCGCACCGAGTGGCGGCAGTCCTCGCTGACTTCCTTTTTGCAGACGGCTTTATATTCCTTGTCCCACATCCGATAAAGCCGCTCCCGGCAGGCCTCGCAGTTGTCCTGCAGAATATCCACACCGTACAGGCTACTGACGGCCAGAACGGAGTTTTTTTCGTAGTCCATTGGAAACTTCTTGTATTTCTTTTTCACAACGGCCAGCTTCCGGGACAGGATCTCGGCAAGAAAATTCCCATCGCCGCAGGCGGGCTCCAGAAAACGGCTGTCGATGCGCTCCGTCTCGGTTTTCACGAGGTCGCACATCGCCTTTACCTCCCGCTCGGCGGTAAATACCTCGCCGTGATCCGCTACCCGCTGTTTGGATTTCACTTGCTTTGTCACGTTTTTGATCCCCCCGGAAACATAATCCCGATTATGTTGTAGTTCCATTTTGATAAAGGTATATCTATACATATTAAATTGTAGCATCAAACCTCGAAAAAGTAAAGAAAGCATCGACGAAAAGCGTGGAACCCCCAAAATTGTCTAAAATTGAGCATAACGAGAAAGCCTTTCCGGCTCGCTTTTTGAAGCGATAAGAGAAGGCTTGCTTTTTCATACCCTTTTTGGCCTGTCCGATCTGTGACAGGTCTTTTTTGCTGCCCTGTTTACAACATAATCGGGATTATGTTGCTCATAAAATTAGGTGCATATTTTCCATGCGGCGGCGGTGCTCCGTGCCGCTGGAGATGATATAAATACGGGTTGTATCGATGCTTGAGTGACCGAGAATGTCGGCAAGCTTGGCAATGTCCTTTTCGATGCCGTAAAACACCCGGGCGAACAGGTGGCGCAGGTTATGGGGAAATACTTTTTGAGGGTTGACATCTGCCTCCACGCATAGCGCCTTCATTTCCCGCCATAGATTCGTCCGATTGACTGGCTTACCCGTGCGGGTTACGAAAATCATTCCGCTTTTGATTCCATGCTCCGCTGCGTAGCGGAGCAGTTTTTGTCTCAGCGCCTTCACAAGAAACACTGTCCGGGTCTTTGACTTACAGCTCACCGCCGTTTCGCCGCACCGTGCTGCCTCAACGGTGATAAATTGCAACTCACTGACTCGGATGCCGGTACCACAGATGGTCTGTAAAATCAGGCAGAGTCGCTGGTTGTGTTTGCGCTCCGCCGCACGGCACAGGTGAGTGTACTCCTGCCGGGTCAGCTCCTTTTCTTCGGGGCAGTAAACCTGCTGCTGCAATTTCAGCATTTTTACCTTCAGGTCATGCCAGCCGAGAAAGGTGAACAGACAGTTGAGGCTGGCCAGCATGGAGTTTACGCTCCGCACGGCGTAGATTTCTTGCAGGTGCTTTTTGTACGCGATCACGGTTTCCTTTGTAATTTCTCCATCCGATGCGTATGCCGCAAAGGCTCGGACATCCCGAGCATATTTTTCGACTGTTGCGGCACTCCGTTCCTCTAAGACAAGATGTTCCGTAAATTCGGCGATCTCCACCGCCGCGAGTAATCGTCCCTTCATTGTGGATTTACCTCCGAGTATTTTTTGATTATTCTACCCGAAAAGTATGAAAACAAAATTGTCACCGTTTATTGTAAGAAAATCGGTGACAGGAATCGAATCTATGGATTTTCGTTCAGCCCTGGTGCGTTTCAAGTTGTTTGATCCGCACCGGGGCTTTTTCATTTTCTGGCTTGTAGGGATTTTTATCGGACAGCAACTATGCTAAAATTATTTTTGAAAAGCAGGAACAATCGGCGTTTGCTTATGCCGTTAAAAATTAGAGGGTGCTGGCCCTCTGGAAAGGAGACGATAAAAATGCCAATTATGCTGACCAGAAAGGACGGCCCGCCTACGCCGTTCCGCAACGCAGAGTACATCCCGTTCTACTACTTCATCCCGAAAAGCATCCTGTCCCGCTGTGGGGCGGAGCTGAACGCTATCCCACGGAATCCGCAGGAGCTGTTCCATAACCGAGCCGCCTGTGAATTTGTGGAGAGCGATCTGTTCCGGCTGCTCATCATAGACGCCACCGCCTTTATGGTTTGGCCATATATGGGCTTCGGCGAGTATATGGAAATTTACTCCGGCTACGACCCGGCGTGGCGGTTTGCCCACTGCCCGGACTACTGGATTCAAGAGCTGACGGACGAAGGCATCTTGGCGTCCGCCGGCGAATTATTCAAAGGTTGCCACTCGGAATTGGGGTATGTGCCGGAATGGCAGATCGACATCTATCTGCGCTACATCGTGCCCAATGTGATGAAAAAGCACCGGATGGACGAGATCATCCAAGTGGCACGAGAGTGCCCCTGCTTTGAGGACTTTGACTTCCGAAAGAGCAACCAGAAAACGGACTTCATCCGCAAATGGTATCACACCCGCACCAGGCACCCGATGATTTCACTGGAGAAATTTCAGGAAGTCTACGCCGACACCCACGGCGGACAGGAATACGAGGAGCCGGACCCGTCGCAGAATGTGGAGGAAACAGTGGTAGCACAGGCACTGGTGGATCAGTTCAAAGCTACGCTCAGCGAAAAGGATATGCAGATCCTTGAACTGCGTATGAGCGGCGACACGCTGGAGGAGATTGCCGAAAAGCTGGGCTACAAAAATCACAGCGGCGTGCTCAAGCGCATCCGAAAGATCGGACAGGCCTATGAAGCCTATACCGGCGTGGACTACGGCTTTGAGAGCGGCAAAATCATCGGATAACACCTATCGAAAATCGGTAGGTGTTATTTTTATGCCCAAACGGAGGTGGAGATTATGAAATGGAGAATATACCCGTCCCAGCGAGGGCGGGTCAACAAACTGGTGCGCCGGCGATGCTGCTGCTATGACCACGGCAACTGCATTCTGCTGGATGACGGAGAAGCACATCGCTGCGTGCAGATCATCAGCCGGAGCGGCATCTACTGCAACTATTTCCGCCGGGCGGTGCTGCCATCCGATAGCGAGCTGCACGCACAAATCAGAGATTAGAATAAATGGGGAGGATAAGGAAATGGAAACGATCCACAACACAAAAATCATCGGCATCGACCACGGGTACGGGAATATGAAAACGGCCAACTGCTGCTTTTCCACCGGCATCGCCGCCTATGACCACGAGCCGCTGTTCACGGCGGATATGCTGGTCTACGGCGGCAGGTATTATCTCATCGGCGAGGGGCACAAGGAGTTTGCGCCGGACAAGATCAAGGACGAGGACTACTATGTGCTGACCCTTGCGGCCATCGCACGGGAGCTGCGCCGGGAGCGGATCACGGAGGCCAAGGTGTTGATCGCCGCCGGTCTGCCGCTGACTTGGCTGAGCGAGCAAAAGACAGCTTTTAAGAACTATCTGCTTCAACACCGTGAGGTGTCCTTCACTTTCCGAAATACGGACTACCACATCAAAATTGTCGGTGCGGAGATTTACCCGCAGGGCTTTGCTGCCGTTGCAGAACAGCTCCGGGATTTCGGCGGTGTAAATATGCTCTGCGACATTGGCAACGGCACGATGAACCTTCTTCGGATCGTGAACCGTAAGCCTGACCCGCAGCGGATGTTCACCGAGAAATATGGCACCCACCAGTGCGCCCTCCTCATCCGGGAGCAGATGATGAAGCGGCATCACGCCAGTCTGGATGATTCCGTTATGACAGAGGTTCTCCGGAACGGGACGGCGGATATTGACAAGACATATCTGGAAACGGTGGTCAGCGCTGCAAGGGAATATACTGCCGGGATCTTTCGCCATCTGCGGGAACACGAATACGACCCAAAGCTGATGAAGCTGTATGTGGTGGGCGGCGGTGGCTGTCTGATCCGCAACTTTGCAGACTGCGACAGTATCGGTATCGTGCAGAAGCATCCCCGCGCCAATGGCGGACGTTTTGAGCTGACTGCAAGGCAGATTCTGCAGGATACTCTGACCCTTCCGATTACCATTGCCTATGATAGCTCCAATGAAGTAGATATTCTGAAAACCTGCGCCGGAACCATGTTAAATGCCCGGCTGATTCCGCTGATCTCTGAATTCATGGAGGCGGTTCACCATGTCATGGAATCCCGGCACCTTCATATTCCGCTGTCGATCGTGCGCAGTGACGGCACACTGATGTCTGAAGAAATGGCCAAGACTTACCCGGTAGAAACTCTGCTCTGCGGACCTGCTGCCAGTGTGGTGGGTGGAAGTGAGCTTTCCCACACAGACAGCGGCATCATTGTCGATATGGGTGGAACCACTACGGATATTGCCCTGATTCATAAAAAAGAGCCGGTTCTGGCAAATGGCGGTATCCATATTGGCCAGTGGAAAACCATGGTGCAGGGACTCTATGTGGATACCTTTGGACTGGGTGGTGATACTGCTGTCCGCTTTAAAAATAATCAACTATTTCTGGATACCGTCAGAGTGATTCCCATCTCTGTCCTGGCTTCCCAATATGACGATGTGCTTCCTAACCTTCAGGAACTGGCATCCAGACGCCGTTTTCATTCTCGCTGGATCCATGAATTCTATGTTCTGCAAAAGGATATTTCTGATAAAACCGGATATACAGAGGACGAACAGCGTCTGTGCGCTTTTTTAAAGGAAAAACCGCTGATTACTCTGGATCTTGCTGAAAAGATGGGTATGGATCCTCACTTTCTGCCGGATTCCAGACTGGAACGTGACGGCATTCTGATGAAAAGCGGACTGACTCCGACAGATATGATGGTTCTGAAAGGAGACTTCCCGCAGTATGATTCTGCTGCCGCCAGTGCCGCTCTGCTGTGTCTGTGTGCAAATATCAGAGAAACACCGGAGCAGATTC
>OQWM01003089.1_pt1 | contig 11167 bp, 9 predicted proteins | sample 1691531 | NCBI WGS metagenome assembly OQWM01 (sample SAMN03418257, study PRJEB22391) | human gut metagenome | biome: human-gut; feature: organic feature; material: feces | host: Homo sapiens | place: Tanzania | collected 2013-01 | reverse complement strand
CAGGTCGTCGGCCGCGCCGCGCTGTGCCCTGATGAGGTGGTCGCAATGAACAGTGCTCGGCACCGCCGTCTGCGTCTTCCCAGCGTTCATAAACTGGAGGATGGCCATTTGGGCCGTGGCGTCCTGCATACACACGCGGTTGGGATGATAGAGGGCATAGTCCGCGCCGCGCCGATGGTCATATCCCTGTTCCTGCGGCTGTTCGTGTGCCAGCAGCACCTTCTCGGCATACGTGAGCGGACGGGCGAGCAATGCCCGCACCCGTCCCACTTTCTCCTGATAGCTTGCGTAGAATTCCTTAATTTGCTTAATGTCGTATATCATAATGTCGTATCTTTACTTTTGAAAGCTCCAAAAGCAAAGATACGACATTATGTCAATAATCAGCTAAAATTACTTACATTTTCACTAAACCTCCCCCATTACGCGGCGCGGCCGACGACCTGGCGGCGGCGCGGGAGACCAATGCTGAGGTCTATGCCTTCTTGCAGTCGGCTGCCAAGCGCTTCGGTATGGGCTTTTGGCCCGCCGGCGCGGGCATCATCCATCAGGTGGTGCTCGAGAACTATGCCTTCCCGGGCGGTATGATGGTGGGTACAGATTCCCATACTCCAAATGCCGGCGGTCTCGGTATGGTAGCCGTGGGCGTAGGCGGTGCCGATGCCGTGGATGTGCTCACAGGTCAGCCTTGGGAGCTCAAGATGCCTCGCCTCATCGGTGTGCATCTCACGGGTAAGCTCTCTGGCTGGGCTACTCCAAAGGATGTGATTCTCGAAATCCTGGGCATTCTCACAGTGAAGGGTGGTACCAATGCCATCCTCGAATACTTTGGCGATGGCCTCGACGGCATCTCTACCACGGGTAAGGCTACCATCTGTAACATGGGTGCAGAGCTGGGTGCTACCTGCTCTATCTTCCCATTCGACCAGAATGCCAGCGAATATCTCCGCAAGACGGGTCGTGAGGAGATTGCTTCTCTTGCCCAGAAGAACGCTGCTGAACTTCGTGCTGATGACGAGGTGCTTGCCAATCCATCTGCCTTCTACGACCAGATTGTAGAAATCGACCTCTCTAAGGTCGAGCCACATCTCAATGGTCCGTTTACTCCAGATGCGGCAACCCCTATCTCTCACATGAAGGCGAAGGGTCCTGCTAATGATTATCCTATGGTGGTAGAAGTTGGATTGGTAGGAAGCTGTACCAACTCTTCCTATCAGGATTTGGCCCGTGCGGCAAGTGTGGCACGCCAGGCTTACGAGAAGGGCATTCAGGTAAAGGGGCAGCTCATCATTAACCCTGGTTCTGAGCAGATTCGCTATACTGCCGAGCGTGATGGTATCCTCGATGACTTCAAGAAGATTGGTGCCTTGATCATGACCAATGCCTGCGGCCCTTGCATCGGACAGTGGAAGCGTCATACCGACGATAACACCCGCAAGAATGCCATCGTCACCTCTTTCAATAGAAACTTCCGCCGTCGTGCTGATGGTAACCCTAATACATTCGCCTTCATCGGCAGCCCTGAGCTCACCGTGGCACTCACCATTGCCGGCCGTTTGGATTTCAATCCAGCCACCGACACCTTATCAGATAAGGATGGCAACAGCGTGAAGCTCGATGCGCCTACCGGTTTCACCTTCCCTCCAAAGGGATTTGCCGTAGAAGACAAGGGCTTCATCGCTCCTAGCGAAGCAAATGCTAACATTGAGGTGGTAATTGCTCCAGATAGCAACCGCCTGCAGAAATTGGCTCCATTCGCTCCTTGGGATGGAAAGGATCTGATAGATATGCCTCTCCTCATCAAGACCGAGGGCAAGTGTACCACCGACCATATCTCAATGGCTGGTCCATGGTTGAAGTTCCGCGGACATCTTCAGAATATCTCTGATAACCTGCTGATGGGTGCCGTCAACGCCTTCAATGGCGAGAGCAACAAGGTGAAGAACCAGTTGGATGGCAAGTATGTGGAGGTTTCTACCGCAGCCAAGGCTTACAAGGCGCAGGGCATCAGCAGCATCGTGGTGGCTGAGGATAACTACGGTGAAGGCTCATCTCGTGAGCATGCAGCCATGGAGCCTCGTTTCCTGAACGTGAAGGTGATTCTTGCCAAGAGTTTCGCCCGTATCCACGAAACCAACCTTAAGAAGCAGGGTATGCTCGCCCTTACATTCTGCAATAAGGATGATTATAATAAGGTACAGGAAGACGACCGCATCTCACTCACCGGTTTGAAGGAGTTTGCTCCAGGTTCTAAACTCACCGTCACCTTGAAGCACAAGGATGGCTCTGAGGATAGTTTCGAGGTAGAGCATACTTATAATGATACACAGATTGCATGGTTCAAGGCTGGTTCTGCATTGAACTTTGCAGCTAAAAAGTAACAGTTATGAATAAAGAATATTTAATATATAAACTAAGTGATGAGGTAAAGAACTCATGCAAGATAGATAAGGATGCATTCACCAAGTTCAATGTAAAGCGTGGACTTCGTAATGAGGATGGCTCTGGTGTGCTGGTAGGATTGACCAACATCGGTAACGTTGTGGGTTACGAGCGCGATGAGAATGGCAAGCTGAAGCCTACCGAGGGTAAGCTCTATTATCGTGGCTACGAGCTTGACGACCTCGTTACTCCTCTCTTGAAGGAGAAACGATTCGGATTTGAGGAGGTTGCCTTCCTGCTCCTTTCCGGTCAGCTGCCGGATAAGGAGGAGTTGGAGGCTTTCAAGGAACTCCTGAACGACAACATGCCGCTCGACCACCGTACCATTACTCACATCATCGAGCTGGAGGGTTCTAACATCATGAACATCCTGGCTCGTTGCGTGCTCGAAATGTACACCTTCGATCCGAACCCTGACGATATCAGCCGCGACAACCTGATGCGTCAGAGTGTGGAGCTGATTGCGAAGTTCCCAACCATCATCGCCTATGCATACAACATCTATCGTCACTCTGTACAGGGCAGAAGCTTGCACATTCGCCATCCACGCGAGAATCTCTCTATCGCAGAGAACTTCCTCTATATGATGAAGCACGAGAACTACTCCGAGCTGGATGCGCGTATGCTCGATCTGCTCCTCATCATCCAGGCAGAGCATGGTGGTGGTAACAACTCTACCTTTACGGTGCGTGTTACTTCTTCTACCCGCACGGATACCTACAGCTCCATCGCTGCCGGTATCGGTAGCTTGAAGGGTCCTCTTCATGGTGGTGCCAACATCAAGGTTATCAATATGTTCCATCATCTGAAGGAGGCTATCAAGGATTGGACCAATATCAACGAACTCGATATCTACCTGAAGCGCATGCTCAACAAGGAGGCTTATGATAAGACGGGTCTTATCTATGGTATCGGCCATGCGGTTTATACCTTGAGCGATCCTCGTGCCGTAGAGTTGAAGCGCCTGGCTGGCGAGCTTGCCAAGGAGAAGGGTAGGGAGGATGAGTACAACTTTCTGAAGCTTATTGAGCAGGAGGGTATCAAGTGCCTGCAGGAGCATCGTGGCGGCAGCAAGCCTGCCTGTGCCAACCTCGACTTCTATAGCGGTTTCATCTATGAGATGATTGGTCTTCCTCAGGAGATTTATACTCCTATCTTTGCTATGGCCCGTATCGTGGGTTGGACTGCCCATCGCATCGAAGAACTCAACTTCGAGGGTCGCCGCATCATCCGTCCTGCTTACAAGAATATTCTGGGTGAGTTGGATTATACTCCATTGGGTGAGAGATAAAAAATACATTAAATAATAAATACATAGTATTTAAAAAGGGCAATGCTTCTATGAGTATTGCCCTTTTATTTGGTGTGTACAGGGGGATATGCTTTTCTTTTTGGCTGTAGTCTTTTTTTCGATACTAAATAGCGTATCTTGTTTTAAAAACGGCTTTAAAAAAATATTTTAGTGAAATATAGTTAAGAAACTGATGTTTGGAGATAAATATTTGCGGATTACAGATAAATGTAGTATCTTTGTCGACGAATTGCATGAAATGCAAGACTACAATAGTAAATTGTTATAATAAATAAGAGTATAAGAGAATAGGTGATGTCTGTAGATAGCCTATTAGACTGGTACCTAAATAAGAGGAGTAATAAAAGTTAATGGAAAAAGAATTTGAAGAGTATTGGAGCGCACACAGCAAGAGAATGCTTTTGAATGCTCCTGGCAACCTGCGGCAGGAATACCTGGAATCAACGAAATTAGATACGCCTATGGATTGGGTGTGTTATATCCTTCCCGTGGCTGCAGGTATTCTCATTCAGCCTCATGTCAATCTGAAGAGTGAGGTGCTGTCTTGGGCCATTATTTTATTGATAGTGGTGGTATTGTTTGTTCTTTTGCAGATGGTAAAGCCTTTTTTTCAGAAAAAGAAGTCAACCATTCAGGCAATTGATCAAATTAAACAGTATTACTACGAAAGATATAAGAAATATGGTCTGGATAAAATGGAGCCTTGGAATTAAGGCTCCATTTTTTTATGTGATGATGTATTTTTATACGATCATAAAGTCGCTCATGATGTCATCTGATATATAGAGACCTTCATGGGTAAGTGATAGCTTCCCGTTGCTTATCTTCATGAGTCCTCTATGAATATGCTTCTCAGCTTCCTGCATCATCTGTGAAGCTAATTGGTCACCAAACTCCTTTTCCATCTTTTCTATATCAATACCATCGCTTGTCCGTAATGCCGTGGTGATAAGGTCATTGTATCTTGTAGAAAGATCCAGGGATTCGGTTTCACTAGGCAATTCTCCCTTTTGGATGGAAGCGATGTATTCCCTGATATTGTCCACATTCCAGCTTCTGGTGGCTTCAATCTTGTTTTCTTCACCTCTTTTAGTCTCTCGTCTGTAGGAGTGGGCGGCTGCACCTATTCCGATATAGGGCACTTCATGCCAATAGCTGCTGTTGTGGCGTGATCGGTAGCCTGGCTTGGCAAAGTTGCTGATTTCGTAATGCTCGTAACCGGCAGAGGTGAGTTGGGTGATGAGTAGCTCATACATCTGTCGGCTGGTTTCCTCATCGATTTCCTCAATCTTTCCCCGTTCCAGCATTCTGTAGAGAGTCGTTCCTTCTTCGTATATCAAGCTGTAGGCAGAGATGTGTTCTACCTCCAGTTTGATGGCTTCATCAATGTCTTTTTTCCAGTCTTCCAGAGTTTCGCCAGGAAATCCGAACATCAGGTCGATGCTGATGTTATGGATGTCGATGCCACGCAACCTTTTGATGGCAGCCTTGACATCTGCAGCCTTGTGGCGGCGGTGAAGGAAGCCCAGGCGATGGTCTGAAAAAGTCTGTGCTCCCATGCTTACCCTGTTTACGGGCAGCTGCAGGAGAGTCTTGCAGAATTCTTCTGAGACATCATCGGGGTTGCATTCCATCGTAATTTCCATTTTTGAGAATTCTTCTTCCGGATGATCTGGAGGAAAATAAGCCTCCTTGATACCTTCGAAAAGGCGGATGAGCTGATCGTGGGTAAGCTGGCTGGGAGTTCCACCCCCCAGGTAGATGGTTCTTAAACAGTAATCGTAATCAGTTGCCGTTTTGAAGGGGCGCATCTTCATTTCCTTGCACAGAGCATCAACGTAATCATCCCGCATGCTGAGGGATGTGGTGCTGTAGAAACCGCAGTAGATGCAGCGGCTCTCACAGAATGGGATATGTATGTATAGTCCTGCCATGTTTTTTAAGTCTGAATTCCTAATCGGCATTTCTGGCTTTAGTCTTATCTTTTTCTATATATAATAAGGTATAAGCCTAGAAGTATGTCTTAACAAGATGCAAAATTACTAATATAATTTAATTTAGAGCAAGTTTTTTGTGAAAAAATTTGCAGGATTGCCGAAAAATGTGTAATTTAGTAGCACGAAACAGAAAAATCGTATGATTGGACTGTCGAATAACTAGCAATTTTAAGTATAACCCTTAAAAATCTATAAGCGTCATGAGAGTATATCAGACTAATGAGATTAAAAACATTGCATTGCTGGGCAGTGCGGGTAGCGGCAAGACTACACTTGCCGAGAGTATGTTATTTGAAGCAGGCGTTATCAAGCGTAGAGGCTCTGTAGAAGCGAAGAATACGGTGAGCGACTACTTCCCAGTAGAGTTGGAGTATGGCTACTCAGTGTTCCCTACCGTTTTTCATGTGGAGTGGAACAATAAGAAGCTTAACATTATAGATTGCCCTGGTAGCGATGATTTCGTAGGTGGTGCCATTACATCACTCAATGTTACCGATCAGGCAGTCATCCTTATCAATGGTCAGTATGGTCCAGAGGTAGGCACCCAGAACAACTTCCGTTATACCGAGAAGTTGAACAAGCCTGTTATTTTCCTCGTTAACCAGCTTGACTCAGACAAGTGCGATTTCGACAACCTCATTGCTACCATGAAGGACATTTATGGTTCCAAGTGTGTGCAGATACAATATCCTATCGAGACAGGTCCTGGCTTCAATGCTCTCATTGACGTGTTATTGATGAAAAAATATTCCTGGAAACCAGAAGGCGGTGCTCCTATCATCGAGGATATTCCTGAGGAGGAAATGGAGAAGGCAATGGAATTGCACAAGGCTCTCGTGGAGGCTGCTGCCGAGAATGACGAGGGTTTGATGGAGAAGTTCTTCGAGAGCGAGAGCTTGACCGAGGATGAGCTCCGTGAGGGTATCCGCAAGGGATTGGTTGCCCGTAGCATCTTCCCAGTGTTCTGCGTTTGCGCAGGCAAGTCAATGGGTGTTCACAGATTGATGGAGTTCTTGGGCAATGTCGTTCCTTTCGTTAGCGAGATGCCTAAGTTGCACAATACGCGTGGTGAGGAAATCACACCAGATAGCAATGGTCCTGAGAGCATTTACTTCTTCAAGACAGGCTTGGAGCCTCATATCGGTGAGGTAAGTTACTTCAAGGTGATGAGCGGCTCTATCAAGAGTGGCGATGACCTGACCAATGCCGACCGTGGCTCTAAGGAGCGCATCGGACAGATATATGCTTGCGCTGGTGCCAACCGTGTACCTGTGGAGCAGTTGAATGCTGGTGATATCGGCTGTACGGTGAAGATGAAGGATGTGAAGACGGGCAATACCCTGAATGGTAAGGGCGCTGAGTGGCGTTTCGACTTCATCAAGTATCCTAACCCTAAGTATTCTCGTGCCATCAAGGCTGCCAATGCCCAGGATACAGAGAAGCTGATGGTTGCCCTCTTGAAGATGCGCCAGGAAGACCCTACATGGGTTGTGGAGCAGAGCAAGGAGTTGCGACAGGTTATCGTTCGTGGTCAGGGTGAGTTCCACTTGCGTACATTGAAGTGGCGTTTGGAGAACAATGAGAAACTCAATGTTACCTTCGAGGAGCCACGCATCCCATATCGTGAGACCATCACTAAGAAGGCTCGTGCTGAGTATCGCCATAAGAAACAGAGTGGTGGTGCCGGACAGTTTGGTGAGGTACATCTCATCGTGGAACCATACGCAGAGGGTATGCCAGACCCAACATCATTCAATTTCAATGGCCAGGAGTTCAAGATGAACATCAAGAGCCGTGAGGAGGTAGACCTGGAGTGGGGTGGCAAGTTGGTATTCCTCAACTCTGTGGTTGGTGGAGCCATCGATGCTCGATTTATGCCTGCTATCCTCAAGGGCATCATGGACTGTATGGAGCACGGACCTCTCACTGGTAGTTATGCCCGTGATGTACGTGTCATCGTATATGATGGCAAGATGCACCCAGTAGATAGCAACGAGCTTTCATTCATGTTGGCTGCTCGCCATGCATTCAGCGATGCCTTCAAGCAGGCTGGTCCTAAGATCTTGGAGCCTATCTATGACTTGGAGGTCTATGTACCTGCCGACTATATGGGCGATGTGATGAGCGACCTTCAGGGACGCCGTGCCCTCATCATGGGTATGGACTCAGAGGCTGGCTATCAGAAGTTGAGTGCCAAGATTCCATTGAAGGAACTTGCTAATTACTCAATCTCTCTCAGCTCACTCACCGGTGGTAGAGCTTCGTTCACCACCAAGTTTGCTAGCTACGAGCTTGTGCCTACAGATATCCAGAGCAAGTTGATAGCTGAGCATGAGGCTGAACTGGCTAAGGAGGATGAGTAAGATGAATGAGAAAATCAAATAGACTCTCTTATACTAAAAATAAAAATTTTATGTTGATATGAACAACAGAGGGGAGTGTGCATGTGATATGTACACTCCTCTCGCTTTTTTGTCTTCTTATGGATAAGATAATTTTATATTTGTAATTAACTTTTTGCTTTTATGTTAATGTGACTAAAAACCACTCAAATTATTAACTATTTTGTGTTAACTGATTAAGAAAATTCCTATCTTTGCCGCCATGAAAAAGAAAACGATTTGGACCATAGCCATTATCATGGGCTTTTCGTTCCTTGCCCTGCTCTTCTTGCAGCTTAGCTACATTCAGGAGATGGTGGAGATGAAGAAGGAACAGTTTGACGAGTCGGTCAACAGAGCCCTATATCAAGCTTCAAGAAACTTGGAGCTTAACGAGACTTTGCGCTATCTCGAAAAAGATGTCAACGAGACTGAGCGAAAGGCGCACAAGGATAATCCTGATAAGGCGAAAGCCACGTATTCTACTTTCGAACTCAAGACGCTAGCCACCAATCCTGGCAATATGCCAAAGGCAATGATTCTGCGCAGCGACAAGAATTCGATCAGTGAGACGCAGAAGTCGCTCCAGGAGATAGTGAAGAATAGATATGTATATCAGAAAGCGCTGCTGGATGAGGTGGTTTACTCTATCCTCTATTCGGCATCCGACAAGCCTCTGAAGGAACGTATCAACTTCAAGCAGCTGGATCAGGACCTCAAGGCTGAGATGATGAACAATGGTATCAACATACCTTATCATTTCACCGTGACCACACAGGATGGGCGAGAGGTTTACCGTTGCCCAGACTATAGCGACGAGGGCGAGGAGTACAGCTATTCGCAGGTGCTCTTCCGCAACGACCCACAGTCCAAGATGGGTGTAGTGAAGGTACACTTCCCAGATATGAACAGCTACATCTTCTCCAGTGTGCGCTTCATGATACCGAGCATCATCTTTACGCTGGTATTGCTGATTACCTTCATCTTTACCATCGTGGTCATCTTCCGACAGAAGAGGTATACGGAGATCAAGAACGACTTCATCAACAATATGACCCACGAGCTCAAGACGCCTATCGCCAGCATCAGCCTGGCAGCGCAGATGCTCAATGACCCTTCGGTGTCTAAAAGCGAGCAGATGCAGAAGCATCTGGGCGGGGTTATCAATGACGAGTCCAAGCGCTTGCGCTTCTTGGTAGAGAAGGTATTGCAGATGAGTATGTTCGACCGCAAGAAGGCTGTGTTCAAGAAGAAGCAGCTCGATCTGAACGAGATGGTGGAGAATATTGCCCATTCATTCTCGCTCCGTGTGGAGCATACGGGTGGCAAGGTCTACACCGACATTGAGGCCATCGACTCAAGCCTGTATGTAGACGAGGTTCATTTCCAGAATGTCATCTTCAATCTGATGGACAACGCCGTGAAGTATCGCAAGCCAGATGAGCCACTCAACATCACGATGAAGACTTGGAACGATGAGCAGCATCTCTATCTCTCCATCACGGATACGGGCTTGGGCATGAAGAAGGAGAGCCTGAAGAAGATCTTCGACAAGTTCTATCGAGTTCATACAGGCAATGTGCATGATGTGAAGGGGTTCGGACTGGGCTTGGCGTATGTGAAGAAGGTGGTAGACCTGCACGACGGCGAAATCAAGGTGGATAGCGAGTTGGGCAAGGGCACAACCTTTACCATCAAGCTGCCAGTGATACATGACTAGGGAGTGAAGAGTTAAGAACGAAGAGTGAAGAATTCAATTGTTACAAATATAAATATAGAATATTAATAATTAAATCGATAAAGATATGGAAGAGAAAATTAAGATCCTGCTTTGTGAGGATGATGAGAACTTGGGTATGTTGCTTCGCGAGTATTTGCAGGCAAAGGGTTACGCTACAGTATTGTGCCCAGACGGAGAGGCTGGTTACAAGGAGTTTTCTAAGGGCAAGTTCGACATCGCCGTGCTCGATGTGATGATGCCTAAGAAGGATGGTTTCACCCTGGCTCAGGAGATTCGCCAGTCTAATGTAGACATGCCTATCATCTTCTTGACAGCTAAGACATTGAAGGAAGATATCCTCGAAGGCTTCAAGATTGGTGCCGACGATTATATCACCAAGCCATTCTCTATGGAGGAGCTCGTGTTCCGTGTAGAGGCTATCCTTCGCCGTGTGCGTGGCAAGAAGACCAAGGAGTCAACCTTGTATCATATCGGTAAGTTTACCTTCGATACCCAGAAACAGCTTCTTACCATCGGCGACCAGCAGACCAAGTTGACAACCAAGGAGAATGAGCTCCTTTCACTGCTCTGCTCTCATGCCAATGAGATCTTGCAGCGCGACTTTGCCTTGAAGACCATCTGGATCGATGACAACTACTTCAATGCTCGCTCTATGGATGTATACATCACCAAGCTTCGCAAGCACTTGAAGGACGACGACCAGATCGAGATTATCAATATCCACGGCAAGGGATATAAGTTGATAACTCCTAATGAGGAGGCATAAGCAGCCATAACAAGGAGGCTTTGGAAACTTCCTCTCTCATGAATAGAGACATAAAAAAGGCTAACCCCTAGATGAGAGGTTAGCCTTTTTTGATGGAATAGATAAATCCAGCCACTCCGGCTATGATGAAGAACAATCCTGCAAAGAGGATGACGTTGCCCTTGATGCTAAAGGCGAAAGAGGCGGCTAGCAGAAGCACGCCCAACACAATGAAAGCCATGCCCATGGAAGGCAGGGCTTGAAGCGACTTTTTGATGTTTTTATTCATTTTTGCCATACTTATATCGTATTTTATGGTTGTTTTTTGTACTATTAACAATTATTTTCTGCAAAAGTACAAAAAATATTTGGTTAATTCAAGAAAAAGTTGTAATTTTGCACCGCAATTCGTGAAATGGGGTGTGTTTACGCACACATTTCTATGTTTTGCAAGAGAATTTTAATATTAATTTTTTAATTATTTACAAAAGTAGTATGAATCAATACGAAACCGTTTTCATTTTGACTCCCGTTTTGTCTGATGAACAG
>OQWM01003088.1_pt1 | contig 11168 bp, 8 predicted proteins | sample 1691531 | NCBI WGS metagenome assembly OQWM01 (sample SAMN03418257, study PRJEB22391) | human gut metagenome | biome: human-gut; feature: organic feature; material: feces | host: Homo sapiens | place: Tanzania | collected 2013-01 | reverse complement strand
ACGCAAAACCAAGCGCGAGGAATTCCTTGAGATCATGGATGAAATCATCCCATGGGAGGAATGGGTGGCCTATATCGCGCCGTATTATCCGAGCGGAAAGCGTGGCCGTCCTCCGAAGAGAATTGAAAAGATGCTGCGGATGTATCTGCTTCAATGCTGGTTCAACCTGTCGGACGAAGGCGTTGAGGACGCTATCTACGATAGCTATGCCATGCGCAAATTCGTGGGGATTGATTTCTTTGAGGAAGATGCTCCGGATGCAACGACGCTCCTCAAGTTCAGGAGGCTTCTGGAGAAGAACAATCTGAACAAGGCATTCTTTGAAGCAATCAACCGTGTGATGGTGGAATCCGGTCATATCATGAGGGGCGGCACGATCGTCGATGCGACAATCATCAATGCACCGAGTTCGACCAAGAACGCGGGAAAGAAGCGCGATCCCGAGATGCACCAGACAAAGAAGGGCAACGAATGGCGCTTCGGAATGAAGTGCCATGTTGGAGTGGATGCTGGAACAGGGCTGGTTCATACCATAGAAGTCACACCAGCCAATACACATGACATCACGGTAGCTTCAAAATTGATACGATCTGATGACGAAGTTGTTTACGGAGACTCTGGGTTTGTAGGCATTCAAAAGCGTCCTGAAATCAAGGAAAACGAACACTTGGCTTCTATCGATTACCGTATCGTTCGCAGGCCGCGAAGCCTGCCGAAGGTTTCTGACAACGCAATTGATTGGAAGCGGTTTATCGATCATCGCAAGGCGTCTATTCGCTGTAAAGTGGAACACGTCTTCAGGATCGTGAAGCGTCAGTTTGGATACGCCAAAACGGCATATCGCGGATTGCAGAAGAACGCAAATCGGCTATATGCGTTGTTCCTCAGCTCCAATCTCTACATGCTGGCACGTGCAGGACGGTCTTTCAAAAAACTCGATATCGCCTGATAAGGGGGCACTATGCCCATTTGGGCCTTCCAGAAGCGGATTATAGGGAATCCGACTCCCGAAAAGGCTGCCTTCGTGTCCAGCTTTGCCGATTGTGATGAATTATTTGTGATTAATCAGCGGTTCCTTAAAAATATGAAAAACTTAGTGATAATGCGAGTTTGCAGTTTATCTTAACTCTAATATTGCATCTTAACTTAAAAAGGGTTATAATACAGAAAAAGAGTTAAGACAGGGGGCGAGAGCATGAAATATCTTGATAAAGTCCTTGGAATCGAAGTGACTTATGAGAATGTGGAGTTCAAGCATTTGCCTAATTTTATAGCCGCAAGGTATTGTTTACAGATGGTGGCTATGAATGGACAAAGGGCGATTTTCCTTTATCCGAAAACTGAACAGGAGAAGGTCGAAGTGCTGAAAAAGCATATTGCACGGATACAGAAAAATGAGAATTTGCCTGTTGTGCTGGTGCTAAATGAACTTAGTTTTCGCCAGAAAGAATACTTAATTCGTGAGAAAATTCCATTTATCGTAGAAGGAAAGCAGATTTATTTGCCCTTCATGGCGATGTATTTGCAGGAACGGTGTAATGCCGAAAGGGAGCCACGGGAAGAAATACTTCCATCGGCGCAGATGCTTCTGTTGCATTTCATTTATGGAGGCGCACAGGAATTGTTAACAAGTCAAGCTGCGAAAGACTTGGAGCTGACACCTACTTCTATATCGAGGGCATCGAAACAGCTTGAAGAAATGGGATTGCTGCATATAAAGAAACTAGGTGTGCAGCGGATTTTGCAATCTGAGGATTCTCCGAAAATGCTGTTCCAAAAAGCAGGAGATAAGTTGTTGAATCCAATCAAACGAACGGTTTATATTCCGAAAGAATTGGTGGGAACAGACCTGTTGGAAAGTGGATATTCGGCATTGGCAGAGTGTTCCATGCTGAACGCACCGAATGTCAAATACTATGCAACAGAAAGAATCTCTCAATGGAAAGATGTTATGACAAATAGCTTGCAGGACTCGCAGGTGCAAGTGGCCGTAGAAATGTGGAGATACAATCCCCGAAAATTGTCCACGCGAAATATTGTAGACGAGCTTTCGCTGGCATTGGCATTGCGAGAAGATGCAGATGAACGAGTTGAAGAAGCGATAGAAGAAATGCTGAATGAACTGTGGAGGAAGATAGATGGTTACAGGAATTGACAGTTTTAAGGAATGGTTCAAGGGCAGTGAAGAACAATATGCCATCATTGGAGGAACGGCGTGTGACATTCTGATGACGGAAGATGGTTTGGATTTCCGAGCAACAAAGGATATTGACCTTGTTCTGATTATAGAAGCAGTTGACGCGAATTTCGGAAAGAAATTCTGGGAATATGTAAAACAGGCGGGATATGAACATTGCAATAAAAGTTCGGGTGTGCCGCAGTTTTATCGTTTTAGTCATCCGGTCTCGAACCAGTATCCTGCGATGATTGAGGAAATTCCTATGTCGATATACGTTGCGTCTCCGAGCTGGGTAAAGCTGTCAACAAGGCCCGGGTGCGCCTGGTCTATCTTAAAGGCTGCCATGGATGAAATAAAATTCAGAAGCAGCATGATTACCATGAGCAGGTTGTCGAGCATGAGAATCGTCGTTATTCCTGCAACCATGAAAAACAGTGGCAGGCCGCTGTGTATTCCGCCTCCGAGAAGGTAGAGGGAGGGAAGAAATACATTGCCCATGAAGAAGCAATATACAAAGTACAGTCTTTTCTGCATGAATACGGTGTCATTGAACTTGCCGATGAAGTAGAGAACCATAAGAAACAGGAACATTGCAACGTAAACCAGAAGGCAGTACGTATCCTTTTTAAGAATGAGGGAAAGAATCAGATAAAACGCAGTTGAGCAAAGACCGAGATCCACGAGAAGAGAGAAAAACTTCTTCTTGAGCTCGGCATTTTCTATTCCCTGACCCTTGAGAAAATCTTTTATGGAATAACTCATTTTTTCCCTTCCTTATCCTACTATACGGTTTCTGCCCGTGTCCTTGGCGATGTAAAGGTTTTCGTCCGCAATCTTTACCATGGCTTCCTCATTCATGCCGCTTTCAAAGGTTGCGACGCCTCCACTTATGGTTACCGGCTTGTCCGCAGGCAAATCCGGAGACAGTCGAGATGCGGAAATACATTTTCTTATGTTGTCCGCACGGACGTGAGCTTCTTCATTTGTGAAGCCGGGGAGAATGAGCAGGAATTCCTCTCCGCCGTAGCGTGCAACAATTTCATTTCCTCTGCACGACGACTTTATCATACAGGAAATGGCTTTCAGAACGTCATCTCCAAGAAGGTGTCCGTAGGTGTCGTTGAGATTTTTGAATTTGGCAATATCAAAAAGGACTACCGAAAGAGGTTCACCCGTGCTCTTTGCTTCGTTAACACGCTCGCTGAGATAGGAGTACATGTACCTTCTGTTGTACACCGCTGTCAAAGGATCCACGGTTGACTGTTCTTCTACTTTTTTAATAGACTCTGTTACAACATGGTTTTCCTTTTGGTACATATTGAAGATAATCTTCGAGAGAATTCCTATGGCGATACACACCATAAAGATGTTTGACGAAATTGCCTGAAATGCGAAATTCGATACGCCGTTTTCCTTTGCAAATGCCGGAACGTCTACGCAGACTGCCGGAAATCTCCACGATACATAGAAGATAAAGAGATAAAAAACCGATTCGGCGGCGGTAAGGATTATTCCCGGTATACCCTTTGATAGGAAGAGTGTCAATGCAATTCCGAGTGAAAAATATCCGGGGATACCGCAATGTATCTCTCCTCCGGTAAGATAGAGCGCCGGAAAGATAAAGAAATTTACCACAGCGAGGGAGAGATTTATTATCTTGTCCTGGTGCTTCTTTGAACGTATACCGAAAAAGGCAAGCAACGGAAAGGCAAAGGTCATTGTCGCGGAAACCATTATTGCTTCATAAGAAGAGCCGAGCTGTATGCAGGCAAAGATACCTGCGAGACCAATTAAAAATCCGCATGTGAAAATGATATTGAAGAACCTTTGCCGTATAGGCAGCTGTGCGCCGTATACCTGTGAAGCCAGTGTTTTTAAGGACCTCATTTTAAAATACTCCTCGTTATTCCCTCTTTGCCGTTGCAGGATTACTTTTCAGCGTTTTCCTTTAACATACAGCATTTTTTGTATTTCTTTCCGCTTCCGCACGGGCACGGGTCATTTGGTCCGACCTTTGCGCCCTTGCGTACGGGGCGTTTTGTTTCGGTTCCGTCACCACTGTTTGTTCCGGTTACCTTCGCAACTTGCTCACGCTTTATCTCCTGAGACTTTGTGACTTTTACCGTAAAGAGTTGCTTCACGGTGTCCTCACGTATGGTTGCGGTCATTTCATCGAACATGTCAAAGCTTTCAAATTTGAACATAACAACGGGATCCTTCTGAGCGTATGCACGAAGTCCGATACCCTTCTTGAGCTCTTCCATGGCGTCAATATGATCCATCCAGTTTATGTCAACATTGCGAAGGAGAATCATGCGCTCAAGGTCTCTTGTGACCTCAGGTGTGTTCTCTTCCTCACGTTTTTCGTAGATCTCGTGACCCTTTGTTGTGATGAGGTCCTTCACCTCGTCAGCTGTAAGGCCTTCAAGACTGTCATCCTTTGAAAGAATCCATCCGAGGAATTTCTCACGGAGTCCCGCGAGGTTCCAGTCTGCCTCCTCGGCACCCTTCGGACAGTACATGTCAACGCTTCCGTCAACGGTTTCGTCAAACATGGAGATAATGGTATCTTTAAGGTCTGCCTCGTCGAGAACCTTGTCACGCTGGCTGTAGATGATCTCACGCTGCTTGTTCATTACGTCGTCGTACTGGAGTACGTGCTTACGTATCGCATAGTTCTGCGACTCAAGTCTCTTCTGCGCCGTTTCAACGGTGTTGGAGAGTATTTTTACCTCTATGGGAAGATTTTCGTCAACGTTGAGAGTGTCCATGATTCTGGTCATTCTGTCACCGCCGAAGAGACGGAGCAGGTCGTCCTCCATTGAGAGGAAGAACTGGCTTTCACCGGGGTCACCCTGACGACCTGAACGTCCGCGAAGCTGATTATCTATACGACGTGATTCGTGACGCTCGGTGCCGACGATATAAAGTCCGCCGGCACGGCATACCTGCTCGGCTTCATCCTTTATCTCATCCTTGAACCTTGCCTCAAGCTCTGCAAATTCAGAGCGTGCCTTGAGTATCTCTTCGTTGTCTGTGTCCGCAAAGCCCATCGCCTCGGAAATGATTTCCTCGGCATATCCTTTTTTGCGCAGCTCTGACTTTGCAAGGAACTCCGGGTTACCGCCGAGCATGATGTCGGTACCACGGCCGGCCATGTTGGTGGCGATGGTAACGGCGCCGTATTTGCCGGCCTGTGCGATTATCTCAGCTTCGCGCTCATGATTCTTTGCGTTCAGGACTTCGTGCTTTATGCCGCGCTTCTTAAGCATCTTTGAAAGAAGCTCAGATTTCTCTATGGAAATGGTACCTACAAGAACGGGCTGCCCTTTTTCGTGACACTCGCAGATTCTGTCTATTACGGCATTGAACTTTGCTTTTTCGGTTTTATATACAACATCCGGGTTATCGATTCTTATCATCGGCTTGTTTGTCGGAACCTCAACCGGATAGAGGTTGTAAATCTCTGAGAACTCGTCTGCTTCTGTCATAGCCGTACCGGTCATACCGGCAAGCTTTTTGTAAAGACGGAAGTAGTTCTGGAAGGTTATTGTCGCAAGAGTCTTTGACTCCCTGCGTACATTTACGTGTTCCTTTGCCTCGATAGCCTGGTGAAGACCTTCGTTATAACGGCGCCCGAGCATGATACGGCCCGTAAACTCGTCAACTATGAGAACCTCTCCGTCTTTTACAACGTAGTCGATATCCCTGTGCATAACGCCGTGGGCTTTTATTGCCTGGTTTATGTGGTGAAGAAGCGTTGAGTTCTCGGCATCCATAAGGTTTTCTATGTTGAAGTAGCTCTCTGCCTTTGCAACGCCGGACTCCGAAAGAGTGGCGGTCTTTGCTTTTTCGTCGACGATATAATCTCCGTCGCCGGTGCTCTCGTACTCGGTCTTTGAGTCAACCTCTTTTACCTTTGTCATGGAGAGGGTTCCTACGAACTTGTCCGCAAGGTTATAGAGCTCGGTTGATTCCGTGCCCATGCCCGAAATGATAAGCGGAGTTCTCGCCTCATCTATGAGGATTGAGTCAACCTCATCGACTATTGCGTAAAACGGCTTGCGCTGAACCTTGTCCTTTTTGTACTGAACCATGTTGTCACGAAGATAGTCGAATCCAAATTCGTTGTTGGTTCCGTAGGTTATGTCTGCCGCATAAGCCTTTCTGCGGTCCTCATTGTCAAGACCGTTTACAATAAGTCCGACCTCAAGTCCGAGAAAGCGGTAAACCTTTCCCATCCACTCCGAGTCACGGCGTGCGAGGTAATCGTTTACGGTTACGATATGTACGCCGTTTCCTGCGAGTGCATTTAAGTATGCGGGCAGGGTGGCAACGAGTGTCTTTCCTTCACCTGTCTTCATCTCGGCGATACCGCCGTTGTGAAGAATGATGCCTCCGACAACCTGTACGGGGTAGTGTCTCATTCCGAGCACACGGTCTGATGCCTCACGGCATGCCGCGAAAGCCTCCGGAAGTATGTCATCGAGAGTTTCTCCGTTTGCAAGTCTCTCCTTAAGCTTAGGTGTAACGGCTTTGAGCTCTTCATCGCTCATTGCCTTGTATTCATCTTCAAGAGCTAAAACCGCATTTTTGAGCGGGTCCATCTTTTTAACTTCCTTTGAAGAGTAGTCTCCGAATATCTTTTTAAAAAGTCCCATTTTGAGGTTAGTCTCCTTTGGTCATAAATATACGTTTAATAGTATAACACGCACGCGGTACTTTTTGTACTTTTTTTTATGAATCTTCGCAGATTGCGCGGGGGAAAATGATTTTTCGATTTGTTATATGAATAAATATTCACTATTATTCAAGAAAATAAGGATTTTATGCAAAAGATATGCAAAAAGGGGTTGACTTTTTGCATAACGGTGCATATAATAGCCACATAGTTCAAAACAATCATTTATTTCGAAGAAAAAGGGGTAATTAAAATGGCAGTAAATAAGGAAAACATAAAAAAAGTAGTTCTCGCATACTCGGGCGGGCTGGATACATCTATCATCATCCCGTGGCTTAAGGAAAACTATAACAACTGCGAGGTAATCGCTGTTTCGGGAGACGTCGGACAGGGAACAGAGCTTGACGGACTTGAGGAAAAAGCAATAAAGACAGGCGCCTCAAAGCTATACGTAGAGGACCTTAAAGAGGACTTTGTAAACGAGTTTATCATTCCCTCTCTCAAGATGGGTGCAAAGTACGAGGATTACCTTCTCGGTACATCCTTTGCGCGTCCCATAATTGCGAAACGTCTTGTTGAGATTGCAAAGGCAGAGGGTGCCGACGCCATCTGTCACGGCTGCACGGGTAAGGGAAACGATCAGGTTCGTTTTGAGCTTGCAATCAAGGCTTTTGCACCGGATATGCCCATCATTGCTCCGTGGCGTGAGTGGAGCATAAAATCGCGTGACGAGGAAATTGACTATGCAGAGGCACACAAGATACCTCTCAAAATAAACCGTGAGACGAATTATTCAAAGGACAAGAACCTTTGGCATCTCTCACACGAGGGGCTTGACCTTGAGGACCCCGCAAACGAGCCGCAGTATGAGAAGGAGGGCTTCCTTGAGATGGGAGTTTCTCCGATAGACGCACCGGATGCTCCTACATATATCTCACTTGACTTTGAAGCAGGTGTTCCGGTTGCTCTTGACGGCAAAAAAATGAGTCCGACTGAAATAATTCTCGCCTTAAACGAGGTTGGCGGAAAGAACGGTATCGGCCTTCTCGATATCGTCGAAAACCGTCTTGTGGGTATGAAGAGCCGCGGCGTTTATGAAACTCCGGGCGGAACCATACTCTATAAGGCACTGGGCATCCTTGAAACAATCTGTCTTGATAAATACACGGCGCACGAGAAGGCAAAGCTCGCTATAACCTTCGGTGAACTCGTGTACAACGGACAGTGGTATACACCGCTTCGTGAGGCTCTTTCCGCCTTTGCCGACAAGGCAGAGGAACACTGTACGGGTACGGTGAAGCTTAAGCTTTATAAGGGAAATATCATAAATGCGGGGGTTACATCGCCGTACTCTCTTTACAGCCCTGAAATCGCAACCTTTGACGAGGATGATGTTTACGACCAGACTGATTCCGCAGGCTTTATAAATCTTTTCGGACTTCCTATAAAGGTTAAGGCTATGATGGAAAAGAACAACGAAAACTGAGGAGAGGTGTTATGAAACTTTGGACAGGACGTTTTTCAAAAGAAATTGATAAAAAAACAAATGACTTTAACTCCAGCATCTCCTTTGACAAACGCATGTATAAGGAGGATATACGGGGGAGCATGGCTCATGCCGCAATGCTCGGCGCACAGGGTATAAACTCCAAGGAGGATACCGATAAAATCCTCGGCGGACTTCAGGGGATTTTTGACGACATGGAGAACGGCGTTCTGACCGTTGACCCTGATGCGGAGGATATCCATACGTTTATCGAAGGGGAGCTTACGAGCCGTATCGGTGACGCGGGGAAAAGGCTTCACACCTCGCGCTCGCGTAATGACCAGGTCGCACTTGACCTGCGCCTGACCCTCTCGGGGGAGTGCGATGAGGTACTTGCAAAGCTTCATGAGCTCATAGATGTTCTCTGCGAAAAAGCTGAAGCTTACAGTGAAGCGGTTATGCCGGGATATACGCACCTTCAAAGGGCACAGCCTATTGTTTTCGGTCACCATTTACTTGCATATGCAGAGATGTTTATGCGTGATGTATCACGTATAAAGGACGCGAAAGCCCGTATGATGAGCGCATGTCCTTTGGGCTGCGGCGCTCTTGCAGGAACCACTTACGATATCGACCGCTTTATGATTGCCGAGGCTCTCGGCTTTGAAGCTCCGTGCAGAAATTCTCTCGACGGTGTTTCCGACAGAGACTTTTGTGTCGAGCTTTCCTCCGCTCTTTCACTGGTCATGGTTCATCTCTCACGCTTTGCAGAGGAGATCATTCTCTGGTGCTCATGGGAGTTTAAGTTTGTGGAGCTTGACGATGCATTTTCAACCGGCTCCAGCATCATGCCGCAGAAGAAGAATCCGGATATCGCCGAGCTTGTGCGCGGAAAATCAGGCCGTGTGTTCGGTGACCTTATGACGCTTCTCACCGTTATGAAGGGTATCCCTCTCGCGTACAATAAGGATATGCAGGAGGATAAGGAGGCAATTTTTGACGCCTTTGATACCGTAAAGATGTGCCTTACGGCATTTACTCCTATGGTGGACACAATGACGGTTCTCAAGGATAACATGAGAAAAGCCGCTGCCGCCGGCTTCATAAACGCAACCGACTGTGCGGATTTCCTCGTGGGGAAGGGCCTTCCCTTCCGTGACGCATACAAGGCAACAGGTGAGCTTGTTGCAATGTGTATCTCAAAGGGTCTTACACTTGAAACGCTCCCGATTTCCGGATATAAGTCGGTGTGCGAATTGTTTGACGACGGGGTCTATGATGCCATAAGTCTCGAAAAATGCGTGAAGGATCGCACCGCATACGGCGCACCCTCACCCGAAAACGTCATCAAACAGGCAAAAACGCTATCCTCTTACAATCTTCCGAAATAAATGAATTTGTCACTATGACAAAGGGAAAAGAGCCACGGCTGGCGCCGCGGCTCTTTTTCTCATATACTTTAAAAAATTATTTTTTAATCAGTGGGTTGTTGTCGTTGAAGAACTTAAGAAGATCCGCATAAACCTCAAGCTTTGTGCCGTTTTCGGTCTCATTGTGAATCTCGTGCTTTGCGTTCGGGTAAATCTTGAGCTGAACGTTTCTTCCGGCACGCTTAAGCTCCTTGTAAACCTTCTTCGGTCCTATGCAATGAACACCGCAGATGTCGTACTTTCCTGAGCAAACAAAGTAAGGAACCTTTTTATTTGCTCTGAAAGCCCAGAACGGCTTACCTGTGTTAAGGCAGGTTGCAATCATGTTGAGAAGTGACAAGTCCGGAGCGATATAAGTGTACGGGCTCTGGTTATATGTAATTATGTTCTGCTTGTCAAAAGAAATCCAGCTTGTTGCAATGAGCTTGTAAAGCGGAGGCTTCTTTGTTAACGGGGTGTCGTCTGCACTTCTCTTCTTTCTTGCTCTCGCGCATGACTTTTCAAAGGAGGCCGGAGTGAGCTTGTAAAGAAGGTGAAGCGGTGCGCTTAAAAGGAAAGCAAAGTTCGGTGTGGGAACCGTTCCGCAGATAACACAAGCCGAAAGACCCTTGCTGTACTTCATGATGTAGTCACGCACCATCATCGAGCCGAGGCTGTGTCCGAAAAGCATATAAGGAAGCTTTTTGTACTCTGCCTGCATAATTTTGCGAAGCTCATGCATGTCCTCGATCATTGCCGTGCCCGCATCCTCCGGATAAAGGCCGACACAAGGTACTGTTGCCGTGTGTCCGTGTCCGAGATGATCCTGTCCGCAAACAACATAACCGTTCTTAACGAAAAGACGTGCCATTTCGTCATAGCGTTCGATATGCTCTCCCCAGCCGTGTGTGATCTGGATAACGCCTACAGGCTTTTTGTTTGCCGTGTCTTTCCACACAAGGTATCTGATGTTTACGCCGGCCTTGGATGTGGAAGGGAAAAATCTTTCCGATACTTCAATTGCCATTGAAATCTCCTCCAATATATTTAATTTTTTCTAAAGCACGATATACGAACATTCTAATTTTACCATGTATTACCGCAACAAGCAATGCTGAAAAAACCGAACAACTAACCTTTCTTTTTTTTCGCTTGTACGTTTTGTAATAACGATACCTCCGTAAAAGCAGGGGGCTTCTCATCGGGAACTACAGATTTTTACGTCTCGGAGAGGTAAATATATCCCGAAAAAGGAGTAAAGAAAATAGCAGTTACTGCATCAATGCGGTAACTGCTATTGCTCTTATTGTACCTGAATATTATCTTTCAAAAAAGCAATTTCATTTTTATCTGTGATATTGAACAACTGAATGAATTCTTCAAAGGTATGATTGTTGGACATAAATTGTCTGA
>OQWM01003081.1_pt1 | contig 11180 bp, 10 predicted proteins | sample 1691531 | NCBI WGS metagenome assembly OQWM01 (sample SAMN03418257, study PRJEB22391) | human gut metagenome | biome: human-gut; feature: organic feature; material: feces | host: Homo sapiens | place: Tanzania | collected 2013-01 | reverse complement strand
TGGAGGAGCTGCCGCCGCAGGCTGCCAGACCCATGGCCAGTGCAGAGACACCTGCAACCTTCATGAAGTTGCGACGAGTGATCTTGTGGATACGCATAATATTCTCTCCTTTTACTTCGTATGACCTTTTCCGGTTATCACGTCCGAACAGCAGGTTCGTGCTTCTGCAGTTCGGTTTTCCTGCAAATATACTAACATATCAGCTGTGGAATGTCCAGTAAAAAAGCAAAGTTTCTTTGCCAAATTCTTAGCCAAATCTTTGTGCGAAATGTAAAAATTTTGAAGCTTGTTGGATACAACAGACCAAATTTTTCTCCGACAGAGGTGAAAATTACAAATAAATTACAATAAAAATCCTTTCTTTCGCAACGATCCTGCGCGGTGACCGACAAGGGTTGGAAAAGACCGTATGATATGTTACACATTTTTTGACAATACCAGCGTATGGAAAGAACTGCAAAACCGGGTGCGGAAAGCGCAGCGACAAAAAAGCTCCCTCCGCAAAAGCGGAAGGAGCCGTAAGAAGAAGGAGAAGAAGGAAAGCTTATCAGCCCATGACCAGATTTGCCACGCCGACGGTGAGGAAGGGCACATAGGTGACCAGGAACAGAACGCCGAAGTTGACGATCAGCAGCGGGACCAGAGCCTTCACGCTGTCGGACAGGGTGCACTTGCCGTAGCGGGAGCCGATGTTGGTAGCAGCGAACAGGCAGACACCGACGGGAGGAGTGCACAGGCCCAGAACCAGGTTCATGACCACGATGATGCCGAAATGGATGGGGTCAACGCCCACGGCGGTAGCCACAGCCAGCAGGGTCGGGAACAGGATCAGGATGGCGGCGATGGTCTCCATGAACATGCCGACGAAGATCAGGAAGAGGTTGATGAGCAGCAGGATCAGGTACTTGTTGGTGGTCAGGCGCAGCATTGCGTCAGCGATCATGCTGGGGATGTGCTCCTTGGTCAGGATGAAGGCGAACACGTTTGCAAAGGCCACCAGAGCCATGATAGCGGAAGCGGAGGAAACGGTATCCTTCAGGCAGGAGTACATCTCCTTGGGGCCCATCTTGCGGTAGATGAACACCGACACGAACAGGCCGTAGACCACGCAGATGATGGAAGCCTCGGTGGGGGTGACGATGCCGCCCATGATGCCGAACAGGATGATGCCCACCATGATCAGCGCCCAGATGGCTTCCTTGGTCGCATGCCAGATATGGCCCCATGTAGGAGGAGTATTACGCTTGGGGTAGTGGCGCTTGACCGACAGGATGTAGCAGGTGGCGCACATGCCGAAGCCCAGCAGCAGGCCGGGGACGATGCCGGCCATGAACATCTTGGAGACGGACAGGCCGGTCATGGTAGCAGCCATGATCATGGGAACGGACGGGGGAATGATGGGGCCAAGGCAGGAAGAAGCGGCAGTGATGGCGACCGAGAAGGGCACGTCATAGCCCTGATTGACCATCATGGGGATCTCAACGCCGCCCAGTGCGACGGTATCGGACAGAGCCGTGCCGGAGATGCCGGCAAAGACCATGGAGGCCAGAACGTTTGCATAAGCCAGACCGCCGGTGATGTGGCCGACCAGTGCATCTGCAAAGTCCAGCAGCTTCTCAGAAATGCCGCCCTGATTCATCAGGTTGCCGGCAAAGGTGAAGCCGGGGATGCACAGCAGGGTGAAGGAGTCCAGACCCTTGAAGAAATACTGTGCAAAGTTGATCATCTGGATGTGGGAACCCAGCATGTAGGCTACGGATGCGAGGCCCAGACTGAACGCCACGGGCACGCCGATGGCCAGCGCGACGAGGAAAACGATAAACAGAACTGCAACCATTGCTTAGTCCTCCTTTTCAGCGGTATCGTTCCAGCTCAGCGCAGTGCGGACGATGTCCAGCAGGTAGCTGACAGGCAGGATGATGAAGGTGAGGAACTGGGAGAAGTAGATGTACTTCATGGGGATGTTGGTGGCGGTGGAGTTCATCGCAAAGGTGGGGAAGCAGTACTTCGGCTCGGCCATCACCAGAATGATCAGGCACATGGCCAGAATGGCGAACTCGATGACAAGGTTCAGCACCTTCAGCGCCTTGGGGCTCTTCTTTTTCAAAAAGTCGCCCATGAACTCAACGTTGACGAACTCATGCTTCAAAGCAGCCAGACCAACGCCGAAGGCCACCATGTAGATGAAGGAATAACGGGCCAGCTCCTCGGTCCAGGAGGGGGCATTGGGCAGGAAGTTGCGGCTGATGACCTGCACCAGAACGCAGATGCAGAAGCCTGCGTAGAAGACGGAACTCAAAGCGTACAAGATCTCCATGTAGACCTTGATGAATTTATCCAAGCCTTTCTTCATGATCTCAACCTCATTTCAGGATTTACAGCCGCATCAGGCCAGTGCTGCGATGGAATCGTAGATCTTCTTCTGGCTGTCGGTCAGGATGGGCAGCACGCCATCGATCATTGCCTTGGCGAACGCATCGGTATCGACCTCGATGAACTCCATGCCCTGCTCCTGCAGCTGGTTGTAGTACTTTTCCTCGTTGTCCAGGAACAGCTCGTGCTCATATGCCTGGCACTCGGCACCGGCCTGATCCACAACGGCCTTCTGGCTGTCGGACAGACGATTGTACTGAGCCAGACCCATTGCGATGTAGACCCATGCACGCAGGTGAGCGGTCAGGATCAGGTAGGGGCAGACCTCGTAGAAGCTCTGGGTCTCGATCATGGCCAGCGGGTTCTCCTGAGCCTCGATGGTGCCCTGCTGCAGAGAGGTAAAGACCTCAGACAGTGCCATGGGGGTGGGCTTTGCGCCCAGAGCCTGAAAAGCGGCCACGGTCATAGCGGACTGCGGGGTGCGGATGACCAGATTGTTGCAGTCGGCAACGCTGGTGATCTTCTTGGTGGAGGTGATGTAGCGGGGACCACGGGTGAAGTAGCCCAGGCACTTCATGCCGCAGGCCTCCATCAGGCCCTCGAACTCCTGACCGACTTCACCGGTCAGGACCTTCTCCATCTGCTCGTCGCTCTGGATCAGGTACGGCATGCCGATCATGCCCAGATCAGGCTGGTAGGTCTGCATGGACTCGCCGGTGAAGGTGATGTCCACCGTGCCGCTGTCGGACAGGATGCCCTGGATCATATCGACCTCGGGGCCCAGCTGGCTGTTGGGGAACACGTCCACTTCGATGGTGCCGTTGGAGTTGGCTTCGCAGTACTCCTTGAACTTCAGAGCACCCTGATGCCAGGAGTCGCTCTCGTCGTTGATGTGGCCGATGTTGATCACGACCTTATCGCCGGTGACCTCGCCGCCTGCAGCAGTGGAAGCAGATGCAGCGGTGGAGGTGGAAGCAGCAGTGCTGGAGGAGCTGCCGCCGCAGGCTGCCAGACCCATGGCCAGTGCAGAGACACCTGCTGCCTTCATGAAGTTGCGACGAGTGATCTTGTGGATACGCATAAGAAAATCTCTCCTTTTCATTTGTTTTCATGCCTGCGGTCAGGGTGGAACGCCGCTGCGCCGGTTCGTGCAGCCATGCGCCGCGTTCCGTCTGCGGCATGTTTCCCTTGACGATATACTAACATATTAGCTTGACGGTAACAATACAAAACGGCGCTTCTTATCTGAATCTTTACCAGCTGTTCCCCAAAGGGAAACTGTGCTTTATGTTGTATACTAGCCTGAAAAAATGGAGAAATGGAGCATAAAAACCAGAAAAAACAAAAACAGACAGCCCGGTACAGGAGGGCCGTACCGGGCTGTCTGTTTAAAAATCCCAGAGAATGCATCTGCAGCGTTCCGCTGTGCCGGAAGGCTGCTGGTAACATTTCAGACGCAGATCATTTCTTTTTCTTCTTGTTTTTTTCGGACTTGTATACCGTAACAAGGCTCTTCAGCTTCACGCCGGTCTCGTGGGTATCCTCCACCGGGCCGGAATGGAAGCGCTCCTGCTCCAGATAGGCGATCATGCCGTCACGGTCAAAGCACTTCTGGGCAGAGACGCCGGTCAGCCGGGCTTCCTTGCTGGTGAACACGGCGATCACCTCCACCGGGATGCCACTCAGCCCGGCCCTGTCCATGGCGCGGCGCAGCAGCACCTGCTGCTTTTCGCTGGTGGTGACCGGGTTCGGGATGCGGTTGTCCGTGTGGTTGATGTGCTGACGCCACTGGTCGTTCGGCTGGTCGCCGGGACGGATCTCGCCGGCAAAGCCGAAGCAGTTCAGGCCCACCACGCCGCCCGGGGTGACCACCAGCGCCAGCGTGGTGGTCAGCTGGCCGCCTTCCTGAATGGTGCCGGGGTACACCAGCGTATAGTGCTGGCGCTTGGTAAAGGTGATGAGCTGCGAGACGATCGCGGTCAGCTCGCCCTGCATACTGTTGTTCACATGCCGTTCCGGCTTTTTCTCCGGCTCGACCTCAAGCCCCAGCGGGCCGCGCTTTTTTTTGCGGTGCAGCGGGGCCATCAGGGCCTGGGTGAAGCTTTTGGTGCCGTTGCGCGCAGCCACCATGGGCAGGATCAGCAGAAGGATCAGGGCCAGAATGACCACAACAAGAATATTCCATGCGTCCAAAACAGTACTCTCCTTATAACTTCGATGTAGTGGGGAGCCGTTTACTCCATCGTGACAACGACCTTCATGTAGTTGCCGGGGTTCTTCTCAATGTCGATGATAGTCTCAGGCACCTCTTCCAGCTTGACGGTCTTGGTGAGCAGCTTGAGCATATCCACCTTCTTGGTGGCGATCAGCTCCAGAGCCTCGGGGAACTCACCGGCGCTGGTGCGGGCACCGCGCAGGTCGATCTCCTTGCGGGTGATGGTGTCGGTGGGCAGGCTGGTCTCCTTCTTGGGCCAGCCGGTGAAGGTGATGCGGCCTGCATGGCTCACGAGATCCAGCGTGCTGCGGATGGCGGGGTTTGCACCGGAGCACTCCATGACCTGCTGTGCGCCCTCGCCGCCGGTGATCTCGTGGACACGGGCATTGGCATCTTCCTTGCCGGAGTTGATGGTGTACTCCACGCCCAGAGACTTTGCAAAGTCCAGACGCTCCTGCACCAGATCCAGCAGGATGGCGTGTGCGCCGTAGGCCTGTGCCACCATGGCAGCAGCCAGACCGATGGGGCCTGCACCGATGATGGCGCAGTATTCGCCTGCCTTCAGGCCGCCGCGGTGGATGCCGTGCAGGCTGATGGTCAGGGGCTCGGCCATGGCGGCCTGCACCCAGCTCATGCCATCGGGGATCTTGACGAGCATATCTGCCGGGTGGCAGAAGTACTCGGCCATGCCGCCCTCAACGTGCACACCCAGAACGTGCAGATCGTCGCAGCAGTTGGTGCGGCCGATGGAGCAGGGATAGCAGTGGCCGCAGTACAGGTACGGGTCCACGACCACGCGGTCGCCCACCTTGATGCCGTTCTTGTTGTTCTCCGGGATGGAGACGACCACACCGGCCAGCTCGTGGCCGATGACGCGGGGGTAGCTCACCAGACCATTGGTGCCGCGGAACGCGCCGATGTCGCTGCCGCAGATACCGGCTGCCATGATCTTGATAAGAGCCTCACCGGGCTTGGGCTCCGGCATGGGGATCTTGACGCAGGAGACCTGCCAGGGTTCTGCAAAGCGGATCGCATTGATTTCAGACATGTGATTGACCTCCTATAGCCAACTGATATGTTACTTTGTGAACATATTATAACGCCTTTGGAGGGGAAATGCAACTTGTTTTACGGTTTTTTATCCGCGATTTCAGGATTTTAGTTGCTTTTTAGCAAAAAGACTTTTGACAAGTGATATGTTATGCCTTATAATAGAGGAAACAATATCTTAGAAGCAACAAACCTTGACCCAGCGCTTTCCTGCCGGAAAGCATAATATTGTAAGGGGAAATTACCAATGAAAGATGACAAGTCTCGTGTCCTGCCGCTGCTGATGGACCCCCGCCAGCCGGACGAGAACAACCGGGCCTACGCCTACCGCATCCTGCGCAAGAATATCATGAACATCCAGCTGCAGCCCGGCTGCCAGCTGAGCGAGGCGGAGCTGAGCGAGCATCTGGTCATGAGCCGCACGCCCATCCACGAAGCACTGATGATGCTCAAGGGCGAGTGGCTGGTGGATGTGCTGCCCCAGCGCGGCAGCATCGTATCCAAGATCTCGATCCAGTACATCAACGAGGGCTATGCCATGCGCAAGATGCTGGAACCCGCTTTGCTGCGCAGCCTGTCCGGCCACCTGAATCAGGCGCAGCTCAGCGAGCTGCACGGTCTGCTGGAACAGCAGGATGGCTCCGCCTGCATCAGCCACGATGTGCTGGGCGATTACTTCATCACACTGGACAACGAGTTCCATAAGCGCCTGTATACCTATGCCGGCTATGACCGCATCTGGCAGGCCATGCACAACGTTACCACCCACATGGACCGTGTGCGCTATCTGGACACCGCCCTGTGCCAGATGGATATGGAGACCTTCCGCGTGGAGCATGAGCAGCTGTATAAATATCTGATGGTGGGCCTGCCCAAGGATGTGGATGTGGACGAATTCTTCGAGCATCATCTGGGCGCCTACCGGGAACACTTCCAGAGCCTGCTGGACCGCTTCCCGGATTTCTTCATCTGAGAAGCTGTTTTCGTGAGCAGGGCCGCTTCCGTGAATAGAACGATGCGGAGGCCCTGCCTGCATCCGGGAGCCCCTTTTCCCTTGGCATTTCAAGCGGTTCCCGCCGAATTTCCAGAAGCTCTGTCGTTTTTACCAAAGGACAGAGCTTCTTTTTGTTTATATTTTTTGCGGAAAGTGCTTGACAGAAGTCACGGGATGTTATATATTTGAAGCGATGAAACATATAACACAACGCCGGTTTCCCATACCAGAAAAAGGAGAAAGGTGGATACCATGAAAAAACAATACGATGTGGTCATCATCGGTGCGGGCGTCGTGGGCAGTGCCATTGCGCGCGAGCTGTCCCGCTACAAGCTGAGCATTGCAGTGCTGGAGAAGAATCTGGACGTCTGCAACGAGACCAGCGGCCGCAACTCTGCGGTGGTGCACGGCGGCTTTGCCAACCCCACCGGCAGCCTGAAGGCAAAATGCTGCGTGGAGGGCAACAAGATCATGGACCAGCTGGCCGAGGAGCTGAACTTCCCGTTCAAGCGCTGCGGCAAGGTGCTGGTGGGCAACACCCCCGAGGACATGGAGCAGCTGGAGCGCACCATGAAGCAGGGTGCTGTCAACGGCTGCACCGGTCTGGAGATGATCGACGAAGCAAAGCTGCATGAGCTGGTGCCCGCCGTGGTGGGCAAGTTTGCCATGTGGTCCAAGAACAGCGGCATCATGGACCCGTTCCTGTACACGGTGGCTTTGGCTGAGAACGCACACGCCAACGGCGTGGACTTCTTCTTTGACCACAAGGTCACGGCCATCACCCGCGAGAACGAGCTGTACTATCTGCACACCGAGCACGGCGATGTCTGCACCCGCTGGGTGGTCAACGCCGCAGGTCTGGGTGCAAAGCAGATCTCCGACCTGCTGGGCTTGACCGGCTACCGTGTCATCGGCTCCCGCAGCAACTACATCATCCTGCACAAGCGCATGGGCAAGCTGCTGCCCATGCCGGTGTACCCGGTGCCCAGCAACACTTACATGGGCATCCACATCACCCCCACCGTGGACGGCAACGTCACCGTGGGCCCGGATGCAGAGAACACCGATGTGCTGGACGATTACAGCGTGCCGCAGGCCAACATGGACAGTCTGGCCGTGGAGGGCGCAAAGCTGTGGCCCCACATCTTTAAAAAGGATCAGATCCGTACCTTCGCCGGTATCCAGCCCAAGTGGGTGGATGAGAACGGCGCCATTCAGGACTGGAAGGTGGAGATCCGGGACGACGTGGCACCCAATGCCGTCAACCTCGTGGGCATCGAGTCCCCGGGCCTGACCGGCAGCGTGCCGCTGGCCCGCTACGTCATCGGCCTGATGCTGGAGCACGAGAAGTTCGAGGCAAACCCCGGCTTCGATCCGCACCACAAGGGCATCGTCAAGTTTGCAGAGTGCACTCCGGAGCAGCAGGCAGAGCTCATCGCACAGGACCCCGATTACGGCGAGATGATCTGCAGCTGTGAGGAAGTGACCAAGGCGGAGATCCTGCAGGCCATCCATAACCCGCTGGGCGTCTCCACCATGACCGGCATCAAGTACCGCACCCGCGCCATGATGGGCGGCTGTCAGGGCGGCTTCTGCCAGATGAAGATCGAGAACTTCATCGAGCAGGAGCTGGGCACCGAGCCGGAGGATGTTCGTTACAGCCGTCAGGGCTCCTGGGTCCTGACCGGAACCATGCGGAAGGAGGAGAACTGAGCGATGGAACAGAAGGACGTTGTGATTATCGGCGGCGGCCCCGCAGGTCTTGCCGCAGCGGTGGAACTGCACAAGCAGGGTATCCGCAACATGATCATTCTGGAGCGCGAGGCGATGCTGGGCGGCATCCTGCGCCAGTGCATCCATGACGGCTTTGGTCTGGGCCGCTTCGGCGAGAGCCTGTCCGGCCCGGAATACGCACAGGCTTTCATTGATGAGGTGAACAAGCGTGAGATCCCTTACGAGACCAGTGCCACGGTGCTGAGCCTGACGGCGGATCGTGTCGTCACCGCCTCCACCCGCAGCGGCCTGCACCAGTATCAGGCAAAGGCTGTGGTGCTTGCCATGGGCTGCAAGGAGCGCAGCCGCGGCGCACTGGGCATTCCCGGCGAGCGTCCGGCGGGCGTGTTCACCGCAGGCACCGCGCAGGCTTACATGAACCTCTACAACCGGATGCCCGGCAAGGAGGTCATCATCCTCGGTTCCGGCGATATCGGCATGATCATGGCCCGCCGCATGACGCTGGAAGGCGCTCATGTGCAGGCAGTGTTCGAGCTGATGCCTTACCCCTCCGGCCTGCCGCGCAACATCGTGCAGTGTCTGGATGACTACAATATCCCGCTCTATCTCAGCCACACCGTCACCGAGATCCATGGCCGCGACCGTCTGACCGGCGTGACCATCTCCGAGGTGGACGCGAACCGTCGGCCCATCCCCGGCACCGAGAAGGAGTACAAGTGTGATACCCTGATCCTCTCCGTCGGCCTGATCCCGGAGAACAAGCTGCTGGAGGATGCCGGCATCGCCATTGACCCCCACACCAACGGTGCCTTCGTGGACGAGAACCTGCAGACCAACGTGCCCGGCGTGTTCTCTGCCGGCAATGTGCTGCATGTGCATGATCTGGTGGACTTCGTTTCCATGGAGTCCGAGGCACTGGCACGCCACGCTGCCGCCTACGTTGAGGGCAAGGGCATCGACCCCTGCACGCTGGACGTGAAGTGCGGCGAGGGCGTGGGCCACACCATTCCGCAGAAGGTCAGCGGCAAGAACGACTTCAGCCTGTCGCTGCGCGTGCGGAACCACTACCGTGACTGCCGCATCGTGGTGCGCCAGAACGGTGTGGAAGTTGCTGCCAAGAAGATGAAGAAAGCCATTCCTGCGGAGATGATCCAGTTCAAGGTCTCTGCTGCCAAGCTGCAGGAGGAAGGCGCACTGGAGGTGTCGGTGGAATGAAAAAGCAATTTACCTGTATCGTCTGCCCCAACGGCTGCGAGATCGAAGCCGAAGTTGAAAATGGTCAGGTGATCTCGGTCACCGGCCACACCTGCCCCCGCGGTGAACAGTATGTCCGTCAGGAGCTGACCGCGCCCAGCCGCACCATCGCCAGCTCGGTGCTGGTCAAGGGCGGCGAGCTGCCTGTCACCAGCGTCCGTCTGACCCGGGCCATCCCCAAGGATATGATCTTCCCGGTGATGGACGAGATCCGCAAGGTGGTGCTGACTGCCCCCGTCAAGGCAGGCACCATCGTTCTGCACAACGTCTGCGGACTGGACAGTGACGTGATGGTCACCAAGAATGTTGCCGCAAAGTAAATCATCTGCATCGTTCTCCATTATATAAAGGAAAGCACCCGCTGCCCGGTCTGAAAATGCCCGGCGGCGGGTGCTTTTTCGTGCAAACAGAAGGGGACGCCTGCTCTGCCCAAAAGGGTCCCGAAATAACCTTTTTGCCCTGAAATGCAGCGGACAGTCTTTTCTCGTGCGGGATCCTCTGCTATACTTATATTATATGGTATTGGTGCGGGGACGAAATGCTTCTGAGACCCGGCACACAGGGAAGGAAATGGACTTATGCAGATCAACGACCTTTTCGGCAGGGCAGCTGCCTTTGAAACGGCGCGTCTGCCGGATGGCACCGCAGCGGTGCTTCCGGCAGAGCATGCCGCCGCGCTTTATGTCAATGAACAGCCGGCCTTCCGGGTGGTGTGCACGCCGGAGCTGCTGCCGCAGCTGGCACTGGGGCGGTTGCTGACCGAAGGCTGGATCACTTCGGCACAGGAGGTAGAGCAGGCCGCGGTCTGTGCCGAGGGGCTGAAGGTGAACGTCTACCTGAACCATCGGCTGACAGCCCGCAGTGCAGCGGCGCAGGCGGTGTCCAGCTGCTGTACGGATAATGTCACGCTGAGCAGCCCGGTGGAACTTCCGCCGCTTCGCACGGTGCCGCAGATGGAGCTGCAGCCGGAATGGCTGGATACGCTTGTCGCCGCCATGAGCGCCGGTCTGCCGCTGTACCGGGCCACCCGCGCTGTGCACAGCTGCTTTGTGCTGCGACAGGGAGACATCCTTTTTGCCTGCGAGGACATCGGCAGGCACAACGCGCTGGATAAGGCTGTGGGCGAGATGCTGCTGCAGGGCGTCCCGCTGGCAGAATGTGTGCTTTATACCAGCGGCCGGGTGCCTGTGGACATGGTGCGTAAGGCCATTCGGGCGGGCGTTCCGGCGCTGGTGAGCAAGAGCATGCCCACGATCCAATCGCTGGAACTGGCGCAGGAATACGGCCTGCAGCTGGTGTGCGGCAGGAAACATCCGCTAACTTTAGCAGATATGTAAAATGATGGTTACAAAACAGAGAAAGCACGGCTGTTTGCGTTGACTTACCTGTGGCACAGATGATAAAATAGTAACGAAGAAACCGCTTCGCTGTTGCAGCAGCAGGAGCGGCTATTTTCATGTCCGGGAAACTTTCCCGCACAAACAAAAACAGGCAGGTGATAACATGAAGCAGGCAACCAATCCGTTTGCGCCCGTTCCGCTGTGGCGCAAGCGGCTGCCG
>OQWM01003076.1_pt1 | contig 11198 bp, 8 predicted proteins | sample 1691531 | NCBI WGS metagenome assembly OQWM01 (sample SAMN03418257, study PRJEB22391) | human gut metagenome | biome: human-gut; feature: organic feature; material: feces | host: Homo sapiens | place: Tanzania | collected 2013-01 | reverse complement strand
TGATTCATATTTGTTTTTTACGATGCAAAGATAATAATATATTTTAAATTTGCAAACTCTAGATAGCAAAAACTAACATTTTTTTCATTATTTAGCACTTTTCTAAGTAAAACTTACCTTCTTTTGCCGTTTTTATCTCAATAATTTGTATCTTTGCAGTATGAAACTACATATCTTCAATCCAGAACACGATTTGGCATTGGCCGCTCATTTGCGACAGTTTACCGCTCCACATGCAGGAAGACAGTTGCGAAGCGACCTTGCATTCATACCTGCCTTGTGGGCAGATCAGGGTGACTTGGTGCTTGTTGACGACATAGACAATGCACGCGACAAGGTGCGCCATTTGGGTGAGCACCTGATGGAAAAAGTTGAGTTTATAACCAAACTGCAGCTTGAGCATCTGCTTAAGACGGAGTTTATAGACAGTGTGCATCCTTGGGGATGGGACTTGAGTCTGAAAGGCGAGCTGGAACGTATCGGTTTGCCGGAAATCATGCTGCCTACTGATGAGGTATTAGATAAGGTACGCGCGATTAGCAGCCGCCAATGGGCCGCTGAACATCTGCAGCAGGACGTAGTATATGCAGACAACTTTGCTCTGGTTAAGGAATGCGTAATGAAGTGGGGCAAGGCTGTTGTCAAGGCTCCTTGGAGCAGCAGTGGTAGAGGCGTGAAATATGTTTCTGCCGATGAGTTCCGGACAAATGGTGAATATCCGGCTTTCCAACGCTGGGTAAGCAACATCATCTTCAGGCAGGGTGGTGTTACCGTAGAGCCATATTATAATAAGGTGAAAGATTTTGGTATGGAATTCGAGATGCGTGACGGCAAGGTACACTATCTGGGACTCTCACTCTTCGATACCGTCAAAAATGCCTATACCGGTAACTTGCTCTGCTCTGAAGAAGAGAAGGTTGAAATGATGAAGAAATACATCAGTGAAGATGCGCTTCTCTCTGCAAGACAGAAGATTATAGATATAGTTGAACCTGCGTTAAAGGAAAACTATAATGGTCCGTTTGGAGTAGATATGATGATTGCTGCAAAGGATGGCCAGTTAGAGCTTGTATCTTGTATCGAATTGAATCTTCGGAGAACGATGGGGCATGTGGCTCTTGAGTTAGCCAAGATAACCAAACCTCAGAGTCTGATGCGAGTTGACTTTGATGGTAACAGATATCATTTGCGTGTGTTGCCAGGTAAGGAGGCAGTTAACGAGTCTTAAATTTTAGTCTTCCGATGCAAGGAATCGCAGCAACTTGCATTTCATAGACAGATTATCAACAAAATTAAAAGATTATGAAAAAGAGAAATGACAGTAAGATAACTATGGCAGCCCTGATGATGATGGCTGCAATGGCTATGACTTCTTGTGCTAGCAGCAAGAAAATAAACGGTGATTCCAATGTAAGCAAGGACAGTGAAATGGGTAAGAATGAAGAGGATTTGGATAATAGCTATCTTGTTCTTTCTGACACCCAGCAGGATATTGTGAAGAAGAACAATGCATTTGCGCTTCGTCTCTTCAATAAGGTTACAGATATGGAGTCTAAGGTGATTTCACCTATGAGCGTATCTTATCTGATGGGAATGCTTGCAAATGGTGCGGATGGAATCACGCAGCAGGAGATATTGAAAGCTATCGGTTGCGAAGGAGTTTCTGTCAGCGATCTGAATGAGCTTTATAAGGCTATGCTTCTTACTGCCAATCATCAAGACAAGCAGACAACTGTTAATATTGCCAATTATATCGCAGTAAACAAGAACTTCAAACTGAACAAGGATTTCTCCCAGCAGGTAAGTGATAGCTATCAGGCTGGTATTGAAAGTCTGGATTTCACTTCTTCCAAGTCAACAGACCGCATCAATGGCTGGTGCAAGGAAAAGACCAACGGCATGATTCCCCGTATTATTGATCAGGTTTCAGCCGATGCAGTATCGTATCTGATGAATGCCATCTATTTCAAGGGAACATGGCAGAACAAGTTCAATGCAAAGGACACTAAGCAGGAGAACTTCCGTGGCTATACACGTGATATTCAGAAAGTAGAGATGATGCATCAGGTAAAGAAGCTTTTCTATGCTGAGAACAAGGATTTCAAGGCTGTAGATCTTCCTTATGGTAATGGTAGCTATCGCATGCTGGTACTTCTGCCAAATGAGGGCAAGAATATCCAGGAAATGATGAAAGGATTGGATGAAGAGAAGCTGAATCAGATTTCGCAGAATATGGGAAACTGTATGGTGAATCTCAAGTTGCCTAAGTTTACCATCGAACAGGAACTGCCTCTGAATGCTATCATCAGTGATTTGGGTGCTCCTTCTATGTTTGTGGCAGGCAAAGCGAACTTCAGTCATTTTGCTGACGGCAATTTCTTTGTAAGCAAAATGCTCCAGAAGGCAAAGATAGAGGTGAATGAGCAGGGAACAAAGGCTGCTGCTGTAACAGCTGCCGTGATGCTGACTGCCATGGCACCTGAGGAGACAAGAAATGTGGAGTTCATCGCTGACCATCCATTCGTGTATATGATTCAGGACAGTCAGAGTGGCGGTATCCTTTTTATGGGTCAATATTGCGGAACACACTAATTCAAGAATAACAGTATAAAAAATCCCTTAGGCTTGTGGAAGTCTAAGGGATTTCTTTTTATCCGAATTTCTCAACGAACTCATCTTCCGTGATGATAGGGATGTTGAGTTCATGTGCCTTCTTGTTCTTTGAACTCTGCGAGGCAGCATCGTTGTTAATCAGATAGTTGGTACTCTTGCTTACGCTTCCCGTCACCTTGCCACCTTGACTCTCGATGTAGGCTTTCAACTCGTTGCGGTTTTTATAATGATGAACATCACCCGTTACAACGAAGGTTAGTCCATCACACAGCGTGCCTTTCTCTACAGGTGCCTGTTCTGTAATGGTCAGCTCCTTCATCAGATGCTGTACGTGAGCGAAGTTGTTGTCATCTTTGAACCAGGCGATGAATTTGGCGCTTTTTTCAGGACCAATGCCGTCGATGCTGGCAAACTCATCATCAAACATGCAGAGTCGTGCGGTTTCTATCAGTTTCTGGACAGGATAGCGTTCAATCAGCTTTTTGGCAACATCACCTCCACACAGCGGGATGTTCAGTGCATAGAGCAGATGACGCCCATCTGTATTTCGGCTTTTGCGGATGCTTTCCAGCATATTGCCTACACTCTTCTTTCCGAATCCTTCCCAGGAAGAGATGACATAGGCATGATCGGAAAGATGATAAAAGTCTGCATACTCACTGATCAAACCTTCGTTTACCAGCTTCCAGATGGTCTGTTCAGAAATACCTTCTATGTTCAAACCTTCCTTGCTTACGAATCTCGTGAACTTCTTCAACTGCTTCGCCGCACATTGAGGATTGGTACAATGCAGTGTTTTCGTACCGCTTTCGCTTTCTCTAACGATAGCTTCAGCATGGCAGACAGGACACTCTCTAGGAATTTCAAAGACACCCAGTGATTCTGTTACATTGATCACCTTCGGGATTATCTTGTTCGCCTTGATGACCTGCAATCGGGTTCCCTTACCTCCGATACCCAAACGCTCGCATTCACTTACATTGCAGAGAGATGCTCGCTGAACAGTTGTGCCTTCCAGTTCTACAGGCTTGAAGACAGCCACAGGAGTGATGGTATTGGCAGCACACGACCATTCGATGTGGTCGAGTTCGGTATCGGCGTGCTCATCTTGCCATTTGAAGGCGTAACCGGCTCTTGTTGCATGATGACCGGTTACGGAACCTGTAGCAGCATAGGAGGTATCATCGTAGCAGATGACGAGACCATCTACCGGGAAAGGATTCTTTTTGTTGGTCACCTTAGCTGTAAAAGCATCAATTTCCTGTTGAATGTTTTCGGTAGTTGGCTGCTCTATTCTCTGACGCTCTACCGGATGAAAACCCAGTTCTTCCAACCACAGCATTCTTTTGCCCCATGATATGATTTCCTGTTCGCAATAAACCAGGGTGAAAGGAATCCATTGGATATGGCGCTGCTTTACTTCTTCTACATCTTTCAAAGAAAGAGAGCCGGATGCAAGATTGCGCGGATTGGCGTAATCACCTTCGCTTTCGATGATAAACTGCTCGAAGTCGGCATAGGAGATGACTGCCTCGCCACGAATCACGAGATGCCCCTTTTCGCTGATGGACTGCGGAATACCACTGATAGCTGGTGCCAGATGCGTAATGTTGGTGCCAATATGACCATTACCACGAGTTACCACCTTAGTTAGTTTGCCATTGTCGTATGTCACAACCAAGGTGAGGCCATCCAGCTTCCAGGAAATCCAGATAGGGCGATCTTCTGCCCACTTGACGAGGTCGCTGACCTTCTTGGTCTTTGCCAGAGAGAGAGCTGCGAACTCGTGTTCTTCCTTCTGGCCGACGATCGTATCTTCAGAAACTTTGTTGGTAGGGGAATCGGGGAGAATTTCGCCGGTTTCCTCTTCCAGCTTCTTGAGTTGGTCAAACAGGGCATCCCATTCGTAATCGGTAAGGATTTCCCCTTTGCCGTTATAATAAACATCAGAAGCTTGGTTCAGTTGATTGACCAAGCTTCTCATTCTATTTAATTTATCCTCCATAATGTCTGTAAATCGTTATTGTATTTGTGGCTGTATCGTTTGCTTTTCGAAAGCAAAGCGCATACCTCTGTTCCCATAGTTGATTCTTCCGCAGATGCAGAAGCCCATGGAAGAGAGCAAGTTAATCATCGGAAGATTATCGAAATTGGTATCTACCTTGATGCTAGGAACCTTTTCTACCTCGCAGAGACTATTCACCTTATTAATAAATATACGTGCGAAACCCTCACGCTGATATTTAGGCAACGTAGCAAAGCGATGTATTACATAATAATCGCCTGTGGTAAGCCAGTCGCCATCGATAAAATCGTACTGTGGTTCACCATTGAGTGCTACTGCACCATAGACAGCCACCTCGCCATCTACGGTAAGTACGTATGCGTTACCATTGTTGATGTCGTCTTTTATATCGTGCTCAGCAGGATAGTCATTAGTCCACTGATGACGTCCTGATGCGATCATAGAGCGACGAGCCTGATCAATGATGTTCCAACACGCCTCAAAGTCCTTAATATATGCAGGTCGAAAATCGGTCTTCATTTCTTTGTAAATTCACTTAATTATTTATTAATCGGGTGCAAATTTAACAAAAAAAAACGAATTAAAAGTACAAACGAAGAAAAAACTGCATTTTTACCCGCATTTTTCCTTTAATTTCTGGTTTTTTCATCTTTTCGGTAGTTAAAATGCGCTATTATCTCTTAAGTTTTACAAGTAAAATATAACGCCCTGTGAGGACAAAAAACATAAATCTCTTCATGCTTTTGCCTGACAGGGCGACTTTCTTTAGAGTGCTAAAGTCTTATCAAGTTCGGCGATAATAGCATCCTTCTGGTCCTTGATGTGCTGACCGATGAATACAATCTTGATCATACGGTCACCAAGTTTCTCATCCCATTCCTTCTCGAGCTGCGGATTGTTCTTGCGCAGTTCTGCGAGCTGGTCGGCTGGCATTGTTGCGAGCCACTGACCAGCCTGCTTGACTGTCTTCTGCTGACCAGCCTGCTCGAAAACATAGCACATATCTGGTTCATCAGCAAAATAGCAAATACCCTTGGCACGAACGATGTCACGAGGCCATTTTCTTGCAACAAACTCATCGAAGAGACCCAGGTCGAATGCCTTGCGGCGATAATATACGAAGGTTCCGATACCATATTCCTCAACTTCGCCACCTTCGTGGTCATGGTCATGATCGTGATGATGGTGGTGGTGATGCTCGTGCTCGTCATCGTCTTCATCATGGTGGTGATGATGCTCATGCTCTTCTTCTTCATGGTCCTCTTCTCCGCTTCGTTCAGATTCGATTTCCTGAATCCAGCCTGCTGATGTTGCAACAGTCTGCCAGTCAAACTTGTGAGTATTGACAATCAGATCGAGATCTACATCACCATAGTTACATTCGAAAATCTCTGCCTTAGGCTGGATAGCGCGGATAATCTGCTTCAGGTGCTCCAACTCCTTAGGCTCTACGTCTGCGGCCTTATTGAGAAGGATGATGTTACAGAATTCCATCTGCTGGATTACGAGAGAAGCGAGATCCTCCTCATCGAGGTTTGGCTTCATCAAATCAGAACCATTGGCAAACTCGTCCTTCATACGAAGTGCATCAACGACAGTAACGATGCTGTCTAGGCGCAAGATACCGTTCTTGATATACTGAGGACCCAGGGATGGGATAGAGCAGATGGTCTGTGCTATAGGTGCAGGCTCGCAGATACCGCTTGCCTCTATTACAATATAGTCGAAACGCTTCATATCTACGATTTCCTTGAGCTGTTCTACAAGGTCCATCTTCAAGGTACAGCAAATACATCCATTCTGGAGTGAAACCAGGGAATCATCCTTCTGACCTACCACGCCACCTTTCTCTATGAGAGCTGCATCAATATTCACCTCACCGATATCGTTGACGATAACGGCAAATTTGATACCCTTCTTGTTAGCCAAAATCTTGTTGAGCAGGGTAGTCTTGCCACTGCCCAGATAGCCTGTCAAAAGCAGGACTGGAACTTCTTTATTGTTCATAAATTCCTCTTTTTATAGTGTTATACTTTAATTACAAAAGCGGGAATAGCAAATAACATGCCACTCCCGCCTTATGAAAAGTTAATTATTACTTACGATAGTTATCAAGACCCTTATGCAAGAAGTCAAGATAAGCACTGACATCCTCCTTGAAGCTGAATGCAGCGTTCAGAGGATTTCCCTCATTATCCACAGGAATGTAGAATGGCTGGGCATTAGCACCAAACTTGCTTGCCTGCAAGTAGCTCCACTTGTCGCCGATGGTTCTCAATGTACGCTTTTCGCCATTGAAAGTCACCTCCATAGGCTGTGACAATGGAGTCTTGTCATCTACATAGAGAGAGATGAGTACGTAGTCCTTTGTCAAAATGTCAGTAACACTAGGGTCTGTCCAGACAGAAGCCTCCATCTTACGGCAGTTGACACAACCGTATCCGGTAAAGTCAATCAGTACAGGCTTGCCTGCTGCCTTCGCTGCAGCCATACCTTCCTCGTAGTCCTTATAAGCCGGTTCTACCACCTTGGTATTCAAGTTGAAATCCTGGGTATTTACTGGTGGAGCAAAAGCACTTACTGCCTTGCAAGGAGCACCCCAAAGACCAGGAATCATATAAACAGAGAAAGCCAAGGAACAAAGACCAAGCATAATGCAAGCTACTGGCATTGGCTTGTTGAGGTCACCGCCGATGGCATCTACCTGGAACTTCAACTTGCCAATCAGGTAGAGACCGAGCAGGCCGAAGATGACAATCCAGAGTGAGAGGAATACCTCGCGATCCATAATGTGCCAGCCATAAGCCAAATCTGCTACAGACAAGAACTTCAAAGAGAAAGCAAGCTCAATGAAACCAAGCACAATCTTGATGGTCTCCATCCAAGAACCAGACTTAGGAGCTGACTTCAACCAAGATGGGAAGAGTGCAAAGAGGGTGAATGGCAAGGCGAGAGCAAGGGCAAAACCAAACATACCAATGGTTGGTGCCAACCAGTCACCTGATGTAACAGTCTGTACCAGAAGTAAGCCGATGATAGGAGCGGTACAGGAGAAACTTACGAGCACGAGTGTGAAAGCCATCAGGAAGATGCTGATGAGTCCTGTTGTGCTGGAAGCCTTGTTATCTACAGCATTACCCCAACTGTCTGGCAACTTGATTTCAAACCATCCGAAGAATGAGAATGCGAAGACTGCCAGAAGCAAGAAGAGGATGATGTTGAATACCGCACTTGTACTAAGCGCATTGAGGGTACTAGGACCTGCAATGGCAGTAACGGTGAGACCGAGTGCCAGATAGATGATGACAATACTCAAACCATAAGTGATCGCATCGCGGATACCCTTCTTCTTGTCATTCTTGGCACGCTTCAGGAAGAAGCTTACTGTCATCGGAATGATAGGCCAGATACATGGCATTACAAGAGCGAGCAAACCGCCCACAAAACCGATAATGAAGATATAGAAGAGTGAATGGTTGGCAATGTCATTGTTGCCGCCAAACGCCTGAAGCTCCTTTACAACCGGTTTCCACCAAGCCTTAGCATCATCACCATCTACAGAGAATGATGAATCGATATTAGCTGTGCTATCTACTTTCTCTGCTACGGCAAGCTGAGCCAAAGAGTCTGCTTTCGCCTTAGCGATAGCTGCTGGATCTTCTGTCATTTCGTTAGCTTTCGCATCTTCAGGGCTGACAGCATCCTTGCCATCTACAGCAGGAGATTTGCCACTATGCTTGAAGCTTGCCTCGCTAGGTGGAAGACAATTCTGGTCGCTGCAAGCGCCATACTCTAAATAAGCATCGATACGATAGTTAGGCTTGGTGAACTTCACTTTCTGTACGAAAGTGGCGCTACCCTCGAAGAAGCGTAACTTCATCTCAAAGAGAGGGTCGAACTTTGAAATTTCATGGCCACGAGCCTGTAACTTGCCTACGAGTTCTACACCGTCAAGCTTGTTTACGTTAAAAGTGGCTGAAATAGGTCCGTCTGCGCCCAAACCTGTAGAATAGACATGCCATCCCGGTTGAATCTTTCCATTAAACACGATTTCCGCTACAGCGGTTCCATTGGTCTTGAGCGAGGTTGAGAACTTCACAGGGTTCATCATCTGCGCATGAGCCAACATTACTACTAAGAGTAACTGTAAAACTGCAATAAACTTTTTCATTTTTATTTATGTACTAATTTTGATTGCAAAGATACTAAATTTAATTTTAAATACGGCTATGAACCAAGTACGGTTACTAGTCTTTTAGTTTTTTTTAGAAAAAATGCTATAAAATCATCTCTCTTTCTTGGTAATATAACAAAAAATCTGTATTTTTGTAGCCAATTTGCGAATGAGGAAAAGAAGGTTATACATATTTAGTCTCTGGATAGCTACATTGAGCATATTGCTATCCACGGTGATGACCCATCATCACCATATGGGTCGTATCTGTATGATTCAGGAGCAATGCGAGCAGGATGGCAACATCAATGATGAACATACCGAACATCATGATCAGAAAAATGATAGCGATCGTGAGAACTGTAGCGTTCGTCAAATGCATCAGTTTGTCGTCAATTCCAAGATGGTGAAGGGTATCCGCAAGTTGCTGATAGATGAAAACCATCAGCTTATGGCCCTGTCCTGTTCTTCCCTTTTAACCCTCCCTCGTCTCTCACTCATTTCAGTGAGATGGCTGCATGTGGCAGCTTCTCCTCTTGCAGATGAAGTGGCGGCAGGCTATAGCAGACGGGGACCTCCTTCTATTTTATGATTTTACAAGTTTGCCACTTGGTTGCAAAAATCGGTTTGAAGATTCGAATGCAACTGAGTTGCAAGAATTTTTGCGTACTTTTGCCAGCGGATTTTTGATAAGATTCGTTGTGTGAAATTGTAGTGTAGAATTATAAAATAGAAGGAAAATACAAACATGAAAAGAGTAATTTTGATTGTCGCCGTTACGGCGATTGCCTGGGCTGGATTCGCTTTCTTTGCGAAACAAACCGGTTCAGAGGCTCATGCACATGAGGAACATGAGCATGAACATGAAGAAGAAGTAGATTTTGATCATATTCCGTTGACTGCCAAGCAGGTCAGCACCGTAGATTTGAAGATGGGTGAAGCTGTGGAGCGTGAGATGGATGCCACCATAGAAGCGAAAGGATCGCTTGTGCTTCGTCCGCAGGCAATGGGTGATGTTGCCTCTTTGATGGGCGGTATCGTGAAATCTATTTTTGTGAAAGAAGGACAGCTTGTTCATAAAGGACAGGTTGTTGCTACCGTTGAAAATACAGATGTGGTAAGTCTTCAGCGTGAGTATTACTCTGCTGCCAAGGAGTGCGAACTTGCCAAGGCTGATTTGGAGCGCCAACTTCTGCTCAGTAAGCAGGGAGCAGGTGTGAAGCGTACCTTACAGCAGACCCAGAAAGATTACCAAGTGGCTCATGCCAATCTTTTGGGTATTGGCAGGCAACTCAGCCAGATGGGTATTTCTACTTCCGCTGTATCCAAAGGCAAGTTTACCACAGCGTTCCCTTTGCATGCGCCTATCTCCGGCATCGTGAGCGAGATGACTGCCAGTCTGGGAAGTTATGCTGATATGCAGACTCCTCTGATGAAGATCAGAAACACCCAGGCGGTGGAATGCGACCTCAATGTCTTCGAGAAGGATTTGGCGAAGGTCAAGGTGGGCAATCGGGTGACCATAAACCTGACTAATCAGCCTGGCGTAAAACTTTCAGGAACCGTTTATGGCATGAATCAATACTTTAACGATAACTCGAAATCCGTTGCTGTTCATGTAAAATTGGATGCAGCTAGCGTGAAGAGTTATCTGCATTCTTCTTCAGGCAATACTCATGGCGGAAAGCTTTTCGCAGGTATGTATGTAAGCGGAAAGATAGCTACAGGTAGCCAGCAGTGTCTCGCCTTGCCATCCCATGCAATTGTGAGCACAGATGGAAAGCAGTATGTCTTCGCTCTCAATGGAGCTCCTAGCAAGGGTAGCTACAGCTTCTCCCGTCATGAGGTGACCACAGGCACTTCGGATGGAAAATATACAGAGGTGAAGCTTTGCAACCATCTGTTGAAGGGCAAGAATGGAGCTGCCGGCAAGAAGATAGTAACCGAGAACGCTTATTATCTGGCTTCGCTTACAGGCGAACATGGCGAGCATGCGCATTAAGCTTTAGCTGACAGATGAATGTTTTAAATGAATCATTTTTAGATTAAAGCTTATGTTTCAGAAACTTATTACTTATTCCATTCGCCACAAACTGGTGATTGGAGTACTCTCTATAGCCCTGGCGATATGGGGTGTCTGGTCGCTGGTGCATCTTCCTTTCGATTCCACCCCGGACATTACAGATAATCAAGTACAGGTCATCACTCAGGCTCCTTCGCTGGGAGCTCAGGAGGTGGAGCAATATGTAACCACTCCTGTAGAAATGGCGCTTGCAAATATCCCCCGCATCCAGGAACGCCGTAGCATTTCAAGAAGCGGACTCTCGGTCATCACGCTTGTCTTCGACGATGCCGCCGATATCTATTGGGCACGTTCGCAGGTGA
>OQWM01003075.1_pt1 | contig 11200 bp, 10 predicted proteins | sample 1691531 | NCBI WGS metagenome assembly OQWM01 (sample SAMN03418257, study PRJEB22391) | human gut metagenome | biome: human-gut; feature: organic feature; material: feces | host: Homo sapiens | place: Tanzania | collected 2013-01 | reverse complement strand
CTATATGCAGCAAAAAAGCAGTGCGCGCGAGGAATACACGCCCGGGCAGGGCCAAATGCCGCACAATAACGCCGCGCTGCAGATAGCCGTCGGCATCGTATACGGGCGCACCGGTCTGCAAAAGCATTTGGCGTAAAGCTGCCTCGGCAACGGCGGGATAATCCGCAGCCGCCGAAAGCTCGGCGCTGACAGCGGACGAGGCATATTTGAAATCCGCCAGCCAGATGTCCACGGACAGCCTTGCCGTGCTGCAAACCCTGGCACGGCTGCGCGAGGAAACCGCCACACCCTTTGTGCCGAGCCTGATGAGCCAGTTCACCCCCTTTTACCACGCCGCCGACCACGGGCTTGGGCGGCGCATCACCAGCTACGAATACCGCAAGGTCATTGATGAAGCTGTGCGTCTTGGGCTGACGGACGGCTATATGCAGCAAAAAAGCAGTGCGCGCGAGGAATACACCCCGCCCTTTGACCTGCAGGGGGTCTGAGCGCCGCGTTTTTAAGCGATGCAACAGCGGATCTTTGTTTCGTTATCGTTTTGTAATGTTTTATTCCTGCCCAAAATGTTGCAAAACATCGTAAAACAAGGTATACTAAAGGCAGAGTGGAGGGATTCGCCCCCCACAACAATGTACGGGTCTTACATACAAGTACGGCCCCCAAAATAGGAGAACAAAGCTATGAAAAAGTTCCTTGCAATGGTTCTGACCGCTGCTATGGCGTTTTCTCTGGCAGCTTGCGGCGGCAGCAATGCTTCCTCCGCTGCTTCTCAGGGTTCCACCTCCGGCAGCAAGACTGACGTTGCCTTCGTCACCGACGTCGGCAACATCGATGACCAGTCCTTCAACCAGTACACCTGGCAGGGCGTCAAAGATTTCTGCGCTGCCAACAACCTGAACGCCAACTACTACCGTCCTACCGAGGACTCTGACTCTGCCCGTCTGGAGCAGATGGACAATGCCGTAAACGACGGTGCCAAGGCTATCGTTGTCGCCGGTTATCTGTTCGGTTCCTCCATCGCTGAGGCTCAGGCCAAGTACCCCGATGTTCAGTTCCTGGCGCTGGACGTTTCCGCTTTTGATCTGGGCGATTCCGCTGCCGCCGCCAACACTGCTTTGATCACCTACCGTGAGGAGCAGGCCGGTTACCTGGCAGGCTACGCCGCTGTTTATGATGGCTACAAGAAGCTGGGCTTCCTGGGCGGCATGGCTGTCCCCGCCGTTATCCGCTACGGCTACGGCTTTGTGCAGGGTGCCGAGGCTGCTGCCAAGGAGATCGGTGCTGATGACGTCAGCATTAACTACTGGTACTCCGGCGACTTTAAAGCCACCGACGAGGTCAAGACCAAGATGGACAGCTGGTATTCTGCCGGCACCGAGGTCGTCTTTGCCTGCGGCGGTCCCGTCTGCACGAGCTGCGACGCTGCTGCTAAGGCCAACGGCGGCAAGATGATCGGCGTTGACGTTGACCAGTCCGGTCAGTTCGACACCGTTGTTACCTCTGCCATGAAGGCTCTCGCCAACTCTGTTAACCTGGCTCTGACCGACTCCATGAACAACGGCTGGAAGTTCACCGAAACCTACGCCGGCAAGGAGACCGTTCTGGGCGCTGCTGAGGATTGCGTGGGTCTGCCCATGGAAACCAGCAAGTTCAGCAAGTTCACCAAGGAGCAGTACGACGCCCTGTACAAGAGCATCGTTGACGGCTCTCTGGTTATCGACGCCAGCTTTGACGCCGATGTTCACCCCGAAGTTTCCGCCATCACCGTGGATTATCAGGGCTGATACCTTATAACTCGTTTGCCCCGCGCAGAAATGCGCGGGGCATTTTGTTTTTGCGGGGCATTTTAGGACGGGTGTCCAAAAAAGTTCTGATTTTTTGCCGATTTTGTGCAAATTCTCTTGTGTAAAAGTTGTTTTTTCTGTATACTATAGGGTAGTAAGCTGTGTTTTACAGGAAAGGGGCGTATAACGATTGGCAGAGAATTATGTCATCGAAATGCTGCACATCACCAAGGAATTTCCGGGCATCAAGGCAAATGACGATGTCACCCTGCAGCTGCGCAAGGGCGAGATCCATGCCTTGCTGGGCGAAAACGGTGCCGGCAAATCCACGCTGATGAGCGTACTGTTCGGTATGTACCAGCCCGAACAGGGCATTATTAAAAAGAACGGCAAGGAAGTAAAGATCACCGACCCCAACGAGGCCACCGCGCTGGGTATCGGTATGGTACACCAGCACTTTAAACTGGTGGAATGCTTTACCGTTCTGGACAACATCATTCTGGGTGTCGAGGATACCAAGCTCGGTTTCCTCAAAAAGGATGCTGCGCGCAAAAAGGTCATGGCGCTGAGCGAGAAGTACGGTCTGAAGGTTGACCCCGATGCGCTGGTCAGCAACATTTCTGTCGGTATGCAGCAGCGTGTTGAAATCCTGAAGATGCTCTACCGCGACAATGAGATCCTGATTTTCGACGAGCCGACTGCCGTGCTGACGCCGCAGGAAATTGACGAATTGATGGAAATTATGCGCGGCTTCAAGGCAGAGGGCAAGAGCATTTTGTTCATCACCCACAAGCTCAACGAGATCATGGCGGTGGCAGACCGCTGCACCGTCTTGCAAAAAGGGCGCTATATCGGCACGGTGGATATTGCCGGCACCTCCAAGGAGGAGCTGTCCCGTATGATGGTCGGGCGCGATGTCGATTTCGCCGTTGAGAAAAAGCCCTGCGAGCCGGGCGAGGTCGTGCTGGACGTCAAGGGGCTTGTCGTACCCAGCAAGGCGCACAAGAACAACGCCGTCAAGGGCGTGGATTTTCAGGTGCGCGCCGGGGAAATTGTCTGCGTTGCCGGTATTGAGGGCAACGGTCAGACCGAATTGGTCTACGGCTTGTCGGGTCTTGAAAAGCCCAGCGCCGGTACCATCACCCTGAAGGGACACGACATCACGGGTGCCGCCATCCGCGAGCGCTCCAAGCTGGGTATGAGCCACATCCCCGAGGATCGCCACAAGCACGGCCTGGTGCTGGACTTTACGCTGGCGGACAATCTGGTTTTGCAGCGCTACTGGCAGCCGCAGTTCCAGAGCCACGGCTTTATCAAGGCTTCTGCCGTGCAGGAATACGCAGCGCGCCTGATCGCGCAGTATGACGTGCGCAGCGGTCAAGGTCCCGCCACCATCGCCCGCAGTATGTCCGGCGGCAACCAGCAAAAGGCGATCATTGCCCGCGAGGTCGATAAAGACCCCGAACTGCTGATCGCCGTGCAGCCCACCCGCGGCTTGGACGTCGGCGCCATTGAGTATATCCACAAGCAGATCGTTGCCGAGCGCGACAAGGGCAAGGCGGTCCTGCTGGTCAGCTTGGAGCTGGACGAGGTAATGAACCTGTCCGACCGTATTCTCGTTATGTACGAGGGCGAGCTGGTCGGCGAGTTTGACCCCAAAAAGACAACCGTTGAGGAACTGGGTCTGTACATGGCCGGTGCCAAAAAGCAAAAGGAGATGCAGCAATGAAAAAACAAAATAAAACCCCGCTGCTGCAGCGTCCCGCCGCCGTAAGCGTGCTGGCCAGCCTGCTGTCCATCGTGATCGGTCTGGTGCTGGGCTTTGTGCTGCTTGTCATCCTGAACCCCGGCGCCGCGCTGGGCGGTATGACCTCTATGATGACCACCGGCTTCAGCAGCTTGGACAAGTTCGCCAAGGTGCTGTACCAGGCCGCACCTTTGATGATGTGCGGTCTTTCGGTAGGCTTTGCCTTCAAGACCGGGCTTTTCAACATCGGCGCCTCCGGTCAGTATACCATGGGTGCCTTTTTTGCCCTGCTGTGCGCCATCCAGTTCCAGATGCCGTGGTTTGTCTGCCTGCTGGCAGGTGCCGTGGGCGGCGCCATCTGGGGCGTATTTCCGGGTCTGTTCAAGGCGTATTTCAATGTCAACGAGGTCATCACCGCCATTATGTTCAACTGGATCGGTATGTATCTGGTCAACTTGATCCTTGCCAATGACCCCGTTATGCTGGCGTCCGCATGGGGTGCCTCCAACTCGGACCGCACGGCAGCGCTGTCCGCCGCCAACCCCGGTGCCATGATCCCCAAGGGCTTTCTGAGCAGCCTGTTCGGCGGTTCCAGCTGGATCAACATCTCGGTTTTGCTGACCATTGCCTTCTCCGTTTTGATGTGGGTCGTGCTGCAAAAGACCACCTTCGGCTATGAGCTGAAGGCGTGCGGTCTGAGCCGCGATGCCGCACAGTACGCAGGCATCAATGCCAAGCGCAACATTGTGCTTTCCATGGTCATTTCCGGTGCGCTGTCCGGCATCGGCGGCGGCATTTACTATCTGGCGGGCACCGGTCAGTATGTGCTGCAAAAGGCGATTCTGGGTATGGGCTTCAACGGCATTCCCGTTGCGCTGCTTGCCAGCTCCAACCCCATCGGCACCATCTTTTCGGCGCTGTTCATCAGCTACATTCAGGTGGGCGGCGCTGCCATGCAGCCTGCCTATTCCTCGGAAACCATCGACATCGTTATTTCCGTTATCATCTATCTGGCAGCCTTTGCCCTGCTGATGCGCAGCGTAGTCGCCAAGGCAGCCGCCGGACGCAAGCAGAAAGGAGGCGCTGACAAATGAATATCCTTGCCAACCTGATCAGCCTGACCATTCTGTTTGCCGTGCCGCTGCTGCTGGTGGCGCTGGGCGGTATGTTCAGCGAGCATTCCGGTGTGATCAACATCGCCTTGGAGGGTATGATGATCATTGGCGCGCTGTTTGCCTGCCTGACCCTGCAAGCCTTTGACCAAAGCGGCTTTGGCGCCCTGCACCCGCAGCTTGCCATGTTTGCCGCCATCTTGGTGGCGGGGCTTACCGGTATGATTTTCTCGGTGCTGCTGGGCTTTGCTGCCATCAACCTGAAGGCAGACCAGACCATCGGCGGTACCGCGCTGAACCAGTTTGCCCCCGCCTTTGCCATTGTTATGACTTGGGCGCTGCAGGGTCAGGGTCTGACCACCATTTTTATCCCCAACTGGGCGCGCATCACGCAGGAAACCCTGGGTCTGCCCGTGCCGGAGAACCCCGGTTTCTGGGACAACCTGCTGTTTAAGTATTTTTATCTGACCACCCCCGTTGCCATCGTGCTGTTTATCGCTTCGTATGTGCTGCTGTACAAGACCCGGTTCGGTCTGCGTCTGCGCGCGTGCGGCGAGCATCCGCAGGCGGCGGACTCTGTGGGCATCAACGTGTACAAGATGCGCTATGCCGGCGTGCTGATTTCCGGCTTTTTGGGCGGCATCGGCGGCTTGGCGTACACGCTGGCAGCCGGTTCCGGCTTCAACTCCAGCGTGGGCGGCTACGGCTTCCTTGCTTTGGCGGTTATGATCTTCGGCAACTGGAAACCGCTGCCGATTCTGGCTTCGTCGCTGTTCTTTGCCCTGTTCAAGGTCATTGCGGCGTACAATGCCTCTTTGCCGTTTTTGCCCAAGTTTGAGGGTGTCAAGGACATTTCCAACCTGTACCAGATGCTGCCTTACATCGTCACGATGATCATCCTGATTTTCACCTCCAAAAACTCGCAAGCCCCCAAGGCCGAGGGTATTCCTTACGACAAGGGCAGCCGCTAATTTGTATCCATTTGCCGCCCGTCCGCACAAGCGCCGGGCGGCTTTTCTGTTAGGAGAATTGCTTATGCGTATGTATGATATCATTGCCAAAAAGCGGGACGGCGGCACGCTGAACCGCGAGGAATTGGCATTTGCCGTAAACGGCTATGTGGCGGGCGATGTGCCGGATTACCAGATGTCGGCGCTGTTGATGGCGATTTACCTGCGCGGTATGACCGACGCCGAAACCGCCGAATTGACCGATGTGATGGCACATTCCGGCGATATGGTAGATCTTTCCGCCATTGCGGGCATCAAGGCGGACAAGCACTCTACCGGCGGCGTGGGCGACAAAACCACCTTGGTCATTGCTCCCATCGTGGCTGCCTGCGGTGTAAAAATTGCCAAAATGAGCGGGCGCGGGCTGGGTCACACCGGCGGCACCATCGACAAGATGGAGGCGGTTCCCGGCACCCGCACCAGCCTGAGCCAAGCGGAATTTTTTCGGCAGGTCAACGAGATCGGCATTTCGGTCATCGGGCAGAGCGGTCAGATTGCTGTCGCCGACAAAAAAATCTACGCCCTGCGCGATGTCACCGCCACCGTGGGCTGCATCCCGCTGATTGCCTCCTCGATCATGTCCAAAAAGCTGGCTGCCGGTTCGGACGCCATTCTGCTGGATGTCACGATGGGCGACGGCGCTTTTATGAAGGATCTTGACAGCGCTTTGGAGTTAGCGCGGCTGATGGTTTCCATCGGCACGGCCCATGGGCGCAAGGTCGCGGCGCTGATCACCGATATGGACAAGCCCTTGGGGCAGAACATCGGCAACGCGCTTGAGGTTGCCGAGAGTATGGAAGTCATGCAGGGCAGGGGTCCCGCCGATCTGACCGAGGTCTGCCTGCAGCTGGCAAGCAATATGCTGCTTTTGGCGGGCAAGGGCGATCTGGCCGCCTGCCGTGCTATGGCGGAGGGCGTCATTGCCGATGGTTCCGCCTTTGAAAAGTGCTGCCAGATGTTTGCCGCGCAGGGCGGTGATGTCAGCGTGCTGCGCGACGCCGACAAGTTCCGAAAGGCAAAATACAGCTTTGCGCTGACTGCCCCCAAGGACGGCTACATCTACAAAAACGATGTCGAAAAAATCGGCAACGCCAGCGTGCTGCTGGGCGCCGGGCGCATCAAAAAAGAGGATTCCATCGACTTTGCCGCCGGCATCACGATGCACAAAAAGCTGGGCGATACCGTCAAGGCAGGGGAGCCGATCTGCACCCTGTATGCGGATGATGACACCCTGTTTGCCGCAGCGGAAGAAATGTATGTCGGCGGCCTGACCATCGGTGCCGAAAAGCCGGAAGTTCCGCCGCTGATCTATGCCCGCGTGACCAGCGAGGGTGTGGAGCGCTTTTAATTTGCTAAAGAATGACAGCGCAGAACCCCACCGCTGAATAATCGAATAAATAAAAATTGCCCCCGGATGTGCCGCTTTGCGCGGTACGCCGGGGGCAATTTCGCTTGCTGATAAATGTGAATAGAATAAAAGGGTGCGCAGGAACGCCCGCGCGTCTTAGTGCTTTTTCAGCTTGCGGCGCAGCAGAAAAACTTTGAAACGGCCATATCCGTTGGGCTTGTCCTCGTCAAACTCTTCGGTTTTTACATAGCGCTTGCGCTGGTTGTCCACCTGCAGGGCAGTACCGTTTTCCTGTACATCGGTAATCACACGGGGAATCGCTTTCTGGTCTACCTCAAACTCCGGCTCCTTCACCCACAAAATCTTGCCGGTTTCGTCCAGCCCGTTGGCCCACAGGCTGAACACCAGGCAGGCTGCCTCGCCATAGCAATAGCGCTCAAACCGAATGCGCCCGTCAATGTAAAACAGCAGACAGTCCCGAAAATGGGTTTCCAGTTCTTTTTCGTACCGGCATCCGCAAAGGGTGCCCGCAAAGTCAACGGCGTTTGCAGCCATGGCAACAGCCCTCCTGATATATGTTTGATTGAATAACAAGATTATACCATGCCAGATAGCGTACTTTCAACGTAGAGAAAAATAAAATGTGACAGCGAAAGCGGTACTGTGTAGAATTTCCCGCCGGAGCTTCCGCCGAAGCCATCGCTGTCGGTACTTGAACCGCTCGAGCTGTCGTCCTTGACGGGGGAATATTTTTCGGTCTCGGTGGTGCGGGTGTAGGTGTCCTCCACCACAGAGAGAGCATCGGTACGATCTTACCCCCGCCGAGATGCGCGTGCTGCGCCTGTTGGTGCGCGGGCTTTCCTACAGCGGGATCGCCAAGGCGCTTTGTGTGGAGCCCTCAACCGAAAATACCATATCATCAATATGCTGCAAAAGACCGGGCTGGAAAACAAGCTGCAGCCTGCCATCGCCGCCAGCGAGGCAAAGCCGGTGGTAGAATTGGCAAAGGAATAAGGCACTGCAGACGGCTGTCAAGCTTGTATCGGCAGGGTGACTGTGAACACCGTCCCTTGCCCGTCAGCCGGTTCAGCTGTAACGGTGCCGCCATGCAGCAGGGCAATCTCCCGTACAAGCGCAAGCCCAAGGCCTACGCCGCCCATCTCCCGGCTTCTGGATTTATCTACCCGGAAAAAGGGCTGGAACACACTTGTCCGATACTCTTCAGGGATGCCGCAGCCTGTGTCTGCAACACGCAGCACAGCGCTGCTTTTCTTTTGCCGGATCGTGATATGCACAGAACCGCCGGGGGTATTGTATTTGATGCCGTTTTCAACCAAATTAAAGAGCAGGCGGTAGATCAGGGTGTCGCTGCCCTTGATGCTGACATCCTCACATTTCTGAAAAAGGGTGATGCTCCGGCGCTGTGCCAGCGGGGTCAGGTCAGCCACGATCTCATCGGCCAACGGGGCCAGCTCGATATGGTCCTCACGCGGGATCGACTGCAGATCGCTCATTTCCAGCAGTGTGCGGACAAGGTTTGCTAGGCGGGACACCTGATCCGTCTGAAAGCGGAGCAGGTCGGTGATCTCGCTGTCGGCGTCGGGGTGTTCTTCAGCGAACATTTCCAGCTTTGCCTGCATGATGGCCAGCGGTGTTTTCAGCTCATGGGCGGCATTGCCGGCAAACTGACGCTGCAGGTCAAAGGAATGCGCCAGCCGGTCCAGCATGCGGTTGACAGACTGGCTCAAGTCGCGAAATTCCGGGATTGTGTTTTCCTCTAAGCGAACCTCCACAAGGCTGTCCTGATCAATGCGTTCGGCCTGCTGTGCAAGCTTTTTCAAGGGCTCCAGAGCCTTGCCGCTGACAAAATAGGCAATCGCCGCGCTCAGCAGCGTTACTGCTGCTGTGATGCACCAGCCCCTGCGGCCGAAAACAGCCTTGGCATCGTAGACCTCCTGCGAAAACTGTATAAGAAAATCCGACATCTGGTCGTCCGGGATTTCAATCATCAGGTTTTCATCATCATTCTGCTGGTATTGCAGGACATACCCGTTCAGGTTGTCCATACCAGTGGCACCAGAGCGGTAGAGCAGCAGATTCAGGCAGATGCAGGCCCCTGCAATCAGTACGGCGGTCATCAGCGTGATCCGCCACTGAAAAGATATGCGGTTCATGGTTCGTTTTCCTCCAACTCATACCCCTCACCGATGCGGTTTCGGATGGGGTCGTACCCCAGTGCGGTGCGCAGCTTTTTTCTCAGTGCCGAGATATGCACGCGAATCGAGTTGCTGAACGCATCGACACTGCTGTCCCAGACATGCTCGATCAGCTCCTCCTGACTGACAGGGCGTCCCTGATGCAGCAGCAGATATTCCAGCACGCCGCTTTCCTTACGGGTCAGAGGAATGGGCTGGCCATCCGCCATGGCAAGGCGGCTCTTGGTGTCGAAGGTCAGCCGCCCGCACCGCAGGCATACATCGCGCTGGATAAACTGCCGCCGGGTCAGGCTGCGCACACGGGCCTCTAGCTCAGCCAGGTGGAACGGCTTGGCCAGATAATCATTGGCACCCGCGTCCAGCCCCTCCACCTTGTCGGAAATTTCGCTGCGGGCGGACAGAATTAGTACCGGCGTTTCAAGGTCGGTCTTGCGCAGCGTGCGCAGAACGGTCATGCCGTTCACCTTCGGCAGATTGAGATCAAGCAGGACAAGATCGTACCGCTCTGCTGCAAGCAGCTCGAGCGCGGTCTCTCCGTCACCGCAGTCATCGGTTTCGTAGCCGGAACGGCGCAGCTTTTTAGTCACGCTTTCCCGCAGAGTAGGTTCATCCTCTATCAACAAAAGGCGCATAAGCGATCATCCCCCGTATTTATAAGATGTTTTTTGGCGCCGCACAAGGCAAAAGCACGGCAGCGATACCTTTATAATAGTCATTATAGCAGATTTCGATAAAGTTTGTGCTAATTTTTTCTTAGCAGAAATTTTATGTTGGTGGGTGTATACTGTTCTCATCAAGCAGAAAGGGGCAACCGCAAATGATAAACAAAAAAGCAATCGCCCAGTCGGCGCTGCTGTTAGCCGCCGTTTTGATGATCGGCTTCGGCATCTGGCGTGGGGAGGCAGATGCGGTGTTGGCAAAGGCTATCCGGTTGTGTATGGAGTGTGTTGGCATTGGATAAGAAAAAACTACCCTTTCTCGCCCGGTTCCGGGGCTGGATTCAGGCTGCTGCGACGCTGCTCACCAACGTCCATCTGCCCAATTTTCTAAAAGGAACACTGTACCAGGGCAAGGGAAAATATGTCTGCGTCCCCGGGCTGAACTGCTATTCCTGTCCCGGCGCGACGGGTGCCTGTCCCATCGGCTCTTTTCAGGCGGTGGTCGGCTCCTCCAAATTCCGCTTTTCCTATTACATCACCGGCATTCTGATTTTGCTGGGGGTGCTGCTGGGGCGGGTCATCTGCGGGTTTTTGTGCCCCTTCGGCTGGTTCCAGGAGCTGCTGCACAAAATCCCCACCAAGAAGTTTTCCACCAAGCGCCTCAAACCGCTGACCTATCTGAAATACGTCATCCTGGTGGTGATGGTGGTGCTGCTTCCCATTCTGGTGGTCAACGACCTGGGCATGGGAGACCCCTTCTTCTGCAAGTACCTGTGTCCCCAGGGCGTGCTGGAGGGTGCCCTTCCCCTGGCTGCCGCCAACGCCGGTATTCGGGCGGCACTGGGAAAGCTGTTTACCTGGAAGGCATTCCTGCTACTGACGGTGGTGCTGGGCAGCATCTTCTTCTACCGCCCCTTCTGTAAATGGATTTGCCCCCTGGGTGCGTTTTACGCCCTGTTTAACCGGGTGTCCCTGTTCCAGATGAAGGTGGATCAGGACAAATGCGTTTCCTGCGGCGCTTGCGCCAAGGCCTGCAAAATGGATGTGGACGTTACCAAGTCCCCCAACCATTCCGAGTGCATCCGCTGCGGAATGTGCATGAAGGCCTGCCCCAAGAATGCAATCAGCTATCAATACGGATTTGGAAATAAATCCGCACAAGTTCAAAAGGATAATCAAAAGGATAAGGAGTAATTTACGATGAAAAAAGCAATTATTGGCATTGCCTGTCTGGCACTGACCCTGACCGCCTGCGGCAATCAGAAGCCCGCCGAGACCCCCACCCAGGCTCCCACCACTGTCCAGGAGCCCGCCACCGCGGCAC
>OQWM01003073.1_pt1 | contig 11206 bp, 10 predicted proteins | sample 1691531 | NCBI WGS metagenome assembly OQWM01 (sample SAMN03418257, study PRJEB22391) | human gut metagenome | biome: human-gut; feature: organic feature; material: feces | host: Homo sapiens | place: Tanzania | collected 2013-01 | reverse complement strand
GTGAAAATGATTTCACTTATATTACCCCTGTGGTTTTACTGAAATGCTTCACTCTAATCATAACCATTTACTGAATAACTTTACAATGCAGGAAACGGGGTACGGAAAAGCTTTACATGACCGTACATGGCGAAGAGAACTCAAGCGACCGGCAAAGATTGCTAAAGCAAATGGCGAGTGCTGACGGTATGCTCTCAGGAAACAGGCGACGAAAGGAAGCAAGTGAAAAACAGAATGTCGTATGACGACTTGAAGAAAGTTACCGATATACAATGAGAAACTTACCGAATTTCATGAAGAAAGTTACCGAATTTCTAAAATAAGACAAATCGGTCTTAAAACGAAAGTTACCGAATTTCTCCAAGAAAGTTACCGAATTTCCATGAGAAAGTTACCGAATTTCTAAAACAAGACAAATCGGTCTTAAAACGAAAGTTACCGACTTTCTCCAAGAAAGTTACCGACTTTCTATGCAAAAGTTACCGACTTTCATTTTCAAATGCATAATGTTGCAAAACGAAATGTTTATAGAAATATGAATTTGCTTGATCGAAAATCTACAAACAAGACTTTTGAGAAAAGGTAAATATCCCCGTTGAACGTCAACGTTTACGCTAAATAATCTTTATAAGAGAGAATATATTTTTCTTGTCTCAATAAAAAGCTGTAATTTTGAACCATAAACTATGAATCTATATGAAAGAGAAAATTGTTACGTTTGGAGAAATAATGCTCCGAATGACCCGTCCCAACAAGGAACGAATAATACAAGGCAGTGCATGGAAAGGCCTGTTTGGCGGCAGCGAAGCAAACGTCGCCGTATCGCTTGCCATGTTTGGTGACAATGTAGAATACGTGACCCGCCTGCCAAACAACAAGATAGGTATGGCTTGCCTTAACGAGATACGCAAATATAATGTAGGAACGGATTATATCGTACATGGTGGAGACCGACTTGGTCTGTACTATTATGAGGAGTCGGCAGCATTACGCAGTTCAAGCATTGTATACGATCGCGAGGACTCTTCCATCACGACCATAAAGTCGGGGATGATAGACTGGAAGAAGACTTTCAGCGAAACCAGGCTGTTCCATTGGTCAGGCATATCGAGTGCCGTGTCGCAAGGTGCGGCAGACGCTACCAACGAGGCTGTAGAAGAAGCCGAGCGTGAAGGAATAACCATTTCCTGCGACATCAACCACAGGGCTAACTTATGGAAATACGGTAAGGATGCCCACGACGTGCTGCTACCTATAGCGCAGAAGAGCGATATCGTATTCGGTACGGCCGACGAATGGAAACTGATAACGGGCATTACCCCACCCGACTTCAAGGCTACGACACCGGACTACCCCATTGACGGTGCTGCCTATGAGGAGTATTTCAGAAAGGCGTCGAAAATTCTGCCTAAGGCGAAGAAGATGATTGTTGCATTGAGGAACACTCTGTCTGCCAACCATCATCTGCTGTCGGGAGTAATCTTCGCTGACGGAAAGCTTTATACTACAAGGATTTACGACATTGACGACGTACTTGACCCGATGGGTGTGGGAGACGCTTTCATTGCCGCTTATCTACATGCCCACTTGAAATACGGCGACGACAACCAGCGGTGTCTGAACTTCTCGCTTGCTGCTTCGGCGTTGAAAAATACGATTCTGGGAGACTTCAATCTCTCTACGGAACAGGAAGTAGAATACTTGATGAACGGATTTGAAGAATAGTTGATTAATATCAGGGATGTGGTTGGTTGTGAAGCCGACCGCATCTTTTTTTAGCTGTCGGTATAATAATATAGGATATTTTGAGTTTTATTATTTACAGGAGACATTTTACAGGAAAAGATTGTATTGGTGAAAAACGAATGAACAACGGAAAGAAAGAAATAGATATGCTTAACGGGCCACTGCTGATGAAGATACTTGTCTTCACCCTGCCGCTGGCCGCAAGTAGCGTCATGCAGCAGCTGTTCAACTCCGTCGACGTGGCTGTTGTTGGGCATTTTGCCAACAAGGAAGCGCTTGCCGCCGTGGGCAGCAACGGTCCTGTCATCAACCTGCTGATAAACCTCTTCATGGGCATATCGATGGGCGCCAACGTTATAATATCCAACCACATAGGTCAAAACGACAAGCGCAGCATCCAAGATGCGATAAGCACCGTGGCCCTTGTAGCTCTCATCAGCGGAATAGTCCTGATGATAGTGGGTCAGATTGCGGCAAGACCGATACTCGAACTAATTGACACACCGGAAAGCGTGCTCAACCTTGCCGTAGTATACCTCAGGATATATTTCTGCGGCATACCCTTCTTTATGATTTTCAATTTCGCTTCTGCAATACTGCGTAGCATGGGTGACACGCGCCGTCCGCTATACATTCTGCTCATTGCCGGCGTGGTGAACACGATTTTCAACCTTATCTTCGTAATCTGTTTCCACATGAGCGTTGCCGGAGTTGCCATTGCCACCTGCATCGCCAACATCGTCAGTGCGGCGCTCATCGTATGGATACTCCTTCATGAAGAGGAACCCTACAGGCTGCGCCTCAGAGAAATGCAGATAAAATGGGCGGAACTGAAAAGGATGCTGCAGATAGGCATACCTGCAGGAGTGCAGGGTATGATATTCTCTTTCTCCAATGTGCTATTGCAATCTGCCATCAACGGCTATGGGGCGGCGGCAATAGCCGGTTCGGCAGCGTCGCTTAACTATGAATCATATTGCTACTTCGTCGTCGTAGCATTTGACGGAGCCGCTATAAGCTTTATCGGACAGAACTACGGTGCGGGTAAATTCGACCGTGTGAAAAGGATATTCTGGATATGCCTTGGCATGAGCATGGCGTCATGCTTGTTCCTAAACTTAATGATAACCTGGCAACATACCGCTTGTCTGAGCCTGTTCTCTACCGACCCCGACGTGCTGTTTTTTGGAAGTGAAAGAATATTCATAGCCCTTGCCTTCCAGTCGATAGCCTGCCTTTACGAGATACCCGGGGCGGCACTCCGCGGCATGGGCAGATCGATGCTGCCCACACTGATTACGGTGTTCGGAACATGTCTGCTACGCATCGTTTGGATATTTGGAGTGGCAGAACACTTCAAGGATTTCAAGGTGCTGATGGGTGCATACCCCGTATCCTGGACCCTGACTGGAATAATGATGAGCACAGCATTCTATCTGTTTGTAAAGAAAAGGCTCAATACAGGAAATACCTATTAAATAAAATAAGGAACAAGAAACATGCCGACCGGCAAATAAACGACAAAGATGAAACCCAGCAAGACACTATATGTAAGCGATATGGACGGAACGCTACTGAACAGCAGTTCCGTATTGTCAGAAACCACAACAGCCAAACTGAATAAGCTTATCAGTGAAGGCGCCCTCTTCACGGTGGCAACGGCACGCACACCAGCCACAGTGGTAGGGCTGATGAAGAATATAGACTCCAATCTGCCATATATCGTAATGGCAGGATGCGCCACATGGGACAACAAAAAGAAGAGATACGAATCGGCAAGGATAATAAGCAACAGCAGCATAGAGCGACTGATTGGCATATTTGAAAAGAACGGTAATAACCCTTTCATCTATTACAAGAACGGAAACCAGATTGTAGTAAACCACGTGAGGGAACTCACCGCGGAAGAAAAGGAATTTATAGAGCCAAGAATAAAGACACCGCTTAAAAGACTCAAGACGTGCAGCAGCCTGACCGTAGACGCCACTCTCGAAGGTGCTATGCTCATATTCAGCATGGGCAAGTTTGAAGCACTCAGAAACATTGCCGACGAAATAGACAAAGAGGGCATCGACTGCACCTACAACTGTTACCACGACATCTTCAAGAAAGATGAAGGATTCATAGACATCTACGTTAACGGAACCACGAAAGCCGCTGCCATCAAAGAACTTGCAAGAAAGATCGGAGCCGAGAGAATAGTGGTGTTCGGAGATAATCTCAATGATATTCCGATGATGAAAGTGGCAGACTGGAGCGTAGCAGTAAGCAATGCTTTCGACGAAGTGAAAGAATATGCAAACGAGATAACAGAGAGCAACGATGAAGACGCCGTAGTAAGATGGATAGAAATGGACATTGAAAATAACAGTATGCAACGAAAAAATAAGCAGCACTCTATTGTCTATATGCCATAAAATTAGTATATTCGCAGCATAATTAGCATTATCCATCTAAAAAAACAATGTTATGATAGATTATTTTGCGGAAAACCTATGGCAGATGTGGGCACTTGTATCAGTTGTCTGCCTGATTCTTGAACTTACCAATGGAGACTTCTTCATCCTGTGTTTCGCCATCGGAGCAGCAATATCTGCAATACTATCGGCTTGCGGACTGTCGTTCTACGTCGGTCTTGCCGCATTCGCCGCAGCATCAGTGCTCAGTATCTTCTTCGTAAGACCTGCCGCCCTTAGATACTTCCATAAAAACGAAGACAAGAGGGTGAGCAATGCAGACGCATTGATCGGACGCATAGGCAGAGTGAGCGAAGATATAGAGAAAGACGGTTACGGAAGAGTTGCCATAGACGGAGATGACTGGAAAGCCGTAGCCAAAGACGGCATGGCAATAGCCAAAGGCACTAATGTTAAAGTGGTGGGAAGAGAAAGTATCATCATCACCGTAGAGAAAGAATAAATCGTTTAACCTAAATTACTTACAACTATGACTATTGGATTTTACGTGTTGGCGGCAATAGTAGTTTGCGCGCTGATATTGGTAAAAAAGAGTTTGGTTATCATACCACAGTCTGAAACAAAAATCATCGAGAGACTCGGAAAGTATTATGCCACGCTGAAACCAGGCATCAATATCATCATACCGTTCATCGACCGTGCAAAGCCCATCATCACCATGAGTCGCGGAAGATATATGTATGCCACTTCCATAGACCTTCGCGAACAAGTGTATGACTTTGACAAACAGAACGTTATCACCAAGGACAACGTGCAGACACAGATCAACGCCCTACTCTACTTCCAGATAGTAGACCCATTCAAAGCTGTGTATGAAATCAGCAATTTGCCTAACGCAATAGAAAAACTTACACAGACCACCTTACGAAACATCATCGGAGAGCTGGAACTCGACCAGACCCTGACATCCCGCGATACTATAAACACAAAGTTGCGCGCCGTGCTTGATGATGCGACAAACAAATGGGGAATAAAGGTGAACCGTGTGGAGTTACAGGACATCACACCTCCAGAAAGCGTTCTGCAAGCCATGGAGAAGCAGATGCAGGCAGAAAGAAACAAACGTGCCACAATCCTTACAAGCGAAGGACAAAAGGCAGCAGCAATCCTCAAATCGGAGGGAGAAAAGACAGCCATCATAAACAAGGCTGAAGCAGACAAACAGATGGCAATACTGAACGCTGAAGGTGAGGCACAGGCAAAGATACGCAAAGCCGAAGCAGAAGCAATAGCCATAGAAAAGATTACTGAAGCCGTAGGCAAGAGCACCAATCCTGCAAACTACCTGCTGGCTCAGAAATACATACAGATGCTACAGGAAGTTGCCACAGGCGACAAAACGAAGACCGTATATCTGCCATACGAAGCTACCAACCTCATGGGCAGCATAGGTGGAATAAAAGACCTTTTCAAGTCTGAATAAAACAAAAAGACACACATCTTTATATATATTTAAATTAGGAAATGAACATTTGTATAATTGTCGGGGCAAGACCGAATTTCATGAAGGTTGCCCCACTCATTCATGCCATAGACAAAGCAAAAGCAGAAGGAAAAGACATCGACAGCCATCTGGTATATGCAGGAAAGGACAACGATGCCACTCTTGAAGACTCGCTCTTTGAGGATATGCAAATCAGAAGACCGGACATATACCTCGGTGTAGACTGCGTCAATCTGAATGAGCTGACAGGAAAGGTAATGGCGGAATTTGACACTTATCTTACAAACAACCCAACAGACGTAGTAATTGTTGTTGACGACCTCGCATCAACGATGGCAGCAGCCATCGTGACAAAGAAGCATGGTATCTCACTGGCACACCTCGTGGCAGGAACACGCTCCTTTGACATTAAGATGCCGAAAGAAATCAACAGGCTCGTAATTGACGGATTGTCAGACTATCTCTTCACCGCCGGCATGGGAAGCAACAGCATAGTAAGCCGCGAAGGCGCAGAACTGTCGCACGTATATGAAGTGGGCAATATTCTGATGGACACCTTGCGTTTCAACCACAACAGGCTACAACGTCCTGCTGTCATGGATGACCTGAAATTGGAAAACGGCAAATACATCGTGTTTACCCTCAACAGAAAAGCCCTCATTGCAGACAAGGAGAATCTTGGCAACATGATATATGCCATGAACAAAGCAGCCGGCAACACCCCCATCATAGCAGTGCTGAGAAACAATGCCAAGGAAGTGGTAAGCCAACTGACAGCAGGCATGGCAGACATACATATCATAGATTCTCTGCCATACCTTGAATTCGGCTATCTCACGGCGCATGCCATGGGAATAATAACAGACTCTGGCAATGTGGCAGAAGAAGCTACATTCAATAATGTGCCTTGCATCACGCTGAACAGCTATACCGAACATATAGAAACTGTGAAGCAAGGTTCAAATATACTTGTAGGAGAAGATGCCGACAAGTTGGAAGCTGCCATAAAGGATATGACAGGAAACAACTGGAAGAAATGCTCCCTACCCGACCGCTGGGACGGAAGGACAGCAGAACGCATCGTACACATACTGTTGAATATGCCAGGATAGGCACTATAAATTGTAAAAATCATAAGAATAGAACAAATTCCTTTCAAAATGTTTGCACAGTAAAGAATAATATTATACTTTTGCAGCAAATAAATCAAATAAACGACAATATGATAAATCTATTCGCATCTTTTGAGTATTATTACTTTTACTTTGCATGGACATGTAAGGCGGGAGATTGCGTATCGAGTTCAATCTAAGGAAAAGTCAAATCTTATAGATAAAGAAATAGACATGAATCCCCGCCTCATTATATTATGGAGCGGGGATTATTCATTCAAGAAACTTACAAGATATGGTAAAGATAGCAATACAAGGATTTGAGGGATGCTTCCACGAAATGGCAGCAAAACAGTATTTCATAAACAACAATGAAGTGAAACTGATTTACTGCGATACATTCGAACAAGTGTTCCACAATATAGAAAAAAACGACGACACCATGGCACTCGTAGCAATAGAGAACACCATCGCAGGCTCGTTGCTCCACAACTACGAACTGCTTTGCAATAGCGGAGCCACCGTAGTAGGAGAGAAAAAAATCCATATCTCACACAGTATATGCTGTCTGCCAGAAGACTCTTGGGAAACGATACATGAAGTACACTCCCACCCAGTTGCACTAATGCAATGCAGGAAATATCTTGAAAACCACAAGCAGCTGAGAGCTGTGGAGGCGGCAGATACGGCAGGGGCAGCAAAACACATTGCAATAAACAAGTTGAAAGGACAAGCTGCAATATGCAATGCCGACGCAGCAAGACTATTCGGCATGAAAATACTCGAGGAGCACATAGAGGACAACAAGCACAACTATACAAGATTTCTCGTGATAAGTCCAAAGGAAAAAGCGAATCTCGTATCAAACCAAGAAGAGATAAACAAGGCAAGTCTTGCCTTCACCCTCTCGCACGAAAGGGGCAGCCTCTCCAAAGTGCTCAGCATATTCTCCTTCTACGGAATAAACCTTACCAAGATACAGTCGTTGCCGATAATAGGTCATGAATGGGAATATATGTTCTACATAGACCTCACGTTCGACGACTATAAGCTCTACCGGCAGAGTATCGATGCAGTGAAGCCGCTGACAAGAGAGTTCATGAATTTAGGAGAATATAAAGACGATACGACAGAACAATAAGAAGAAAACAAAACAACAGTAATATGACAACAAGCAACAACACGATACAGATACAACCCGCCGAGCGACTATCGCTCGTAAAAGAGTACTATTTCAGCAGGAAGCTGAAAGAAGTGGCGAAGATGAATGCAGAAGGGAAAGACGTAATAAGCCTTGCTATCGGCAGTCCAGACATGCCACCATCAAAACAGACCGTAGAGAAGCTCTGCGAAGTGGCAAAGCAGAATGATGCACACGGCTACCAACCGACATGCGGAACACCAGAACTGCGAAACGCCATGGCTGGATTCTACAAGAGATGGTTTAAAGTGGAACTCGACCCAACTACGGAGATACAGCCACTCATAGGCAGCAAGGAGGGCATTCTGCATATCACACTCGCATTCGTAAATCCAGGCGAGGAAGTACTCGTTCCCAATCCAGGATATCCTACATACACATCGTTGAGCAGGATTCTTGGAGCTAAAGTAAGAAACTACGATCTGTCTGCCGACAACGGATGGCAGCCAGATTTAGAAGCACTGGACAAGACAGATCTGAGCAAAGTGAAGCTGATGTGGACAAACTATCCCAATATGCCCACGGGAGCAGATGCGCAAATCGAGACATACAGGAAGCTCGTTGCATTTGCAAAACACCACAACATAGTGGTTGTAAACGACAACCCGTACTCCTTCATCCTCAATGAGAAACCAATATCACTACTGCAGGTAGAAGGAGCTAAAGACTGTTGCATAGAGTTGAACTCCATGAGCAAGAGCCATAACATGCCAGGATGGAGAGTAGGAATGTGCGCCAGCAATGCAAAGTTCATACAATGGATTCTGAAAGTGAAGAGCAATATAGACTCAGGAACATTCCGTGGACTACAGCTGGCAGCCGCAACAGCATACGACAATGATGCAGAATGGCACCATAATGCCAATATCGTAACATACTCAAGAAGACGAAGATACGCAGAAGATATAATGAATACGCTTAACTGCAAATATGACAAGAAACAGGTTGGAATGTTTCTATGGGGCAAAATTCCGGACACGTTCTCAAATGCAGAAGAACTTACAGAGGCTGTTCTGCATCAGGCAAGAGTGTTCATCACCCCAGGACATATATTTGGAAGCAATGGAGAAAGATACATCCGCATATCGCTTTGTGCAAAGGAGGAGAAACTGCAAGAAGCTGTAGAACGAATAAAATCAATGACACAACGATAGAGAACATAACATAAAAGAATAACTAAAAAACGATATACAACTATGGAATTGGATTTGAAACCATTAGGGTTACCTTGCGATAAAGAGAGACCATTCGTAATAGCAGGACCATGTTCTGCCGAGACAGAAGAACAGGTAATGACAACCGCCAAGCAGTTGGCTTCAAAAGGATGCCATATCTTCCGTGCAGGAGTGTGGAAACCACGTACAAAGCCAGGTGGCTTTGAGGGAAACGGAGAAGCGGCACTGCCTTGGATGAAAAGAGTGAAAGAAGAAACCGGTATGCTGCTTACTACCGAAGTGGCTACACCTGAACATGTGAAGCAAGCTCTGAAATACGACATTGACATACTGTGGGTAGGAGCACGCACCACTGCAAACCCCTTTGCCATGCAAGCCCTTGCCGACAGTCTGAAGGGTATCGACATACCTGTAATAGTAAAGAACCCCGTAAACCCCGACCTCGAACTCTGGATTGGCGCAATGGAACGCATTAACCAGGCTGGAATAAAACGCATCGCCGCCATACATCGTGGTTTTTCAAGCTACGACAAGAAGATATACCGCAACCTTCCGATGTGGCAGATTCCAATCGAGCTAAGACGTCGTATACCAGATTTACCAATCATCTGCGACCCAAGCCACATAGGAGGAAGGCGTGAACTCATTGCTCCTCTGTGTCAACAGGCCATGGACCTTGGCTTTGACGGTCTTATTGTGGAAAGCCATTGCGACCCGGACAAAGCATGGAGCGATGCCAAGCAACAGGTTACCCCTGAAGTTCTTGACTATATACTAAGCCTTCTCGTCATCCGTAATGAAACTGTAACCACAGAGGGAATACACGAACTGAGGAAACAAATCGACGAACTGGACAATAGCATAATGGAGCTCCTCTCAAAAAGAATGCGTGTGTGCAGAGAAATCGGACAGTACAAAAAGGAACACAACATGACTGTTCTGCAAACTTCACGCTACAATGAAATTCTGGATAAACGTGGAGCACAAGGATCTCTCTGCGGCATGGACACCACTTTCGTAAAGGAAGTGTTTGAGGCAATACATGAGGAATCGGTAAGACAACAGATGGAAATCATTAACAAATAAGGCAACATTGACATGAGAATACTCGTATTGGGAGCCGGCAAGATGGGAAGTTTCTTTCTCGACTTGCTGAGCTTCAATCATGAAACAGCAGTATTTGAGAAAGACCCCAAAAGACTGCGCTTTACATACAACACTCTGAGATTCACATCTCTTGAGGAAATCAGAGAATTCAAGCCGGAGCTGGTTATAAATGCAGTAACGGTAAAATACACCATTCCTGCTTTCAACGAAGTATTGCCATACCTGCCCGACGACTGTATCATCAGCGACATCTCATCTGTAAAGACAGGACTGAAAGATTTTTACGAGAAGTGCAACCACAGATATGTGTCCACCCATCCTATGTTCGGTCCTACATTTGCCAACCTCAACCAGCTACAAGAGGAGAATGCAATCATCATCAACGAAGGCGACTATATGGGACGCATCTTCTTTAAAGATCTGTACAGCAATATCGGTCTGAACATATATGAATATTCTTTCGAAGAGCACGACAAGACAGTGGCATATTCTCTGAGCATTCCGTTTGTCAGTACGTTTGTCTTTGCGGCAGTAATGAAGCACCAGGATGCACCGGGAACTACATTCAAGCGCCACATGAAGATAGCCAAAGGTGTGCTCAACGAGGATGATTATCTGTTGCAGGAAATACTCTTTAACCCACATACTCCAGAACAGATAGAACATATAGAAAAAGAAATGGATGAACTGCTTACCATAATAAGGAACAAGGATGCCGACGGAATGAAAGCTTATCTCACTAAGATAAGAACCAATCTGGCAGCGAATAAATAATAATAAGGATATGCTTAATACTCTGATACTCGGAATATTCACTTTCGTACAACTCAATTGCGAAAACCTCTTCGACTGCGTTCACGACTCCCTGAAACAAGATACAGAATATACAGCAGTACAGCTTTGATGAAGCAGGCAAGCATGAAGAAGACAACGGCAGCGAGAAC
>OQWM01003072.1_pt1 | contig 11207 bp, 4 predicted proteins | sample 1691531 | NCBI WGS metagenome assembly OQWM01 (sample SAMN03418257, study PRJEB22391) | human gut metagenome | biome: human-gut; feature: organic feature; material: feces | host: Homo sapiens | place: Tanzania | collected 2013-01 | reverse complement strand
CTTTGATGATGAACTTCCTAAATGGAACTATCTCATCAAATGCTCTTGATCGCAGATTTTCTGCGGAAGTTATTTTTTGAACATAACTTAGACAAAAATCAGAGGTTGTCAAGCAACCTCTTTATTGTAAGGTTTTTTGTGTGATCATCGGGTTAGATTATGCGTTCTACTCGTGGCTTGCTCTCATCTCCAACAGTGTGCAGCCGCTCACATGCGACGTGAGGGTTGTTGTGCCGACAACAGGTGTTGACCATGACGAGTTGAAGAGCAGGTCGTTCTTGTTCACGCCGTTGCGCCACAACACCTCGGCATTGTTGTTGAAGAACGTGGTAAACTTTTTCCTGTAAGCCTCGCTCAAGGCCGGCTCGTCAAGCAGCTGGCGGAAATAGCGCATGAAGATGCCTTTGAACAGGCCGCCATCGCCGTTGCCCTCATCGCGGATGATGTTGTTGCTTGTGTCGATCATGCTGCCGTCGCTGATGGCAAAGTTGGCACACTTGCGGGCATCGTTAAGATAGGAATCGTCGCCTGTGACCTTGAACAGATGGTAAGCAGCACCTGTGAACGTGCCCGAGTTGTAGCTCAGCGTTACCTTGTTGAGCTCGCCCGTGTTGCCGTTCAGGGCGTCATAGACGGCACCTGTAGCGGGGTTGAAGAGATGTTCCTTCTCCCAGTTGTAAATTTTCTTGGACCATTCAAGATAGTCGGCATCTTTCGTTATCTCATAAAGGCGCACGGCGAGCAAGGCAGCAGGACCGTTTGAGCAAGCGTTCTTGGAATGTAGATTTTCGTTTTTCTCCCAAGCAATGCCTCCACCGCCAATGTTGTTCCATGCGGTCTTCACCCATTCCATAAGGTCTTTGGCTGTGGCCAGATACTTATCCTCTTTCGTCACCTCATAGAGACGGACCATGGTAAGGCCAATCCACTCGGAGTCGTCATAGAAATTGTTGCGGTAGCCGTTGTGGTCATAAGAGTTTTGTTGCTTTATGCCCTCATACCAAAGCGGGAACATGTCAGAATATTTCTTGTCTCCTGTGCGCAGATAAGCGTCTATTATAACGTCCATGGCGTGAGCCTGAGGCCAGTAGGCGTTGGTCGGTGCGTTCTCAAACTGGTCGGCATTATAGACAAAATAATGTTTGTCGACATCCCAGAAACGGTTAACCAGCGACTGTGTGGCGCTGTCGGCCGCTGCGCTCCAGTTTATTGTGTAGAGTCCCTTGCCATAAGTATACTCGTCATTTACCTTTGTGCACGACTGCATTAATGGAGCGAATGCAAAAAAAAGATATAATAAATTAATCATTTTCATCATCTCGATTGTTTTTGTGAGATGGGTGGCAAACAACAAAGAGTGGCTAATGCACCATCGTGATGCCGCCCATCCACTGGTTTAAAAGAATAGTTTATATGAATAGACGGTTGTCGTTAGTCGGCCAGTTCTACCTTGTGAGTGTAATGGCCATCGGCGTTGAGAATGAATGTGAACTTGGTGTCCTTGCCGCCATTGTTCTCGCTATCAAACTTGCCGTTGAGCTTCCATTTATCGTCCCATTGGCTCACGCCATACTTAGACATGAAGTAGTATTCTTCACCCTGATTGTCGCCAGGACGGCTGTCGGTCTTGTTGGTAGGTCCCCAATGTACGGTGGTCTCCGAGCCGTTATTGTCGAGCACCATCTCAAACTTGTAGCGCTCGTCGCGACCCCAGCTCTCCTGATGGAAAGGTGTCTGTCCCTGTCCTACCCATGTGCCGTTGCCCACATAGCTCAGAGGAACGTCTACCTTGTTGTCGGGCGAGAAGAACCATCCAACGCTCACCACCTTCTCCATGGAAACGGTTGCCACATTGAAGTCGAGACTTATGTGGTAAACAGCGGTTTCGGCCACGGTGCTCGTGCCTGTACCGTCGAGACTCTCCTTGAGCGATGAGCCATCGATATAGAATGTGCGGTAAGAGCCCGTCTTGTAATCGATAAACTTGTAGCTCTTGCCTGCTTCCAACTTGGTATATATCTCAAACGAGCCGCTTTCAGGAGCCGAGCATGCCAGCGCCTTCGACACATCGTTGCCACCCTCAGAACCGTCGCCTGTGATGAACACCTGTGCGGGAATTTCAGAGAAGCCGTTGAGACGTGTTATCTCAAGTGTGCGCACCTGCGATGACAGCATGTTCACAATGCCTCGTGATGACATAACGGTCCATTTTACCGTGCCTGTGGCACCCATCTCTATGCCTGCCAGCTGTGCCACCTTGTCGAGCACCTTGTGCGAGATGGTAGCATAGTTGCGTGTGCCCATGTCGTCGGACACTGTTCGGTAGATAGGATTGGAGAAATTGCCATCGGCCTTGTCGAACACCACCTCATATTGTGGCGAGTTACCATCGGCAGCGAGCGATGATGACCACTCAAAGAACACCGATGCCGTGTTCGATGCCACGAGGTGGGCACTGAAATTGTCTTTGGGTGCGTAGAACTGTTCTACAGGCGTGATGTCCACATCTTTATACTCCATGTCTTCTGTGCAAGAAGAGGCCATGAAGAGAGCGCTGGTCATTGCCAGCAACGAAAATATCTTTGATTTCATATCGTTTTTGTTTTATGGTGTTTTTTACTTATTGTTACTGGTTTTTAGTTGCTCCATCCCGGGTTGTTAGGACGCAGGTTGGCATCAATGTCCATCTGCTTCTGTGGCACAGACCACAGATAGTCGCGGCTCTCGTCAAACTTGTAGTTGTCGAGGCGTATATTGGCGTTGTTGGCAGCGAACGGAGCGCCATACACATATCCACTAAGATACTCCTTGCCAGCCTTCCAACGCTTGATGTCATACCAGCGCAGACCCTCAAGAGCAAACTCTGAACGGCGTTCGTTGCGCAAGGTGTTGCGCATCTGCTCCTTGGTCTCAGATGAAGGATAATCGAGAGCGCCAGCCAAGGTGAAGCCGGCACGCTGACGTATGGGGCGCACTGTGGCGTTCCACACTTCCTGTGTCATCTTGTTCTGTTCGTTCATGGCCTCGGCATACATGAGTAACACGTCGGCATAACGCATGGTGATGATGTTCAGTCCGCTCGCCATATTGGCTTCATGCTTCACGTCATAATATTTGCGCACATAATATCCTGTGCAGCTTTGGTTAGCCGATGCGCCCTGGTAGGCGTCGGCGGTGCCCGATGATGGATTGGTATAGATGACCACTCCTGTTGTGCCGTCGTTAACGTTGGCGCTCCAGTCGTAACGGTCATAGACAACGGTGCCCGTGAGACGTGGATCGCGGTTCTGGTATGGAGCCTCAGGGTTATACATCTGCGATGTGGCGATGGGCTTGCCGTCAAGACAAATGTAGCTGTCGACAAGGCTCTGTGTTGGTGCTGTGTCGCTGAGACGTGCACCCATTGAGAGCGGTGCCATGTCGTTCATATCGCCCCATGTGCGCTTTGACGGCATGTAGCCGCAATCCATAATAACCTCTTGGTTATACTCGTTGGCTTGTTCAAACAAGCCTGTGTAGCTTGGGAAAAGGGCATAAGTTCCACCCTCGCCCTGCATAACACGCGAACAGTAGCGCTCCACGTTTTCCCAGTCGCCGTCATACAGATAAACACGGGCCTGCAGGGTGAGAGCAGCACCCTTTGTTACCTCGCCACGCTCGCTTTCAGCCAGCTCGTCGCTCTTAGGCAGAGAGGGCAGAATGTCATCAAGCTCGCTATGTATGAAGCTCACGACCTGTGCCTTTGGTGTGCGGCCGATGGTTTTGGCCTCAGCCAGCGTGATGTCCTTCGTGAAGAAAGGCACATCGCCGTAGAGGTTGACAAGGCGGAAATAGAGCGATGCCCGTATGAAACGGATCTGCGCCTTCATGTTGTTCTTCACGCTCTCGTCGGCATTTATGGCATCGATGTGCTCAAGGAACACATGGCAGGTTTTTATGCCGCTATAGAGGTCGCACCACTCGCTGTTGAAGAGTCCGAGCGAGGGATCAGCAATGCCGTTGCGCACGGTGCGCTGGTCAGAGAAGCCGCGTCCCTGAAACACATTGTCGCTCAACCGCTCGTCGTTCCACATGCGTCCAGAGCTGTAGAGCTGGTTGTAAGCCATGTTAAGCACATACTGTGCCTTGTCCACAGATGTCCAGAAGCTATTGTCGGTATATCTGTCTGTTGGCTCGTTGTCCATGCCGTTACATCCACCCATAACGAGCGCTGTCAGCATGCAAGCCGCCATATAAAATATTTTTTTCATGATTGTTATGTCCTTCTGTTGAATTTTAGAAATCGATATCAAGACCGAAGCCGTAATATTTCAGTGTGGGATAGTTGCGTGCACTGTTGGCTCCACCATTGCTCATCTGGTTGTTAAACTCTGACGACTCGGGATCAATGAACGAGTTGTGCGAGAAGGTGAGCAGGTTCTGTCCCGTCACATACACGCGACATTTCTGCATGCCTATCTTTGAGGTGAGAGCCTTGGGCAGGGTGTAACCAAGCGTTATGTTCTTCAGGCGCATGTAGGCACCGTTGAGAATGTAACGGTCGGAGGCATAGCTGTAGTTGTTGGTATGTGAGGCACTGCCTGGGGCCGTGAGGCGCGGATACTTGGCATCGATGTTGGTAGGAGTCCAATAGTCGAGCTGGTGCTTGAAGATCACATACGAGTAGTTTTCGTGGAACGGCTCCATAAGCTCACCACGCACTGCCATGTCGCGTTTCAGCACGCCTTGAGCAAAGACACTGAGGTCGAAGCCCTTCCATGCCACGCTGTAGTTGAAGCCAAAGGTGTAACGCGGGAATGCGTTGCCAAGAATATAGCGGTCTTTCGAGTCGATCACGCCATCGCCGTTGCGGTCAACATATTTCACGTCGCCAGGCTGCACCGAAGCGCCAACAGGCACGGCCGACACGTCAATCTCGTCATAGCTCTGGAACAAGCCGTCGGTCTTGTAGCCGTAATAAGAGCCGAGGGACACACCCACACGGCGCAAGAACTGTACCTCGTTGGAACTGCTGATTGCCTCGCCTTCGGGAAATTTCTTCAGCTCGTTGTAAGAGTCAGCAATGTTGAAGGTGAAGTTGTGTACAAAGCTGCCCGACTTAAGGCGGTAGCTTGCCGACAGCTCCCATCCCTGGTTGGCCATCTCGCCCTCGTTCTCCACGTTCACCGATGTGCCGTACACGCCAGGCGACTCGGGTTTGAGCAGTATGCCCTTGGTGCGCTTGTTGAAATAGTCGAACGACACATTGAGCGAACCGTTAAGGAAGGTGGCATCGAAGCCGAGGTTCATCGTGTGGGTCTTTTCCCACTCAATGTCATTGCTGCCGAGAGTGAAGCCAGCTCCTGTCACCGCATTGTTATTGAACACATAGCTGTTGGTGTACATGTTGTATGTGGTGTAACGGTCGTAAGTGCCAATGGTCTGGTTACCAAGCACGCCATAGCTGCCACGCAGCTTTAGGTCGCCCACCTTCTCGGCATAAACCTTCATCCACGGTTCTGAAGAGATGCGCCATCCCAGCGATGCTGAAGGGAAGACGTCCCAACGGTTGTCTTTGTTAAACTTTGAAGAACCGTCATAGCGGAAGCTCAGCTCGGCATAATAGCGCTCGTCATAGTTGTAGGCGAAGCGTCCGAGCAGAGATGTGAGGCTCGTGCGGTTAGAATCTTCAGGTGTCACCTTTGAGCCGTTGCCCACGGTTATCTCTGCCTCATCGCGAGCCGAGGTGCCGAGGTCAACGTTGGCATAGTCGATGCGTATCTGGTTGCCGCTGCCCGTGTACGACTCGTTGGTAACGCCCATGAGTCCGCTCACGTTGTGCTTGCCAAAGGCCTTGTTGTAATCGAGCAGCAACTGCGAGTTGAGCAAATAAGAGTCGTAGTTCCAGTCTTCAGTATAGTTCTTCTCGTTCTGTATGTGCGCTGGCTTCTCGTCGTCAGGGGTGTTGTAATAGTAGACTGGGCGTGTGCGTGTGTAGCGGTGCTGTCCTGCCACGTCGGCTCCGAACACGCCGCGCAGCTTCAGCCCGTCAAACAACCTCACCTCGGCGTTGAGGTTTATCACGAGGTCGTTGTTGCGATATTTGTTTGTTCCGCCAGCCTCAAGACTGCCGAGAGGGTTATACTCTGAGAGCACGCTGTTAAGCAGATATTTGCCGTTCTCCTTCATCTTGTTGTAGTAGTAGGGCGGCGTGCGCTCTGCGTCAATCTCCAAGCTGCTGCCACTTGTTGACAAGCTGTTGTTGCGTGTGTAGGCAAGCGAGGCACCCAGCTTCACAGGACCCAGCTCTGTGGTTATGTTGGTGCGCAGGTTGTAACGTTGTATACCGTAGTTTTTGTTGCCCACATAGTTGCTCTCCTGGTCATAGTAGCCAAGGCTCACCATATAAGTAGACTTCTGCGAGCCTCCGCTCACGCTCAGGTTGTGCTTCTGCTGCAAGGCAGTGCGGAAGATCTGGGGCAGGAACCACTGCTCCTCTGAGCGGTGCTCATAGAGATCGCGTATCTGCTCAGGCGTAAACTCCGGGTTGGAGCCGTTGTTCATGAGGGCAATGTTCTTTAGAGTGGCGTTCTGGTAACCTGCCACAGCAGAGAACAAGATGTCGGGGTCTTCCCATCCCACCGATGTGCTGAGCTTTATGCGGGTGGGTTCGTTAAGACGTCCCTTCTTCGTGGTTACAAGGATCACACCGTTGCTGGAGCGTGAGCCGTAGATGGCTGCTGAACCCGCATCTTTAAGAATGGAGATGTTCTCGATGTCGCTTGGGTTAATGTCGTTGAGCGCACCATCGTTCATCACCAGTCCGTCGATAACGATGAGGGGCGAGTTGCTGTTCAAGGTGCTGATGCCTCGAATGTTGATGTTGTTGTTCTCGCCATTGGGGTTATAGCTCTTGCGCTGGATGATAAGGTTAGGAGCAGCACCTTGCAGGGCCTGTGTCACATTGGCCACAGGCTTGTCTTCGAGCATGTCGCTACGCACCTGGTCTACGGCACCCGTCACGCTGCGGCGTGTGGTCGTGCCATAGCCAATGACCACCACCTCATTAAGCGACTGCTGGTCTTCTTTCATCGTGATCTTCAGTGTCTGCTTGCCCTGAAGACGTATCTGCTGGTCGGTGTAGCCAATGTAGCTCACCGACAGCGTGGCATTGACGGGGGCTTCAATCTTGAATTTGCCGTCAACATCGGTTATTACACCCAAATTGGCGCTGCCTACCACCTTTATTGTGGCACCAATGATGGGTTCGCCATTGGCGTCAACAACAGAACCTGTAACATGTCTCTTGGCACTTTGCTGCAAGCCAAGGCCCTGTGTCTGGGCATGCCCCGCAGCCACGGCATAGACCTGGCTGGTCAGCGGCAAAGCCTGAAGCGACGACGCAAACGGCATCATTGCAGCCACAAGCCCTAAACAAAGCACACTACCTCGTTTGTTCCTCATTTGTTTTTAATTTTTAGTTATTTTTTTTTGCTGTTTAAGTTTTAACGTTTTTAGAAAGTTGCCATTCGCTGAACGTTTTCTTTGTTTTTCGCTGCAAAATTACCCTTAAAAATACAGTCTTCTATACCAATTTGTGCCAAATCTGTAAAAGACACAGACTTGGCACAAATTCTCTTATTCTAATTTCTCTGTCGGGCAAACTATAACAATAGTCTGGGATAGTGCAGGCTCCCCCTTCTCGTACGCCTCAACGCGAGGCCGAGATTATTTCATGCGGAGAGCGCGTAGGAAGAAAACACTTATAGCGATTCATCTTTTGTCTGGCAAGATTCCCTATAAGCCTTTGGTGTTGTGTTGAAATGCTTGCGGAACTCGGAATAGAACAGCGACCGAGAGTCGAAGCCCGTCTTGAGCATCACCTCAGAGATGGTCATGCGTGTGGTTGTAAGCAGGCGGGCAGCCGCATTGATGCGATACTCCCGTATGAACTCCTTGGCAGGCGGCAGTTGGGCACTCTCAAATTTCCGATAGAGGCTGCGGCGACTCAGGCCCATGAGGGTAGCCAGAGTGTCGGGGGTTAAGTCAGAGTTGCTCATATGCTCATCGACTATCTTGGTCATTTCCTGTACGAACTGCGCATCATCTTTACTGACCAGTGTCCCTGCTGAGTAGGAATAGACAGATGCTGCTGAGTTATAGTACTCCTTCAGTATGCTGCGGTTCTCCAACAGGCGCTTGATAACCGATATTAGATAACTAATGCTGAATGGTTTGGTGATATACATGTCGGCACCGCTCTCGAAGCCCTCTATGCGCTCATCGACAGCAGTCTTGGCCGAAAGAATGATGAGTGGTATGTGCATGGTATGCTTATTATGTTTCACGCGCTGTGTAAACTCCAGTCCGTCCATGCCCGGCATCATCAGGTCAGTGATAATAAGGTCGGGCGTTTCGTTCTTTAGCATCTCCAGTCCTTTCCCGGCATCGTTGGCTGTCAATAGTCGGCAGTTCTGCAGACTTTCGGTGAGCAAGTTGAGCAAATCCTGATTGTCGTCTATGACAAGTAGGGTTGGTGCCTGATCGTCCGCAAACTTATATTGCTGCCGCGGCCGATGGGCTGCTGCGTTCTCATCCTGTGCAGCAACGTCGTATTCCTGAAAAGTTGCTGTCTGTGCTGTTACGATGGGTTCATGCTCGGCACCGGCTGGCAGGGTGCGCTGAGGCAGTACGACATTGAAGCAGGCATAGTGTCCCACCTCACTGTCAATGCTGATGCTTCCGCCTAGCAGTTCCACCATCTTGTGACAGATGGCCATGCCCAGCCCGTTGCGTGTAGTCTGTCCGCTGCTGCTGCTCTCATCAACGCTGTTGAACACAGAGTAGTAGTCGAAGATGCGCTGCTGATCTTCTGGTTTGATGCCTTGTCCGGTATTGTAGACTGAGAATAGCAGATGCTCTCCGTCACGCCGTAACGTCACCTTAATGGTGCCTTCACGCTTGGTGTATTTGAATGCGTTGGAAATGAGATTGCTTACGATGCGTCGCAGCGCCGTCTCGTCAGAGTTCCACACCACGCCTGGTTCTATCTGTTGCTCGTAAACAATATGGTTGCGACTGGCCATCTCGGCGAACGATGCAGTGTAGTCGCCGACAACGGCCGACATGTTGACACGACGAATGCTGATCTCATGATGGCCGGTGGTGATACGGCGGAAGTCTATAATCTCCTGTATGAGCATGTTCAGCCGTCCCAGATTCTGCATAATCATCGACACGTATTTGCGCACAAAAGTGTAGCTGCCAAGCCGATCCATGATGCGTTCGCATGGGCCGTAAATGAGTGTCAACGGGGTGTTCAGTTCATGTACCACGTTGGTAAGAAACTTCATCTTTTCCTCGTATATGGCTTCGCGGTGCTGCTCGTTGAGTCGGGCTATCTCCATGGCCTGTCGCTCTCTTTGGTCGTTGCGCCATCGGTTGAACAGCACGTAGGCCAGGCCCACAAAAGCTAACAGATAGAGCACATAGGCCCACCATGTGTGATACCAGGGAGGCGTGATAACAATGTGCAGCGTCCCCAGAGACATCTCCTCGCCCGTATTGATGTTCTGGGTTTTCACGAAGAGGGTGTAGTGTCCTGGGGACATATTGGTAAACGAGAACACAGAGTTGCGGCCGTTGTCTATCCACTCATCGCGCTCAGATAACTTGTAATAATAGTGTATCATCGGCTCTTCCAGATAGTTGTAGGTGGCCACACCCACGTTGAAGTAGTTCTGGTCGTAATTCAGTGTGAGCACAAGTCGCCCCTTCTGCTGTCTCAGAAATTGGCTGATGTTCTGCCGTACGCCCATGAGGGAAAGCCGTGTGAACTCCAGTTGATGATTCACCTTGCTAGGTTTTATCTGGTTGTTATAGTCGACAATGACCCCGCCTCCGATGCCGCCGAAGAACAGCCGGTTGCCCACGACGTAGACGGCTCCGTCGCTATACTCCATAATGTCGGACAGCGTGTGTTCGTTGACCACCATTTTCACGTGCCCGTCGGTGGAGAGAGCCACCAGGCCGTTGTTGCTCGATGCCCACACTTCTTCACCGCCCCGGCAGGCCAGCGCATGTATGGTGTTGTTGGGAAGCCCGTCGGCCATCGTGATGCGCTTGATGCTTCCGTCCTTATGAAGAATGGATATACCCATGCCTGAGCCTACCCACAGGTCATCGCCTACTGGCAGCAGTGTATAGACATCGTAAATGCTGGGGTCAGCGGTATTCTGCATACGCGGATAAGACTTAAGCGTGTTGTGTTCCAGAGTGTAGAGCCCCTTGCCACGATTACCGAACCACCACTGTCCCCGGTTGTCTTTTGCCAGAGAGAAGAAGTAGTTTGATGACTGTTTGCCGCCGTCCAGCACGTAGGTTTTCAGGTTGGTCAGCAGCGGCTGGCCGTCTTTCTCGCTGATGTCGGCTCGGCAGATGCCGAACCCCAGCGTGGCCATCCACAACTGGTCGCCATCCTCGCATGCTGCAATGACATGTTTCACATGATCAGGCAAAGCCAGATGTTTCACTTGGCGTGTCGTATAGCTATAGTAGGAAATGCCCTCGGCATTACATATCCACACCCACGGGTGGCGACTTTCAGTGAGGTGATAGACGATGTTGCTGCCTAACTGGCTGTTTTGCACCCCAAAATATTGTACATTCTGGGACAGAGTGCTGGGTAGCGTAAAGACAGAAAAGTGCGGAATGGCCAATAGGCCGTTGCCCTTCGTACCCACCCAAAGCGTACCCTCACGGTCGTAGAGCAGGGCACGTATGGGGCAGTCGCGCATGGCGCGTAATTTCGACAGCATGATGGTGTAAAAGGAGTAAGGCTCATCGCTATACATCCCTACTCCCAGGCCGTCGGTACCAATCCATACGATTTCGCCGTTGCGGTCCTTCTGCATGCAGAATACGCCGGTCTCAATGCCCAAGTCAACGACCTGCCGGTTGCTGCTGTCAGACCCATTAAAGACATCGTCAAGTGATAGTCTGATAACGCTGCGTTCGGAGAAAGACACAAACAGATGGTTTCTGAATCGCAGAACATCGGTGATGCTGCCATGCGTGTCGGTTTCATGTTGTAAAGACAGATATCGGTCTAATCGCTCTGTTGCCAGACGAAAAGCATACAACTGGTTGTCTTGGTCCACTAGATACTCCACATCGTCATCGGCTGGTGGTAACGGCCATTTGTGGTTCTTAAATACGAAAGGTCGTTT
>OQWM01003071.1_pt1 | contig 11211 bp, 8 predicted proteins | sample 1691531 | NCBI WGS metagenome assembly OQWM01 (sample SAMN03418257, study PRJEB22391) | human gut metagenome | biome: human-gut; feature: organic feature; material: feces | host: Homo sapiens | place: Tanzania | collected 2013-01 | reverse complement strand
CCAGCATTGCAATCACTGCCAGAAGCACCAGACCTGTCTTTCTTTTTTTACGCATGCCCTGCCCTCCATCCTCCTGCATTGCCATCCGCTGCGCACCCCTTTTGCGCCACCCGGATAAATGGCAATTACTTTTATTATAACGGGATGGGTTTGTTAAGACAAGGGCATATGTGAATTTTTTCACCTGAACCGTACGATACCCGTCATTTCTCCGCGTAAGGAGATGATTCCTTATGAAAACTACGGCAGTCAAAGAAAAAGTTACCCCCCAATTGGAGTAACTTTTCTATAAACTGCCTGTATGTTCTTTACCGACGGCGCCGGCATGCGTTTGCCGGCACGCTTATCCCCTGGCTTCCAGGCTTCTGCGTATCCGCTCCGCCGCCTCGTCAAATTCCGGTGTAATCACAATCGCATTTTTCGGCAGAAGCGCCGTAAAAAGCGTGGAATAATCCTTGGCGGCACGGACATTTTCCGGCTTCGTACCGAAAAACCCCGCAAAGCCGCGGCAGATTTCCTCTGCCGCGGGGTCGTGCTCATCCGCTTGGTGCTCAAGCCTTGCGGCGGACACTCTATCGGAAAAACAGCCCTCTATATCAAAGAAAAAGCGGCTTCCGTCAAGATAAATCATAGAAAAATCCTCCGTTTACATTTCAAAAAAGCTTACCTGCCTTGTTTGCGGCAAGCCCTTGAGCACGCCGTTCGTCCGCAGAATATCAATAACTCCGGAGCCGACTCCCGCCCGGAGCGAAACATCGTCCACGGAGAGATATTCTCCCTTTTTGCCCGCTTCTTCAAGCTGCTTTGCGGCATTTTCGCCCAGTCCCTTCAGCGATACAAATGGCAGGCGCAGCTTTCCGTTTTCCGGCACATAGGTTTTCGCCGTGGAGTGATAAAGATCCACCGGCAAAAATTCATAGCCGCGGGCAAGCATTTCGTTGGTGATTTCCAGCATGGTAAGCTGATCCTCTTCGCCCTTGTTCATGCTCTCCATGGCGTGCATTTCCTTTATGCGCTGCTTGACAGCTTCCCTGCCCTGCGCGGCTATGCCGCCGTCAAGGTCGTCGCCGCGCACGGTAAACATAGCAGCGTAAAATTCAAGCGGATAGTAAACCTTGTAATATGCGAGGCGGATTGCGCCGATGACATACGCGGCGGCGTGCGCCTTCGGAAACATATACTTGATTTTAAGACAGCTTTGCAGGTACCAATCCGGCACGCCGTGCTCCTTCATTGCCGCCTTGTGCTCATCGGTAAGCAGCTTCGTCGCCTTACCCTTACGGGTTATCTCCATAATCTTGAACGCCATGCTCGGGTCAAGACCATAGCGGATAAGGTCGGTCATAATGCTGTCACGGGTTCCGATTACGTTCGCGATGGTGCAGGTGCCGTTTTTGATAAGCTCCTGAGCATTGCCAAGCCAAACGTCGGTACCGTGAGAAAGTCCGGATATTTGAATAAGCTCCGCAAAATGCTTTGGGTTTGCGTCAAGCAGCATTCCCTTTACGAAATTCGTGCCCATTTCCGGAATGGCAAGGCTGCCGGTGGGGCAGTCAATATCCTCCGCCGTTACGCCAAGTGCCGCCGGCGACTGGAACAGGCTGTAAACCTTTTCGTCACTCATTGGAATATCTGTGGTTTTAAGCCCTGTCATGTCCTCAAGATACTTATAAAGCGTCGGAACATCGTGCCCGAGTTCGTCAAGCTTTAAAATCGTATCATGCAGCGCGTGAAAGTCGAAATGCGTCGTGAGCATATCGGATTCGGCGTCGTCCGCAGGATGCTGCATGGGGCAAAAATCCGTTATATCGTATTTTGCGGGGATAACAACCATGCCGCCGGGGTGCTGACCCGTAGTGCGTTTTACGCCGGTACAGCCCATGGCAAGCCGTGCTTCCTCCGCTTTATTAAATGTTATATTCCGCTCCTCGCAGTACTTTTTTACATAGCCATAGCCGGTTTTCTCTGCAACGGCACCGATTGTACCGGCTTTGAAAACGTGGTCCTTGCCAAACAGCTCCTCCGTATAACGGTGGGCATAAAACTGATACTCTCCGGAGAAGTTGAGGTCGATATCAGGCGCTTTGTCGCCATGGAAGCCAAGGAAGGTTTCAAACGGAATGTCGTGACCGTCTCGCTTCATATCCGTGCCGCATTTCGGGCAATTTTTCGGCGGAAGGTCAAAACCGGAGCCCACCGAGCCGTCGGTCACAAATTCGGTATGACGGCAGTTCGGGCAGCGGTAGTGCGGCGGAAGCGGGTTTACCTCGGAAATTCCGCTCATGGTCGCAACGAAGGATGAGCCGACGGAACCACGCGAGCCGACTTGATAGCCGTCCTCGTTGGATTTGGTAACAAGCTTCTGTGCGATAACGTACAAAACGGCGTAGCCGTGCTTTATAATGGAATCCAGCTCGCGGCTGAGGCGCTTTTGCACGATTTCGTGAATGCCGAAGCCCTCTTCATTATACATTTCGTTGGCTCGCTTCCAGCAGCGGCTTTGCAAATCCTCCTCCGCGCCCTCAATATACGGCGTGTATGTTCCGTCAAGTATGGGCTTGAGCACATCGCACATATCCGCAATATGATTTGGTACGGTGATAACAACTTCACGCGCCTTTTCTTCGCCGAGGTAGGCAAATTCGTCAAGCATCTCCCTCGTCGTCTTGAAATAGAGCGGAGCCTGATTATCCGCATCGCCGTAGCCCTGAGCATTCTGAATTATCTTGCGGTAAGCGGCATCCTCCGGGTCAAGGAAATGCACATCGCCGGTGGCGGCGACCGGAATGCCCAGTTCTTCACCAAGCTGCACAATCTGGCGGTTCCAATCCCGAAGCTGCTCCTCATTTTCCGCCTTTCCCTCCCGAAGAAGATAGGCGTTGTTGCCAAGGGGCTGAATTTCAAGGTAGTCATAAAAGCTTGCGATTTCCACAAGCTCGTCATGGGGCTTACCCTCTCTGACGGCGGTATAAAGCTCACCGGCTTCGCAGGCGGAGCCGATAATAAGCCCCTCCCTGTATTTTATCAGCAAACTTTTCGGCACGCGCGGGCGCTTGCGGTAATATTCCACATTGGATTTTGAAACAAGCTCATAAAGATTTTTCAGTCCGCGCTGAGTTTTTGCCAGAATTATCTGGTGATACATGGGCAGCTTTCGCGGGTCTGCTCCCCGAAGAAAGTCGTTTATTTCGTTGAAGTTATCAATATTATGCCGCTGCCGAAGCTCCTCTGTCATTCGCACGAGGATAAGCGCAAGTTCTCTCGCATCATCGCAGGCGCGGTGGTGGTTGAATGGGGCAAGCTTCAAATAGTTGCCTACGGTATCAAGCTTGTGGTTTTTAAGATCGGGATACATAGAGCGCGCCATTGCAACAGTATCAGCGTATTCGTATGTAAAATCCCACCCAAGGCGCTTGTTCGCCGCCTTGAGGAAGCTTGTATCAAAGCCCGCATTGTGTGCCACAAGGAATTTTGCGCTGCCGCAGAACTCATAGAAGGCGCGCAAAGCCTCCTCCTCGCTCGGTGCGTCCGCAACCATGGAATCGTCTATTCCGGTAAGCTCTGTAACACGCTCCGGAATATGCTTTTTCGGGTTTACGAAGGTGCAGAATTCGTCCTTCAGCTCGCCCCCGACTATTCGCACGGCGCCGATTTCCGTAATGCGGTCGATAGCCGCGGAAAGTCCGGTGGTTTCAAGGTCGAAGGCAATAATCTCACCGTCAAAGGACACGTCGCCTGCACCGAACACGGCTTTTACTGTGTCGTCAACGTAGTAGGCCTCCATGCCGTAAACCGCCTTGAAATTGTCGTCCTTGAGCGCCGCAACGGCGTTCATTACATCAGGGAAGCCCTGAACAACGCCGTGGTCGGTAACGGCAATTCCCCTGTGCCCCCATTCGTATGCGCGCCGAACGAGCTTGTCACCGGGCGTTATGCCGTCCATCTGGGACATATTGGTATGCATATGCAGTTCAAAGCGCTTTTCCGGTTCGTCATCGGTGCGGTGAAGGCGCTTTATTTTGCAGATGTCCCGCGCACGGATAGCAATATCGTGGGTGTATTTATCAAATGCGGCGTCGCCCTGCACCAAAATAGTCATTCCCGTTTTAAGCGCAGAAATGTTGTCTGCATTTTTCTTTTTAGTTATAATTTTGATAGTATTCGAACCGGTAAGGTCTGTTATCATCATAGTTATGATAACACTTTCGCCATCCCGGGTCTCCTTCGTTTCAAAGGAAAAAATATCGCCCCACACAACCACTCTTCCGCTTTGTGCTCCGACATCGCAAAGGCGCATCGGGCGCTGCTTTATCGGCTTTCCGAGCAGGGTTTTCATCTCCGAAGCGTCAAGCGGCAGCCCTGTGAGGTCAAGTCCGGCAGGAGCGCCCTTTGCCACGCCGTCTGCGGCGGCATATCCAGCCGCAGACGGCGCGTAACTTAGCGGCGGTGCGTAATTCATCGGCGGCGGTGCGTAAGCCACTGCAGACGAAGCATAATGCTGCTCCGGAGGCGAATAACTCCGCGTTATCGGCGGCGCCTGAGCTTTTATTATTTCCATGTCAACCTCCGTTACGCCGGAGAAAACGACCTTTACCTCTGTGCCGAATTCTTCTCGGATTATCTGCTGCATGACTTTGTCGCAGCGTTCCCGCAGAAGAATGTCCACGCCGCCGTGCGCAAGCCCGATTTCGAGCTTGCCATCGCCAAAGTGTGCGCTGCACCCATTGAAAAAGCCGTTTACCGGCACGCCGCGGCGCGCCGCTTCGGCGGCTATGTCGCCGAAATAATCATCGCCAAGCAGTGAAGGACTGTAAACAGGAACAAGCCGGACATTTTGTATGCCCAGCTTTTCGCAGATTTTGCTTTGCAGCGTATATATCTCGCTTTTATGTACCGTTTTTGCAGGAGCAATTTTTGCTTCCACAATGCGGTTTTCCATATCTATGCGCATGGCGAAAATTTCCGCCGCTGCAAGCGCAGAGTTTTTTTCTGTGCCGAAAACCTCCGCGACTGTTTTCCCCATTCCTTAAATCCGTTCAATTTCCTCGAGCAGCGCCGGAAGGATTTCCTCCTCCGGAACCTTGCGAAGAATCTCGCCTTTCTTAAAAATAAGTCCGCATTTGTCTCCGCCGGCAACGCCTATATCCGCTTCGCGGGCTTCGCCCGGACCGTTCACGGCGCAGCCCATCACGGCAACGGTTATGTCTTTATCGCAGCCTGCAAGGGCGCTTTCAACCTCTTTTGCAAGCTTAATAAGGTCAATTCTCGTTCTGCCGCAGGTAGGGCATGAAACTATGTTTACGCCGAAATGGCGCACTCCCGCCGCTTTCAGAATATCTTTCGCGGCGTAAATCTCCCGCACGGGGTCGGCGGTGAGAGTCACGCGCACAGTGGAACCGATTCCGTCCACCAAAAGCGAGCCTATGCCTATGGCATTTTTGATTATGCCCATGCGCTCGGTTCCCGCTTCCGTCACGCCGAGGTGGAGCGGGTAGTCGCAGCGCTGCGCCACAAGGCGGCAGGCGTTTATCATTGTCTTTACGCTGCTGGATTTTATGGAAATCACCGTGTCGGTAAAGCCGTATTTTTCAAGCAGCGCAACATGCTCCATAGCGCTTTCCGCCAGAGCATCTGCCGTGGGCGCACCGTATTTTTCGAGCAAGCGCTTATCGAGGGAACCGCCGTTCACTCCCACGCGAATGGCAACGCCCACGTTGCCGCAGGCTTCAACCACCTTGCGCACGCGTTCCTCCGAGCCGATATTACCCGGATTTATGCGGATTTTGTCAACTCCTGCTTCCACTGCGGCAAGCGCAAGTTTGTAATCAAAGTGAATATCCGCCACAAGCGGGATGCTTATGGCATCTTTTATCGCGGGGATAAGCTCCACCGCCGCCATATCGGGAATCGCGGCGCGCAGAATTTCGCAGCCCGCATACTCAAGCTCCTTTGCCTGGCGCACGCTGCCCTCAATATCTGTCGATGGAACGCTTATCATTGACTGAATTGCCACCGGGTTATTCCCGCCGATGGCAATGTTTCCGATTTTAACTTCCTTTGCCAAGTATGTCACCTCGCCACAAGCTTTACTATATCATTATATGCCACAATCACCATCAGAACAAGCAGCAGCGCCATTCCCACGGAGTGAATTACGGCTTCTACTTTACGGTTTACGGGTTTTCCGAAAATCCATTCGATGACCATGAAGAATATTCTTCCGCCGTCAAGCGCGGGCAGTGGCATAAGGTTAAATACGCCAAGGTTCACCGTAATAAGCGCCAGAATGAGCAGCAGACTCTTGATATTCGTGGAGGAAGCCGCCTCCGCAATGGCCTCAGTAACACCGATTGGACCGGAAAGCTGGTTCAACGCAAAGTTGCCGCTGATGATGTCCCCGAGGGAGCGCCATACAAGCTTGATAAGCGAATACATCCAGCGGAAAGAATATGAAATCACTCCGCCGAAGGTCGGCTCCTCGCCGTAAACACCGAAGTCGAGAACAATGGCTTTCGTTCCGCCGTAGTCCGCCATATCGAAATTGATGTCGTCAATATGAAGCTTCTTTCCGTCGCGGATAACATCCATGGAAACAATGCCGTCTCCGTCACGGATAAGTGAATAAATTATATCGTAGTCGCAGTCGGCGGATTCGCCGTTCACCGCGGTGATTTTGTCACCGACCTGCAAATAGTTCGCCGAAGCGGAATTTTCGGTGAAGTTCGCAACGGTGGTGGTGCCGAGCAGGCTCTGTCCGCAGGTGAGAACAATCACCACTATAAGTCCCAAAATCAGATTCATAATGCCGCCGGCGGCGGTTATTATAATTCTTTTCCACACCGGGCAGGCGGTAAAGCTTCGGGAATCGGCGCTGTCCTCATCCTCACCCTCCATGGCCACAAAGCCCCCTATGGGGAAAAGCCGCAGAGCGTAGGTGGTGTCCCCCACCGTCTTTGATAGTATCCTGGGTCCCATGCCTATGGCGAACTCGTTTACCTTTACTCCCGCCCACTTCGCCATGGAAAAATGCCCAAGCTCGTGGAAAAAAATCATAAATCCGAATAATAAAATTGCAATTATAATGCTCAGAATGTTCAAAATGCAATCCCCTTATCTAACAAGCTCCGAAGCAAATTTTCTTGCTTCGCAATCGGTATAGAATACCTCGTCGAATGAATTTCCCTTTGTAAATTCCATTTCAATCGTCTTTTCGATTATTCTCGGTATATCCGTGAACTTTATTTTTCCCTCAAGGAACGCCGCCACCGCAATTTCATCCGCGGCGTTGAATGCCGCAGTCGCCGTGCCGCCTTTTGCAAGGGCTCGGCGCGCAAGGTTTGTGGACGGAAAAGCCTCCTCATCCTGCCGGTAAAAATGCAGCGCACCCACCGCAGCAAGGTCAAGCTCCGCCGCAGCGCCGTTTTCACGCTCCGGCCAAGTCAGCGCATACTGAATAGGCGTTCGCATATCCGGCACGCCAAGCTGCGCCAGAACGGAATTGTCCGCGAACTGCACCAGCGAATGGACTATGCTCTCTCTGTGAATTACCACATCAATATTATTCTGCTCCACCCCGAAAAGATGTGCGGCTTCTATAATTTCAAGTCCCTTGTTCGCCATGGAAGCGGAATCTATGGTCACTTTTTTCCCCATGCTCCACGTGGGATGGCGCAAAGCGTCCTCCGGACGCATATTTTCAAGCTCGGCGGCGGTTTTTCCGAAGAACGGGCCACCGGAGGCTGTCAAAATCAGCTTTTTTATGCGGGCGTAGTCACCCTTTGCCTGAAGGCACTGAAATATGGCGGAATGTTCGCTGTCCACCGGAAGAATTTTTACTCCGTGCTCTGCGGCATAGTCCATAACGCGCCTGCCTCCCGCCACAAGGGTTTCCTTGTTTGCAAGGGCAATATCGTTTCCGGCTTCGACGGCGGCTATGGTTGGGCGCAGTCCGGCTATGCCGGTTACTGCGTTGAGCACGATGTCACACTCCGCCGCCGCTGCTTCGAGCACGGCGTGCTCGCCGCCGAGCACCGTTATTCCTGTGCCGGAAAGTGCGATGCTCAAGCGCCTTGCGGCGTTTTCGTCCGCCGCGGCAACTAACTTCGGAGAAAACTCCCGCGCCTGCTTTTCAAGCAGCTCCGCATTGCTGCCCGCCGCAAGCGCGACTATCTCATATCCAAGGCGGCGGCAAACATCCAGCGTCTGCGTACCGATTGAGCCTGTCGAACCGAGAACCGCTATTCTTTTCACCGCAAATTCCCCCCATTCGTCATATAAAATTATTGCCGCAAATCAAGCGGCAATAATAAATATATCAAAATTTTTTGTTCATCCTATGAACGGAAGATAAATATTCCATATATAAAGGAGCGGCGCAACGAAAGCCCAGCTGTCAAAGCGATCCATAACTCCGCCGTGACCGGGCATAATGTTGCCGTAATCCTTTATTCCAAACTGGCGCTTTATTATCGAAGCGCACAGATCGCCGAAGATGCTTGCCACAGCGCCAATGGGCAGGAAAATGCAAAGGCTGAGCCAATTTATCTGCACACCTGCCACCGCGGCAAAGACGTATGTAAGCACGAGGCAGAGAATGAGATCCCCCGCAACGCCGCCGATGGCACCCTCCACCGTCTTTTTGGGGCTGATTTCCGGGCAAAGCTTCTTTTTGCCGAAGAAGTAGCCGGAGAAATACGCAAAAATATCGTTGAGCCAAGCGACGCAGAAGCTGAGTCCCACAAGATAATAGCTCACGGGCTTGCCGTATTCTCTGTAAAGCAGAAGCATAGAAAATACCCTCGGTATCAGCGATGAGGTCATAAACACAAAGGCGATTTTGCCCACCTCAAGCTCCTTGTGACCGAAAAGCAACATTATCAGCAAAATTCCGGCGAAAATAAGCTCCGCCAGGAAGGTTATTCCGGAGAAAATATTGAAGTAAATCGTTGAAAATGCAACGCCGAAAATAAGGCACACCGTTTCCAGCAGCTTGTGCTCCGAAAGCCCCGCAGCGTGCACAAATTCGTGCACCGAAACGGCGGAAAGCAGCGCCACCGCCACATCCAATACCGGAGTATTAAAAAAATACATAACTATGCCCAGCAGAACAAGTCCCACCGCGGCAGAAATTATTCTTGTTTTCAAAGTATTTCCCCTTTGTAATTATACTCCGCCGAAACGACGGCTGCGCTTTGCAAATTCATCAAGCGCTTTGTCGAAATCCGCCGCGGTAAAATCCGGCCACAGCACATCCATAAAGACAAATTCCGCATAGGCGCTTTCCCACAGCAGAAAGTTGGACAGCCTCTCCTCGCCGCTGGGACGAAGAATTAAATCCGCCTCCGGCACGCCGGAATAGAGATTTGCGGAGATGCTCTCCTCCGTGATTTCCTCGCCTTTTTGGACAAGCTGACGCGCGGCGTGAACGATTTCGTCCCGCCCGCCGTAATTGAAAGCCACCTGCACCGTGGTTATAACCTCGCCCACGTCGGCGGTTTCCGCCTCCTCCATAAGCGCAAGCAAATCCGGCTCTATATTTTCGCGGCTGCCGATAAAGCGCACCGCAATATGTTCGTTTTTCGCCTTTACCATATTTTTAAGGTAACTGCGCATAAGGTTCATAATGCCGGAAACCTCATCCTTAGGGCGGCGCCAATTCTCCGTGGAAAACGCATAGACCGTCAGCCACGGAATTCCCATATCGCGGCAATGCCGAGATATGTTTTCAAATACCTCGGCGCCCTTTTTATGTCCCACATTGTTCGGAAGACCGCGTTTTTTTGCCCAACGGCCGTTTCCGTCCATAATAATTCCTACATGCTGTGGCAAAAGAGTTTTATCCGTCAAGCTGTTTCCTCCTGCCGCAACCGCAGCTTAGATTTCCATAATTTCTTTCTTTTTGTCATCAACCATTTTGACGATTTTTGCAATAAAATCATCGGTGAGCTTCTGAACATCCTTTTCGATGTCCTTCTGTTCGTCCTCGGTGATGAGCTTATCCTTGAGCTGCTTTTTGAAGAAATCATTGGCATCGCGGCGATGATTGCGGATATTTACCTTTGCTTCTTCGCCATGTTTTTCAACCTGTTTGCAAAGTTCTTTACGGCGTTCCTCGGTAAGCGGCGGGAACACAAGGCGAATACAGCTTCCGTCGTTTTGGGGCGGGATGCCTATATCGGAAGCGTTGATGGCTTTTTCGATGGATTTAAGGGAGCTTCTATCCCACGGCTGAATAACCAGAATGCGTGCTTCTGCAACAGAAACGGAAGCGAGCTGGTTAATGGGAGTCATTGCTCCGTAATATTCAACGCTGATTCTGTCAAGAACACCGGGGTTAGCGCGTCCTGCGCGAATGGAAGCATAGTCCTCCGCAAGGATGGCTAAAGTTTTTTCCATTTTCTCGTTATAGGGAATAAGCTGTTCTCTCATAATGTCCTCCTTTTATTCGGCAGAAATAAAAATTTTTGAAACGCCAAAAAGCCCTCTGCCGAAGAGCCCTGCGCAAATAATAAACTTAGTCTGTAACAAGGGTGCCGATGTTTTCACCGCAGGCAGCGCGGACAATATTATCCGGGTCGGCAAGGCTGAAAACATAAATCGGCATATCATTGTCGCGGCACATGGCGGCGGAAGTGGAATCCATAACGCCAAGCTCCTTTTCAAGCACCTCTTTGAAGGTAAGATGGTCGTACTTCACCGCGTCGGAGTATTTGTGCGGATCCTTGTCGTACACGCCGTCAACCATAGTTGCCTTGAACATAATATCTGCGCCGATTTCCACCGCGCGAAGAGAGCTTGCGGTATCGGTAGAGAAATGCGGGCAGCCGGTTCCGCAGCCGAAAATAACCACGCGTCCCTTTTGCAGATGACGCACCGCCTTATCCTTCACGAAAAGCTCCGCAATGGACGGCATTGAAAGCGCGCTCTGCACTCTTGCGGGAACGCCCATCTGCTCCAGCACATCACAAAGCGCCAGCGCGTTCATAACCGTTGCAAGCATGCCCATATGATCCGCACGGCTTCTATCCATGCTGCCGCTGCTGCGGCCGCGCCAGAAGTTTCCGCCGCCAACCACAACACCGATCTGCACGCCCTCATCATAGGCGGCTTTAATGCCCATGCAGATAGCTTCCATGGTAGGCTCGTCAAAGCCGGTGCCCTTTTCACCGGCCAAAGCCTCGCCGCTCACTTTCAGCAAAATGCGGTTGAATC
>OQWM01003070.1_pt1 | contig 11212 bp, 23 predicted proteins | sample 1691531 | NCBI WGS metagenome assembly OQWM01 (sample SAMN03418257, study PRJEB22391) | human gut metagenome | biome: human-gut; feature: organic feature; material: feces | host: Homo sapiens | place: Tanzania | collected 2013-01 | reverse complement strand
GATAACATTCTGTCAGAACTCTACGAGATCAATGTAGAGAATTACAAGAATGCAGCATACACCGCAGGACAGGGCGAGGGCGCAAACCGCAAGGTCGTAATTGTAGGCGATTCGAACTCCGGAGAGAACCGGCGAGAGATATTCATAGATGCAAGAGACATTGAAAGCGATCAGGCACTGAAAAGTCGAGGCGAGACGAAGCTGGCCGATTTAAAAGAGGACGAAAGCTTCGAGGTTTCTGCAGCGGTCGACGATTATAAAAAACGCTGGGACTTAGGCGACAGGATCACTATTTACAGCGATGACCTCGGCGTTCAAATGGACGCATACGTCACTGAGATACAAGAGACATTAAGCGATTCGGGCTATAGCGTAACGCCGACCTTCGGAAGTAAAAGCAAGACAATAGGAGAGCTTACAAGCCAAAGCAGCGGAGAGACAAGCACGCAAGGCGAAAAGGGCGATACAGGAGCGACCGGAGCCACAGGCGAAAAAGGCGAAAAGGGAGACAAAGGCGACCCCGGACCGCAGGGACCTAAAGGAGAGACAGGACCTCAGGGACCACCGGGAGAGCAAGGACCCAAGGGAGAACAAGGACCTCAAGGCTTGCAAGGACCACAAGGAGAGCAAGGGCTTCAAGGAGAACAGGGGCCACAAGGACCCAAGGGAGACACAGGCGAGAGAGGACCCGCAGGAGACTCCACAAAGGTCTATACCGGAGCGGATGAACCGACAGGAGCAAAAGCCGGTGAGCTTTGGCTTATGAATGTATAACGGCGGCAGCGGCCGCTTTTTTCATGGAGGGAACAAATGGCGGAGTATAACGCAGAATTAAAGGTATACAACGGCACGGGTTGGGATAAGTATAACCCAAAGACAAAGGCCGAAAACGTTCAGGTGGGCGATTCAGACCTGCAAACGTTCATTGATGGTTTAGATACTAAAAAAATAATAATCACAAACGAAAAAATCACGTTCCCGGCGGACGGGTTCTGTTACGCACAGCACAACAATGACTGGTTAATATCAGCTCAGAACATCAATAGCGGCACATACGGAATCACACGAATCAATAACAGAGGTAACAACGTTTATAATTTGATTATGCCGGATTACAAAAAAGGACAAACTACAACAATACAGTGCTTCTGGCTATCAGACAAATAGGGAGGCTTAAAATGACTATCGAAGAACAACTCAAGTATGCAAAAATTGACGGACTAATTAACGAAGACGGAACCAGTAACGTTATTTCTGCTGAAGAATTGGCTGCGGATGCATATTTGACAGCAGAATACAATCAAATATTAATTAATACTTTAATGGAGGGCAACGCATGATTTACAGATTAATGAAAATGAAGATTTCAAGAGAAGGATTGACAGAAAAAAACAAAGAGCTTCTTGACGTCTATCTTTTTGGCGGCAGGATCACGGCGGATCAGTACGAGGAATTAATGAATATTTCAGAGTAAAAGGGCAAACCGATGGATAACATGAATTTGATTATAACCCAAACGATAGCAATCTGCGGACTGATAACAGGCGTCGGTGCGGTCATAACTATGATAATTAAGGCTGTAGTTGCAGCCAAAAGACCGAACCGCCTGCAGGACGAAAGGCTCGACGCAATCGAGAGCCGTCTAAAAAAGCATGAAGAGCTTTTCTTAAATGACCTGAAAAGATTCGAGAAGTTGGAAGACGGTAACAGGATAACACAAAGAGCAATCTTAGCATTATTAGCACACGGCATTGACGGCAATGCGGTCGAGGAAATGCGAAAGGCTAAGGATGAGCTTCAAAATTATTTGATAAATCAGTAAGGAGACTAAAACATGATTAAATCACCGAAAACATGGTTAAAGGCTGCAGCAGTCCGCGCAATCAAGACAATGGCGCAGACCGCAACTGCGGCGATAGGAACAAGCGCGATATTATTATCAGAAGTGAACTGGGTAGCGGTAGCATCGACCGCTGCGGTTGCCGGCATACTTTCATTATTGACATCGCTTGCAGGCCTTCCCGAGGTCAAAGAAGAGTAAAAGGCTAGCACCACCTTTTTAAAGGAGAATAGAGAAATGACAAGAATCAAGATAATGGATCCTGCTAATCCCGCAAGAGACGGCTGGCATTCCATAACAGACATAAACGGAACACAAGAGGACAGTCTTAACGGAAACATAAAAATGATTTTCCTTACAGACATACCGACCTCAGTACCTACGAACACACAGCGCCAGCCTGACGATTGGAGCTGCGGACCGTATGCAATGGCTGAAGCCTTGAACGGATCCGGCGAGGATATGAGGCGTTGGCTCTTGGCAAGAGGGCTCATTAATACAGATAATGGAACCGTACACGATGGAATAAATCAGTGTATCAGGGCTCACGGCTACCCTTGCCAGTTTGGCAGTGGATACGTTAACGGCCGCATGAACCCTGCGGAATATCAAAAGGTTATAAATAACCTGAGGAACGGCAAAAAGGTCATTCTTCTCATGGGAGGCACTAAAAGCGTTGCCGGCGGAGCTTGTAGAAACAATTACTGGAGCCGTGCGGGGCACTACGTGACGGCTTACGCTATCGACGAAGAACAGCCAAAAAAAGAGCAGCCAAAAAGCGACTATCAATTTACAGTGCCGCAGATCCAGAAAGGCAGCGCCGGCGTCATGGTAAAATTATGGCAAAGACTACTTTGCGGCCGTGGTATTACAACAAAGATTGACGGAAGCTTTGGAAGCGACTGCGAGGCTAAAACGATCGAGTTTCAGAAAGCCGTTAAGATTAAGGCTGACGGAATAGTCGGAGTCAATACATGGCGCGCAATGATACCGTGCTACAGCGAAGCAAACGGCATTAAAGTAACGTTCTATCTATCTGAAATTACGTACAGCGCGCAGGGAGCAGAGTCTTACTTTTTGCAGAACCTGCTTCGTGGATTCGGCTACAATATCGGACTAGATACGACTTATGGAGACAAGTGCGCGGCAGCGGTCAGAGATTGGAAAAGCAAGAACGGGCTCAACCCGAAAGACTTAGCCTGCGGCAAAAACACATTTTCACGATTGATTAATAAGTAAAAAGAACCCTTCTTCTTGTATCGTAAGATATAGGAAGGAGGGTTCTTTTTTATGAAAAAAATCAGAAATAATTATAAAAAAAGCTTTACATATTTATAAATATATGCTATTATATACTTGTAACAAAGAGATGGCAAAGCAGGAAGGAGAAAACAAATGGACGACAACAAAATGACCAATAACCAATTTAGAGGAATCATAAAAATGATAATTGCACTCATAAAGAACAACACTCCGAAAGAGGAATTAATCAGTTATTTAGAGGAGCTATTAGAATAAAAACAAAATAGGGATAGACCAGAGGGCGGAACCGTAAACTTCCTGCTACCGCCCTTTGGATAATTTAAATATAGCAGGAAAATACAAGAATAACAAGAGGGTATACAAATGTCTGAATTTGATTCTATAAAATATCAAAACGAATTTAATAAATTGAATTATGACAGGATCACTATAATGGTTCCGAAAGGCAAAAAAGCAGAGTATCAAGCAATTTGCAAAGCCAAAGGCCTCAGCATGAACGCTTTTATTATTTCAGCTATAAACGAGAAGATTAAAAGAGATTCAGAGACCGAAAACGCTTAATAATCGCATAGTATCCTGCGAAAATCCTGCGAAACGCAAAAAAGGCAATGCATAAAGCTATGTAAAGCCTTATAAAACAAGGGATTACAAAGAATATATTTAATGTTTGAAATGAACTTTAGCAAGCGTTAACGCCGAACTATAAAAAGGCTCCGAAACCTGCATAAAATAAGGGTTTTGGAGCTTTTCGTGTATTGTGGGACTATCATTAGATTGCGCATTTTATCCTGCGAATTTCCTGCGAAAATCCTGCGAAAGCTACGATAATAATAGCGAAAATAATAGGCGCCGAATTCGACGCCTATATCAGATTCACGGCTTTAATCTTTTCCGCATCCTTTTCCCTAAGTTTTTGCGTTATATGTATATATACGTCTTTTGTGATTTTTGAATTGCCGTGACGCAGCCGCCGGGAAACCTCATCAAGAGAGAAGCCCGACTCAAACAGCAAACTGGCGTGCGTATGCCGAAGCGAATGAGTCGACAGCGACCGCCCCACGACCGCGCGGGCATGTTTGCGAAAGTAAGCGTTGAAAGTATGATATTTTATATAATCGCCGGTATTAGATGAGATGAACAGCTTCGACCTGTAGCCGTGCTCTATCTGCTGCCGGCGCATGATCGCATTGATGTATTTGATCGTTTCAGCAAGCTGAGGCTGGATAACAACATCATCGACAGAATTTTCATTTTTAGCAGGACCCACGACACGATTGCTAGGGTCAAAAGTTTTCGATACGTGAATGACCATGTTTTCAAGGTCAACGTCCTTTTTTTCTAAGGCTATAGCCTCGCCCACACGAAGTCCGGACAGCGCAAGAAATTCAGTAAACGCAGCCCACACAGGTTTTTTCATGCTATCGATGAGGAGACGCAGCTCATCAGATTCGAGATATTTGTCAGAGATTTTTATATTAGGCTCGGGGAATCTATCGAGCTTATCGATGGCAGCGGTCGAGCTGATCAGATCGGACGCATAGCCCCAACGGATCATAGCCTTGAGCCTTGTAATGTATCCGTTCAAGGTGGATGCAGCCTTCCCCGATTCAATGAATTTGTTTTTTATGTATCGAGCGGTCAGCTTTTCGATGAGGACGTCGCCGCCGATGATTTTAAGAATCGAGTCGAGAGCTATGCAATTTCTTTTATAGGTTGACGCTCTAACGGCGCGCTTGCTATCGGTTTTGTATTCAGCTACGAGCTGACGCAGAGAAAGGTTTGACGCCGCCGGAGCCGTAACGTTTTCTATCTTTTCGGACAGGATCGCGAGCGCTTCGCGCCGGTTCTTCACGGTATCACGGTCAAAAGTCACCGATACCGTTCTATATTTCATTGTAAGCGGGTCACGGTATTCTTCGCAGTATCGAACCTTGCCGGTGCGCTTTTCTATTCGGCTATACATAAAAACCTCCTTTCTAACCGTATGGAATGCCAGACGGTTAAAAAAAAAGACACCCGTTCCAACGAGTGCCTTTTGGCCGTAATCGATACGGCCGCTCGATTGGAATATACTACAGTATTTTAATCTTATCAATAAAAAAGACCCGGAGCCCTAAGGTCATCCGAGTACGTTCACCGATATTATAAAACATCGGCAACGCAGCGTCAAAATTTTCCGCGCAATTCTACAACCTTTCCGATGATTTGAACCGGCAAACTTTTGACTTCCTCCTTCGTGTATTCTATAGGGTCAAAGGAAGGATTGAGCGGCAGCAGTACGAGCATATCAGCGTATTTTTTTAATACCTTGCAAGTGGCATGATCGCCGTTTACCTTTACGATAGCAGTCTCGCCTGATTCGACATCGGGTTGAACCCGGACGATAACGACATCGCCTTCTTTTATCCTGGGCTCCATAGAGCCGCCTTTTATTCTAAGTCCGAAATATTCGGCACTATCTAATAATTTAACGTCTATTTGTTCATAGTCTAATATATCTTCAATGGCTTCTATCGGGATGCCGGCAGCCACGTCACCAACTACAGGGATCCAGCCTTCAGAGCGTGGATATTTTTCGGGTTGATTGGTTACGATATTCGATTTTTTGACATTTCCTGTAAGTTCGGAGATAGATACATTAAAATAATCAGCTATTCTTTCTAACGTATCTAAGTCAGGAACGCGCCGCTCCTGCTCATACATACCTACAGCACTACGAGACAAGCCGAGAGCTTTGCCAAGCTCCACCTGCGACAGCCCACTGCGTTCACGTAAAGATTTTAATATTGCTGGGAATTTTGACATATAATCACCCCTTTATATTTTTGTACATTGTACCACATAACGTGGAAAATAAAAACAAATAATACACATTTCGTGGTTGACTAACGCCACAATACGTGGTAGTATAATACCAGAACGACACGAAACGTGTTAATAATATGAAAGGGCATTAAAATGGATAGCAAAAAAATCGGCGAGATCCTAAGAGAGCTCAGAGGCGAAAGAAGTCAATCTGCCGTTGCGGAAGCTATAGGGATTAGCGACTCCGCCATATCAGCTTATGAAAACGGCGAAAGAATCCCGCGAGATGAAACAAAGAAGAAAATCGCGGCATTTTACAACAGAAGCGTGCAAGATATTTTTTTTGAGCATGAATGACACATAGCGTGTCTAAAGAAAGGAGGACAACATGATAGCAGCATTGATAAGAATGGAAGCAGCATTACAAAGGCTGGAAGATGAGGTCGAGAGTGTCAAGATCGAAATCTGTAAAGATATCTGCAAATGGCCAGAACAGGCTGACAATGAAGACGAACTATTAACCGAGCACTGCGAAGATTGCCCGCTTGGAAGGCTGTAGGAGGAGACAGCATGAGCGATTCAAAGAACAAAGACGACCGGACGCAATTAACGCTTCGTCTACCTAAAGAGATATACGAAGCGTTAAAGGAAGAAGCCGAAAGAGTTAGACGACAAAATAACAGATGCAGCCTGTTACCTTGGAACCACAAAGAACGGTCTAATAATACAAATCCTTTGGGAATACATAAGAGAAAGGGGAAAGCATGAGAGAACCACCAAAGACTTACCTGATTGAGACTATAGGCCGGCAAACATTCTGGCGTATAGCCGACCTTGCGGAGCGGTACGGCGTATCTGTAACGACCGCAAGGAAGTACAAGAACGAGATTAAAAAAGAGCGTGAACGGTACGGTCGTCACGCAGTCATTGAGAACGGCAACATTGTCTACATCAATGAAATTGCCTGGCTTGACTACATGGAGAACGCTACAAGATTAAAAGACAAGAACGCACGAAAGTACGTAGCACCATTCAACCCGGCGGAATGGATCCCATACCTGGGATACTTCTCGCGGCCGATAGTAGAGGCGGAAGAGTATGAGAAAGAACATTAGGAAAGTAGACAAGGAATTATCAGTTATAAGCCTGATCACGGCTTCACTATTCGAGGCGATGGCAATACAGGACGGCATAACATGGCTGATCATCGTATGTACGGCATATATAGCCATATGGTGCACAGCCCAGACAAAAACAAAGAGCCCAACGGCAGAAGCCGAAAGACTCAATGATTCACACACCACAGATATTAACATGATATTCGAAAAAACACAACTCAAATGATTCACACAAGGAGGAAAAGAAAAATGACACTGTACGAACTGACACAAGGCTTTCAGGAACTCTGGGAGATGATAGACGACCCGGAGGTTGACGATGACGTTATCATGGACACCCTCGAGGGAGTAGACGGGGAAATTGAGGAAAAAGCCGACGGATACGCAAAGGTTATTGCGAACGCTAACGCCTTAGCTGCCGGCATAAAGGCAGAGGAGGCAAGGCTCGCAGCACGCAGGAAATCAATAGAAAACCGGATCCAGAGGATGAAGCAGAGCCTTAAAACGGCGATGGAAGTAACCGGCAAGACGAAGTTTAAAACCGACCTTTTCAGTTTTTCGGTCGCAAAGAACGGAGGCAAGGCGCCGCTCATCATTTCAGACGAGTATCTGACAGCGCCGGAGAAACTGCCGCTCGGATTCCAGAAAGTAAAGGTTGAGCCGAACACGGACATGATACGAGAGAGGCTCGACGCAGGTGACACATTGGAATTTGCAAAGTATGGAGAAAGGGGCACAAGCCTGAGGATTAAATAAGGATATAAATAAGGAGTAGAAGCATGGCATTGATACACGAGAAGATAATAGCAGTCATGACCGACTGCGGAGCAATCGCAAAGAATAACAGAAACCGGCAGCAGGGATATAAGTACAGAGGCATTGACGACGTATTAAACGCATTAAACCCTGCAATGTCCAAGCATGGCATATTTTGCCTGCCTGCAGTAAAGGACATAAAAAGAGAGGAGAGGACGACCGCAAAGGGCGGTCTTCTGATATACAGCACGGTAACGGTAGAATATACATTCTGCGCGGCAGACGGCTCAAGCATCACATGCACGGTCACAGGCGAGGGCATGGACTCGGGAGACAAGAGCATAAACAAAGCCATGAGTGCAGCGTTTAAATATGCATGTTTTCAGACTTTCTGCATCCCGACCGAGGAGATGAAGGACAGCGAGCAGGACAGCCCCGAGCCGATGCCAAAGCCTAAAGGAATAGGCGGAATCAAGGCGAAAGCACTTGCGAAATTCCTAAACGATGAAGGAATACCTGAAGATTACATTTTGAGGATATACAAGCAGGAAAGTCTTTCAGACCTAACCGAAAAACAGCACGCAAATATCATTCAGTGCATCGGAAAGATAAAAGAAAGTTACGCTAATGGAAAGTAAAGCCTTATTGATAGACCTTGCAAAGGACTGGAAAACGCAGCGGATCCGGCTGACGTTTGAGCTCGAGGACGAACCGACACCCGAGCAGATCGACGACATAATCGGCAAGCCGCTGCGGCTCAAGGCCGTATTGTTCAGGAAGAAACGCAGCCTTAACGCAAACGGCTATGCATGGGAGCTGATGCGAGAGATCGCTCAGAAAGTAGGGAGTACAAAAGAAGAAATTTACGAGATCGCACTGCGGGACGTTGGCGTTCCGTATGAGGATGAGAACGGCAAGCACATCATCATGAAACTGCCGAGAGCGACCGACATAGACATCGTGCCGGGACATTGGAGACGCACAGACGGCGATTACATGTTTTCCGAGTATATCCTTCTGAAAGGCTCGAGCGAGTACGACACGAAAGAGATGAGCATATTGATTGATTACATCGTCGAACAGGCAAAGAGCCTCGGCATCGATACCATGACGCCGGACGAGATCGCAAGACTAAAAAGCATATGGAGGCCGGAGAATGAGAAGAAGTGTGCTGACTGATGACTTGGATCATTGCATTGTATGCGGACGTGAGGCCGTAAACATGCATCATATATTTTTCGGCATCAACCGAAAGAACGCAGACGCAGACGGCTACATGATCCCGTTATGTTACTGGCATCACATGGGACCCGACGGCATCCATTTCAACAAGGAGTTAGAACTGCGGTGGAAGCGTGAAGGACAAAAGTATTTTGAATCAAGCCACACACGCAAGGAATTCATTAAACGATACGGGAGGAATTACCTTGATGGCAAATAATTTATTCGAATTTATCGGTAAAGGCAAAGAGAACGGCGTGAGACGTCCGGGTGAGGGAGTGCCGGGCGACAGAGAGTTTAGGCTGCAGGTCGAGGCGGCAAGGAATGACAAGCGCGTGATCATAGTAGACGACGGGTTATATTACGAGCCGGACTTCACAAGACCAGACGAAGCTGCAGCATACAGGAAGACAACGGCGTCCATGAGGCACAGAGCGGCAAAATTATGGCGTACAGCCGACAGAATGGACTATAACGCAGGTATTCAGATGAGCGGGCAGGAAAGCCTTGAGGATTTGTTAAATGGCTATTAATTCAAGAGCAAAAGGAAAGGCCGGAGAGCTTGAGCTTGCAAGGATCCTGAGGGAATACGGGCAGGACACCCGCCGAGGCGTGCAATACCACGGCGGACCCGAAAGCCCGGACGTCGTAGGACTTCCCGGGATTCACATAGAGTGCAAGAGGGTCGAGGCCTTAAACATCGATGCAGCCATGAATCAGGCAATAAAAGACAGCGCCGGAGACATTCCTGCGGTGTTCCACAGGAAGAACCGGACGCCGTGGAAGGTAACGCTTTTACTATCCGACTTCATGAAGCTGTACGGAGGTTATAAAGGAGTTATTGAATGAGGGATTTTATTATTCATCTCGACAACCTTGCAGGGTTCGAGATCCTCACGAATGAGGAGAAAGGGATATTGTTCACGGCAATGGTTGAATATGCCAAAGATGGAACAGAGCCGACACTGCAAGACAGAGCACTGCTTGTTATATGGCTGAACCTTAAAAGAAGAATGGACTTTGATTTTGAGGCATACAATACAAAAAAAGAGCAGTCAAGAACAGCCGCAAACATGCGGTGGCAAAAAACCGCAATGCAAAGCGATGCAGACGCATGCGAACGCATAAACGAAAATGCAGACGCATGCGAACGCATAAACGAAAATGCAGAACAATGCGGACGCATAAAACGCAATGCGAACGATGCCAATACTAAATCTAAATCTAATACTAAATCTAAATCTAATAATAATATATATAGTCCGGCAGGCGTAAAGGATTTGTCCGACGCCGACGGCGTAAAGGATCAGTCCGACGCTGTACCGTACCGGGAGATCATAGATTATTTAAACAACCGAATAAGCGCTCATTACCTTGCTACCAGCAAAAACACCCGTGAGAAGATACGGGCGAGATGGAGGGAAGGCTTCAGACTTGACGACTTCAAGGCGGTCATAGATAACACAGCCGAGCGATGGGAGAAAGACGCAAAGATGCGGGACTTCCTGCGACCTGAAACACTTTTCTCGCCGAAGTTTGAAAGCTATCTGAACCTTAAGCCGGCGCAGACGGTAAACAAGCACGGATTTGAGCAGCGGGACGACATCGATTACAAAGATTTAGAGGCTGCGTTAGATATGCAGCTTGCAAGCGGATTTAAGGAGTAGAGACATGAAGGTGAGTAAGACAAAGTTAGAAATAGCAGTAGCAAAGGCAGGCATGACATGGAAAGACCTTTCGAAAGCGGCGGGCTTATCCTGTGCTGTCATATTACAAATCAAAAAAGGCGGAGGTGCAAGACCTATAACAGTCGGAAAGATAGCACGGGCGTTAGGCTGTGACATATCGGACATTTTAGAAAGCGAGCGGCAGGATGGAAAAATATAGAGAAATGGCGAAAGATCTGAGCCTTGAGATGATGGAGGCAAGCCTTCACAAGCTCATGAGCATGGACTTCTCGGATTGTATAGGAACGACGAAAGAAGACGGATATCAAGCTTTTTATCACGAGATGGGGCTGTATTCGGTCAAGCACATAGACAGCGGCATTATATGCCTTGTATACGCACATGATGCACATGAGGCTATAGAGATCGTTGAAACGTATAGGGGTGAAAGATGACAAACATTGACATAGTTGATTTGCTCAAGGAATTCGCTCACACATTTGGAGATTCAACGAAAGAAAAGCTTATTACTGAGGCAATAA
>OQWM01003066.1_pt1 | contig 11216 bp, 7 predicted proteins | sample 1691531 | NCBI WGS metagenome assembly OQWM01 (sample SAMN03418257, study PRJEB22391) | human gut metagenome | biome: human-gut; feature: organic feature; material: feces | host: Homo sapiens | place: Tanzania | collected 2013-01 | reverse complement strand
GTGTACACCAGCTTCAAGTAATTGTTTCATAGAAATAATAGCCATTGTAGGTTTCCTCCTGTTTTTTCCTTCCGCAGGAATTGGGTTAATTTCAATTCTTCACTGCGCGGCTAGACGCAGTCAACAGATGAATTTCCCTGCGTGTATATTTTTAGACTAAAATAGTTTATCATAAAAATGCCGCCTATGCAAGCAGTTTTTCTAAAAAACTGTATAGTTTTATACACAAAAAAACAGGGGGCAAAGCGCCCCCTGAAATTTTTTATTTAATCATACCGGCAACGATATCATAAGCAGCAGCCAAAGCCTCATCCAGCTTAGCTACGTCCTTGGCACCAGCCTGTGCCATATCCGGACGACCGCCGCCGCCACCGCCGCAAAGCTTAGCAACAGCTTTTACGATGTTGCCTGCATGTGCGCCTTTAGCAACTGCGTCTTTGGTAGCCATCGTGAGGATGCTTACCTTCTCGCCCATAACTGCAGCCAGCACAACTACGCCGCCAACCTTGTCGCGCATCTGGTCGCCCAGGTTACGCAGAGCATCAACGCTGTCAGCGTTCACCTTCTGTACCAGAACAGGTACGCCGTTTGCGTCCTTAACCTGATCAGCTACGTTGCTTACCTGAGCCTTAGCAATTTCTGCTGCCAGCTCGTCAGCCTTCTTCTGTGCAGCCTTCAGCTCGCAATGCAGTGCTTCAAGGCGGTTCGGTACGTCGCAAGCGCGGCATTTCAGCTCGTTTGCCAGGCCCTTAACCATCTCTTCAACAGCATTAACGTGAGCAACAGCACCGTGGCCGGTTACAGCCTCGATACGACGCACGCCGGCGCCGCTGGAGCCTTCGCTGACAATCTTGAACATGCCGATTTGCGCAGTATTCTCTACATGGCTGCCGCCGCAGAATTCCATAGAGAATTCAGGAACGGTAACAACGCGAACGATGTTGCCATATTTTTCACCGAACAGAGCAGTTGCGCCTCTCTTCTTAGCTTCCTCAATCGGCAGCTCTTCGATTTGTACGCCCTTGCTTGCAAGAATCTGCTCGTTAACGATTGCTTCAACCTCCTTCAGCTCAGCCTCAGTTACCTGAGAAAAGTGAGAGAAGTCAAAACGCAGACGATCCGGGCCGACATAGCTGCCTGCCTGGTTAACGTGGCTGCCCAGAACCTGTTTCAGTGCAGCGTGCAGCAGATGGGTTGCAGTGTGGTTACGTGCAATATCCAGCTTACGTGCCTTGTCTACAGCAAAGGTTACCTCGTCACCAACAGCAACAGTGCCCTCGGTTACGGAGCCAACCATAATTACTGCGCCATCAGGCAGCTTTTTGGTTACGTTAACTGCGATAACACCGGTCGGAGCGGTAATCGTACCGATATCGCCCAGCTGACCGCCGCCCTCAGCATGGAAAGCGGTTACGTCGCAGATAACTGCAACCTCAGTGCCGTCAGCAGCATTTTCAATCGGCTGTGCATCATGTGCAGGATACATTTTTACGATTTTAGCGCTGGTTGCAGCTTCGTCAACCTTCAGCTCACCAACGTTGATGCCGCTGGTGTTATAAACAACCGGACGGCCCTCTTTATCATTACGTGCTTCACGCGCCATCTTACGCTGAACCTCCAGCGCAGCGTCGAAGCCCTCTTTATCCATGGTCATGCCAGCTTCTTCCAGAATCTCTTCGGTGAGCTCCCAGGGGAAACCGAAGGTATCGTTCAGCTTGAAGGCAGTTGCACCGTCGAGAACGGTTTTGTTAGCAGCCTGCAGCTTTTCGATTTCTTCGTTCAGCAGCTCGCAGCCCTGCTTCAGGGTGCGCAGGAAGCTGGTTTCTTCCATTTCGACAACCTTTTTAATGAAGTCAGCCTTCTCTACCAGGTTCGGATAAGCATGGCCGAACATACCGATAACAACGTCAACAGCACCGCAGAGGAACATCTCGTTGATGCCCAGCAGACGTGCATGACGGATAGCACGGCGCAGGATACGGCGCAGTACATAGCCACGGCCTTCGTTAGACGGCAGAATGCCATCGCCAATCATAAAGGTCATGCTGCGTACATGGTCAGCAATAACCTTCAGGGAAACATCGGTAGCCTTATCCTTGCCATATTCAACATTAGCAACCTTAGCAGCGTGCTCGATAATCGGGAAAATCAGGTCAGTCTCAAAGTTGGACGGCTTGCCTTGAACAACGCTTGCCAGACGCTCCAGACCAGCGCCGGTATCAATGTTCTTGTTTTTCAGCGGCGGATAGGTGCCGTCAGGCATTTGGTTGAACTGAGTGAATACCAGGTTCCAGATTTCCAGGAAACGGTCACAGTCGCAGCCAGGGCCGCAGGTCGGCTTGCCGCAGCCGCGCTCAGGGCCGAGGTCGATGTGGATTTCGGAGTCAGGGCCACACGGACCGCTGCCGATTTCCCACCAGTTGTCAGCCAGACGTACAATGCGTTCAGCAGGCACGCCAACAACATTATGCCAGATATCATAAGCTTCATCATCCTCGGTATGAATGGTGATGTACAGCTTGTCAGCAGGCAGACCTAATTCCTTGGTCAGGAATTCCCAGCTCCAGGGAATAACCTCTTTTTTGAAGTAATCGCCAAAGGAGAAGTTGCCCAGCATTTCAAAATAGGTATGGTGGCGCGCAGTGCGGCCAACGTTTTCGATATCACCGGTACGCACGCATTTTTGGCAAGTGGTGATACGGGTAGCAGGCGGTTTCATTTTGCCTGTGAAGAAAGGCTTAAACGGTGCCATACCAGCGCCGATAATCAGCAGGGTCGGATCGTCCTGCGGAATCAGGGAAGCACTAGGCAGCATTAAGTGACCTCTATCCTGGAAAAATTTTAAAAACTTTTCGCGGATTTCATTACCAGTCATGTATTTCATAGTAATCATTCGCTCCTTCAAGTAATTTACTGGCGCAAGGCTTGCGCCCTGCACCAGTTTTATAAAGATAACATATAGAAAAATTATATAATTTTTGCCATTGAATGTCAACGCCCAAACGCTTGCAGATGTGTATACTTGCAAACTTTCTTGCAGCAGGCCTTAGTCCTCGCTGAGCTCATACAGCTTTTTATAAATGCCGCCGTACGCCATCAGCTCCTTATGCGTGCCCATTTCAGCAATCTCGCCGTTATGCAGCACCACAATTCTGTCTGCGTTGATAATCGTCGACAGGCGATGCGCAATAATCAGCGTCGTGCGACTTTCTGCCAGCTTGTCCAAGGATTTTTGAATCTGCTTCTCCGTCTTGGTATCCAGTGCGCTCGTCGCCTCATCAAAAACCATTACCGGCGGATTCTTCAGGAAGGCACGGGCAATCGCAATACGCTGCTTCTGGCCGCCGCTGAGCTTCACGCCGCGCTCGCCTACCTTCGTATCGTAGCCCTCAGGCAGAGCAGTGATGAACTCCTCTGCCGCAGCCAGCTTCGCTGCCTGCTCGATTTCCTGTTCGCCAGCCTTAATCTTGCCATAAGCAACATTAAATTTCACCGAATCGCTGAACAGAAACACGTCCTGCTGCACCAGACCGACATGGTTACGCAGATAGCTTTGGCTGTATTGGCGAATATCTACGCCGTCAAGCAGCACCCTGCCCTGCGTCGGCTCATAGAAGCGCAGCAAAAGGCTCGCCAGCGTCGTCTTGCCGGCGCCCGTCGCACCAACGAAGGCCACCTTTTCGCCCGGCGCAATATCGAGAGAGAAATGCTTGAGCACCGGCTTGTCATCAAGATAGCCAAAGGTGACATCCTCAAAGGTAATGCGTCCCTTCACCTCGCCGCTGGCAATCGCATCAGGCGCATCGTCAATCTCTACCTCCTGCATCATCATCTCGTGGAAGCGGTGGAAGCCGGCCATACCACGCTGATACATTTCGGTAAACATCAGCAGGCGGAAAACAGGCTTCATGAAAATATTTACATAAAGGAAGAAGGCCACAAAATCACTGAGCGTCAGCTCATTATTGGCAATCATCATGCCGCCGCACACTAATACGACAAGATTCGTTACGTTCGTAAAGAAGGTGATTGTACCAGTGAAATATGAAAGCACTGTAAACGACTCTCTGCGCACCTGCATAAGCTCGTTGCTTTTGCGCATAAAGCGCTCCAGCTCCAGCGGCTCATTCGCAAAGGCCTTCACCAGACGGATACCGCTCAGAGCCTCCTCTGCCTGTGCCGAAACCTCGCCTGATTTTGCACGGCTGCGGCGGAAGGCTTTCTTCATTTTTCTGTTGACATAAACAGAATGCACAGCCTTGAAAATAAGCAGCACGCCGATAATAGAACCAAGATAAGGATTCAAATACAGCATCATCACAATCGTACCCAGCATACTGATGCTGCATACCAAAAGGTCATTAGGGCCCTTAAACGTCAGCTCGCTGACCTCCACGATGTCGCTCGTAATACGCGAAAGCAGCTGGCCTGTGCGTGCATTATCAAAAAAGCGGAACGACATTTTCTCCAAATGCTCGAACAGGTCATGACGCATATCATTCTCAATACCGGAGCTCATCATGCGTCCATAATAGTTGACAACAAAAAGCAAGATAAAGTTCAGAACATATAAGCCTAAAAGTATGCCTGCCCAATAAAGCAGCTCATCAATATTTTTCAGGGGAATCTCGACATTAAGCATGCGTCTAACGATATACGGAAAGACCAGCTCCATCAATGCTGAGAAGCATGAACCAAACATGACCAAAAGCAATATATACTTATAGGGCCTGTAATAATGAAAAAATTTTTTCAACATTTACTTTTCTCCTCCTCCTTCATTTTTCCATATATGCAAACGGTATGCACCGATAATCTTGCCCTGCGGCGTCAGCGCCGGCGCCTCTACGCCTGCCACCAGCCTTCCGTCAGGCGAAATACTGATAGCCTGACACGGCCCCTCGGTAGCAAAAAAGCTTTGCTTCTTGCCGCTCGCAAGGTCGAGCACCAGTGCTCCATGCGCCTTGTAATTATGCGTGCGCACATTACGGCCGATGGCGCAGGCCACAAGCTTATCAGCGCTGAACGCCAGCTCCTCCATTGTCGCCTCAGCCTGATACTGATAGCGGAAGGTGCCGTCTATATTAAACATAAAAATGCTGTTGCTGCTCGGATGCTCCACAGGAGTCGGCAGCTGCCAGTTCTCACGGTTAAAGGTGTTAATCGTCGTAAACAGCAGGCCATAGGGCGTTACATAGCCATCGCGGCCGCTGGCGTTAAGCCACGCTCCATCCACCTGCGCAGGCTTCGACAAAAAGCGCGACCAGAGCATTTTGCCCTTCTCGTCAAACAAAAAGCCGCGTCCGTCGCTTGCCGATGCCGACAGATATTTGCCGTCGGGAGAAAAATTCGGACTGCCGCGCATAACAGTGTTATCAAACGGCTCCACCGGCGGCAGAGAAACAGAATTCAGCAGCTCACCGGTGTTTTTATCCATGAAATACATCGTATCCCTGTACTTCATATCCTCATGATAATCATACGACGAGGTCGACAGCACCGCGCGGCCATTGGCGTCGCTGACATCGCACCAGTTAATCCAGCTGTCCATAACCTCATTCTTCGGGAACTGCCACAGCAGCTTGCCCTGCTTGCTGATGGCCACCATCCTGCCATTATAGCCGCGGCTGCCATCCTTGCGCACGAGGAAGCGGTACGCGTTAGCGTAAACATTATCATTTTTATCAATCACAATATGCACAACGCTCGGATAGGAGCGCTGCGCAGCATCGCTGCCGACGAAATCAGCACTCTTGTGCTCCCAGACAATATCGCCTGTATGCACATTGACGGCATACAGCCTGCCCTCAGGACTCACCTCGCCCACCAGCGCCAGCGCACCATCATGCGTCAGCTGCAGTGAAACAAGCTTGCCGATGCCCAGCGAACGCTTCCACTTCTGCTGTCCCTCATTGTCGAACAGAAACAGCTCGCCGCGCTCAGTGCCGACAATCCAGCCCTGCTCCTTTTCCGCATAATGCACCACGGCACGCGTAAAGCCCATGCGGTCATAATTCTGCGTCTGGATGTCGCCAAGATAAACGCTCACGCCATTTTTATCATTATTGGCGCCAAAGTGATTCCACGGTGTCCTGCTGCCTGTAATCCAGTACAAGGCCAGCCACGAAAGCAGCAGCAGCACAATGCCAAGATAACCCTTCCATTTGCTCATAAATATAACACCGTCCAATCATAAATCTGGCGGAAAACGCCAAAGTAGAAGCCCTGCTCCGAAAGCAGATAGAGCAGCTTGCTGCTGACAACCGCCACGACCAGCACCGCCAATGCTGCACAGGCACTGCGTTCGGACAGCGCCCAAACCTCCTTACGCTTGCGTCCTCCCGCAAGGAAGAAGCCGCGGCTGACAACGGAGAGCGCCAGCGTTTGCGCGCGCCGCAGGCAGCGCGCCAATAAAGGCTTCGCGATATACGGCAGATGGCGCAGCACAGCAGTGCGTCCGCGCTGGCTGTCGCTTCTAAGCTGCAGTGCCGTAATAATCTCGCCTGTTTCCGCTGCCAGCACCGGCAGAAAGCGGATGGCCGTCACCAGCATGAACGCCAGCTGCGGCGAAAGCCGCCAGCCCAGCATAGCCTGCAGCAGCTGGCGCGGATCGCTCGTCCAGCACACAAAAAGACCTAAGGTCAGCATACTCGCACTGCGCAAGCCCTGCACCGCACCATAAAGTATGCCCTCGCGATATACATAAAGACCGCCCGTCAGCTGACCTAAAACGCCAGCCTCCGGCGAAATAATCACAAATAAGGGTGAACGCGGCGTCTGCGCATAAAACAGCGCCTGACTGAACATCGAACCCCACAGGCCGAGCAGCAGCAGTACCGCCAACACCTTCCATTTATAAATCGAGGTACGCGCCACGATATGCAGCAGCAGCGTAAAGCTAAACAGCACAAATAATGTACGCGGATTATCCACCGTAATCATCAAAATGGCAAACAGAAAGAGGACCAGCAGCTTCGTGCGTCCGTTCAGCCGCTGCGCCCAGCCTGCTGCATCAGTTCCTTCCCACAGCTGTCTTGCGGACATAGCGCTTCACCTCCTCCACAGTTATACAAGGCGGCACGCCCAAGCGTGCGCAAATCGGCAGCAGCGTCGGCGATGTCAGACCGCCCTCGCATAAAAGATTATTGTCATTCAAAACGCTTTGCGTCCTGCCATCGGCAATAATCTCGCCCTTACGCAACACAATGACTCTATCCGTCACCTGCGCCGCCAGCTCCAAATCATGCGTGCAGATAAATACGCTGCCGCCATTCCTTTTATAAGCCAAAAGCAGCTTGCGAATCTCGCTCAGGCTGCGCTCGTCCTGTCCTGTCGTCGGCTCATCGAGAAGCAAAAGCTTCGGGTGCTTCGCCAGCATCGCGCCCAAAACCACGCGCAAGCGCTGTCCCTTGCTGAGCGCCAGCGGAAAATCCTCCGCATATTCCGTCAGGTTCAGCTGCTCCAGTAAGCGCTCAACCTGCTTTTCGGTAATCGTCTTATTCTTCCAGCACAGCTCCTCGCGTACCGTATCTGCCAAAAGCATCAAATCAGGCTCCTGCCGCAGATAGCCAACGCTGCCGAGACATTTTTCAATCGTCGTTCCTGACAGCAGAATGCTGCCATGACGCAGCTTTGCCAGACCGCCGATAAGATTCATCAGCGTGCTCTTGCCAGCGCCATTAAAGCCCATCAGCGCGGTAATCTCGCCAGCCGCCAGATTGAAGCTCAAATTCTTCAGCGTCGGCTGCTTGCTGCCGGGATAAGAAAAGGTTACATTCTGCACCTGCAAAATCGCCGGCTTTTCTGCTTCGTCCTGCTCTGTAGCAGACTGCAAAGCTGTCAGCGTGCACTCCTGCTGAATCATCCTGACAATTCTGCTTTGCTCCGTCGTCACCTCCGGCAGCTCCAGCGCCCGGCACAGCTTCACAGACTGCGGCTCACGCAAACCTAAATCCTCTCTGCCGGTCAGCGCCTTCCATGCCTGCTCCAGCGTACCGTCATAAATAATTTCGCCTGCCTGCATCACCGCCAGCCGCTGAAAATATTGGTACAGCTCATTTACGCGGTGCTCAACCATCAAAATAGCAATACCTGCCTCTTTGTTCAGCTTCACCAAAAGCTGCATAAAGCTCTGCACGCCCTGCGGATTCATCTGACTCACAGGCTCATCGAGAATCAACAGCCGTGGACGAGTAATCAAAATCGAAGCCAAGGCCAGACGCTGACGCTGACCACCGCTGAGCTTGTGAATGCTGTAGCTCTCGAAGCCGTCCAGTCCCACCATCGCCAAGGTTTCGCTAACCTTACGCGCGATAACCTCAGGCTCTTCTCCCTGATTTTCCAGAGCAAAGCCAACCTCGTCCGCCACCGTCATCGCAAAAAGCTGGTCATCAGGCGACTGATAAACAGTGCCCACCAGCATACCGATTTTCTCCGGCGGCCACGTCGTCACATCCTCGCCTGCAAGATAAATCCTGCCTTGCAGCTCACCGCGCTCCTCACTGCCCAAAAGACCGCTGACCGCCTTAATCAGCGTCGACTTGCCGCAGCCGCTGCGTCCGGCCAACAGCAGCATCTCGCCGTCGTCAAGATTCAAATTGATATGCTTCAAGGTATTCTGCTGCCTCGATTGGTAGCGATAGGATAAGTCTTCTATTTTTAACATCGCTATTCCCCCATAACCTGCTGCAGCTTGCTGCCTGTCTTAGCACCCAGCCAAGCGCCAATGCTGCTGTACAGCACGCCGTTGACCAGCATATACAAGGCCAGATACCAGTCCGCATAATACAAACGATAAAAGAACATCATCTGCTGCAAATTTACAAACGTAATCAGCGCATCGCCCACGCCCAAGAGCAATGCAACAAACAGCATATAGCGCTTGCCCAGCTCCTGCTTGCGGTAGAAGCCGCTGAAATATAAAACTGCTTCCAAAATAACGATATTCACGCACAGGCTCAACAAGCCAAGCGGCGTAAAATGGCCGAACATCAGGCCGGAAAGCATATATTTAACAAGATACATAAGGCTCAGCACGCCGGGTGCGCGGAACAGCACCAAAAGCGACACCACGAGCAGATATTGCAGCACACCGCTCAAAACGCCTGTAAATAAGCCGGAGAAGGGCCCAAGGAAGACGTGCAGCAAATCGCCCAAAAGCGTAGTCGGCAGCGTGATACCGCCAAACGCCAGCGCCGCAAACAAGGCCACGGTAATCGCGCCCTTCGCGCCAATCTTATAAATGCAGCTCTTCAATTTATAGCTGAACACAACCAAGGCACCAAGACAGAGGAAGGAAAAGCCTACCGCCAAAAGTCCCAGATTATGCGTCTTCGTAATCGTCAGCGGCACCTCCTGCACCTTCTCCTGGCCATTGCCGCTGACCGTAATCCGCAGGCTGTAATCACCTGCCAAAATCGTAAAATAATCTACATAAAGCGGAATAATAAAGGTCTGCGCCTTCTGTCCATCGAGAGAAATCAGCGCCGTCGTCTCATTATTATTACCGGTATCACCTGCCCAGCCGTGCTCAGAATCATTGTCATTCTTGCCTGCCGTACACAGACCGGGGACGAGCTTGCCAGTCGCCTTGTCAATAAGCTCCGCCTTGAACTTCAGCAAGCGCACATCACGCTGCGGATTGCGCATATCAAGAAGCAGGAACGTCGCAGGATGATTGAACACCGCCGACCAGTTCGTCGCGCCGTCGCCCATCATGCGGTTGCGGAAGCCCTCCAGCGTCGTATCGCGCACATAAATCACGCCCTCAGCCGCACGCTCATCCTTATTGCCCAGATTATCGACAGGCAGCGTCACGTTCTGGATATACCAGTTGAATTTGCGGGCATCAGGCTTTTTCTTCTTGCCCAAAGCGTCTGCGTCCTGTACATTATCCTGCTGCATATCATATGTAAACGCTACGTCCCTCTGCTGCTCCCAGCCTTCGCCCTGCACCTGCACCACGAGCTTTTGCTCGCCAGCCTTCGCACTGCCGTCCGGGCGCAGATAGAGCAAATCGAACGTCTGCCCAAAATCAGCAGGCAGCATCCACGCCGAGGTCGCTATATTGTGACCGTTCTCAGCTCCCGCCTGCCATTTATCATCAGGCAGCGCACTAAAGCCCTCCGGCAGAATAACCTTCAAACGCGCCTGCTGCTCGTGCGGCACATCAAAGCTTTTTATATTTATATAAAGCGGCATCGTACTGCCGCCATGAACAACATGCTTATCACTCTTATCCAAATTATATGGATAAACAACATCAAGGCTGACACCAGCCCACGCCAGCTGCGTACATAAAAGCAGCAGCAGCGTCAGAACGATACTTCGTAGCTTCATGGATAATCCTTTCTTGTTCGTAACTCATCAACTTATTTTATGACATACATTATTATATTACACCATATACTCAGAAAAGAGTCAAGTATTTTCACAATTAACTGAAGTATAGAGAAGATTTATATAAAAAAGAGCCGTCGCACTAAGCTCTGCTTCAGCTGTCCTCTGCCCCTGAGGGAGTGCGGCGCGAAGGCGCCTTAACAGCCAGCGAGAGGTATCTTAATGCGACAGTCCTTCATGCTTTACCGATTTATATTTAGTTTATTTCATGCACGCATCACGCGGCAAGCCAAGCTGCTCACAGATATCGCCCCATTTTTGCTGGCGTGTCTTCATTGCCAGCAGCTCTTCCACACTCTTGTCGCAGTGACGAGAGATAAAAATTGCGCGCTTCACCTGATGCGAAGCGTAGCCAAGCTTCATATATTTAGTCGTCAGCTTCTTATCCAAGCCAAAAAGACGCTGCAAACGATCAGCCTTGTATTCCAGCTCGCCCTTCGCCAGCTTCTCCGGCGTCAGGCCAAGCAGATAATCTACGCGTGTCCAAACGTACCTCTCGCGCAAAGCCGCAACCTCAGCCAAAGGCTTCTTCGCAGCATACGCGTGCAAGCACAGCTTCTTCAGCTCCATGTAGCTGATGCCGCTGTCAAAATATTTGCCAAGCTCTTCCTTATTAAACAAAAAGCTGTTATACAAGCCCGTAATCGCCTTCTCGCGGTCCATGGGCTTTTTGCCTGCGGCGCTGGCGGTGGCTCCACTAATGACGAACAAGCCGCACAGCGTCAGGCAGAGAATCAGGGTTAATTTTTTCATGCTGTACCCCCGTAGTGATTTAAAAAGGGAGCGTCAGGCAAAGAAAATTTGGCAAATATCAGGTT
>OQWM01003065.1_pt1 | contig 11217 bp, 8 predicted proteins | sample 1691531 | NCBI WGS metagenome assembly OQWM01 (sample SAMN03418257, study PRJEB22391) | human gut metagenome | biome: human-gut; feature: organic feature; material: feces | host: Homo sapiens | place: Tanzania | collected 2013-01 | reverse complement strand
AGCTGCCTGAGGTAGTCCGCAAGGCTCACGGCATCTAAGGACCGGGGGTTCTCCGGCGTGACCGTGACGAATCGGGAGACCAGGGGCACCAGACCCTTGTACATCTCCAGATAGTCCTTGTCGGCCATGACCCCGGTCAGGGCGATGATCTCCCGGCCGCCCAAATAGGTTTTCACATTCTCCGCCAGCGCCGCCAGACACTGGGGATTGTGGCCCCCGTCTACAATGAAGATGGGTTCCCGCCGCAATAGCTCAAACCGCCCGGGCCAGACCGTGTTGGCGATGCCTTGGTAGACCGCCTCCTCCGGGATGTTCCGGCCCTGCTGCCGCAAGGCCTCCAGAGTTTCCAGCACCACGGCGCAGTTCCGGGTCTGGTGGGCCCCCAGCAGGGGAAGATGGAGGGAAGAATAGCCTTTGTAGTCCAAAATCTGGCCGGAAAAATCGATGCTTTTCACATGAATCTGGGAGAAGTCTGCAATGTGCAGAGGAATTCCCCGCTCTTGGCAAACCGCCGTGACCACGGCCTCTACATCCGGGCTGTTGGGGTAGAGCACCCCCTGACACCCGGGCTTCAGAATGCCGGATTTGTTCTGGGCAATGGCAGCCAAGGTGGTACCCAACTGGGCGGTGTGATCCAGGCCGATGTTGCACAGCACCGCCGCCTCCGGGGCGGGGATCACGTTGGTGGCGTCGTTCCGGCCCCCCATGCCCACCTCCAGCACCACAATGTCGCAGTGCTCCCGGGCAAACCAGGTTAGTGCAATGGCCGTCACCAGCTCAAACTCCGTAGGCGGGTCAGAAAGGGCCTGGGCCGCGGGCTTTACCAGGGCCGTGACCTGAGCCAGGGCCTCGTCTTCAATGTCCCGGCCATCCACGTTCATCCGCTCGTTGAACCGCCAGAGGAAGGGGGAGGTGTACAGCCCCACCCGGTAGCCTGCACTCCGGAGCACCGAGGCGGTCATGGCGGCGGTGGAGCCCTTGCCGTTGGTGCCGGTAATGTGGACATAGGACAGCTGCTCCTGGGGGTTTCCCAGCCGCTCCATCAGCTCTTTGATGCGCCCCAGCCCCGGGGCCGCACCCTTCCGGATGGTGCCGTGAATGTAGGAAAGGGCTTCTTCATAAGTCATGGCGTTTCATTCCTTCGTTGATTTCTCCTTGGATTATAGCAGATTTTTTCAAAAACGCAACGAAAAAGCACCGGGTACCTGAAAATACCCGGCGCTTTTGAAATACAGCTTATACGATGCCCTGGGCGTTCATGGCCTCGGCGACCTTCAGGAAACCGGCAATGTTGGCACCGGCAACATAGTTGCCCTCCATGCCGTATTCCTTGGCGGCAGCGTCCAGGTTGTGGAAGATACTCGCCATAATGCCCTGGAGCTTCTGGTCTACTTCCTCAAAGGTCCAGCTCAGCCGCTGGGAGTTCTGGGTCATCTCCAGAGCGGAGGTGGCCACGCCGCCGGCGTTGGAAGCCTTGCCGGGCAGGAAGCGGATACCGTGGTCCTGCAGGTACTTGGTGGCATCCATGGTGGTGGGCATGTTGGCGCCCTCACACACGGCGTAGCAGCCGTTGGACACCAGAGCCTTGGCATCCTCCAGCAGCAGCTCATTCTGGGTGGCGCAGGGCAGGGCAATGTCACATTTGGTGGTCCAGACGCCCTTGCCCTCGTGGTAGATGGCGTTGGGACGGGCCTTGGCGTACTCCGTCAGACGGGCACGCTTCACCTGCTTGACCTCAATCAGAGTGGCCACGTCAATGCCCTCGGGGTCGTAGACCCAGCCGGTGGAATCGGAGCAGGTCACGGGCTTGGCGCCCAGCTGCCAAGCCTTTTCAATGGCATAGGTGGCCACGTTGCCCGCACCGGAAACGGCAATGACCTTGCCCTGGAGATCCTGGCCGTTGTGCCGCAGCATTTCCTGGGTGATGTACAGCAGGCCATAGCCGGTGGCCTGGGTCCGGGCCAGGCTGCCGCCGTAACTCAGGCCCTTGCCGGTGAATACGCCTTCGTATTGGCCGGTAAGCCGCTTGTACTGGCCGTAGAGGTAGCCGATTTCCCGGGCACCGACGCCGATGTCACCGGCGGGCACGTCCTCGTTGGCACCGATATACTTGTAGAGCTCGTTCATAAAGCTCTGGCAGAAGGCCATGACTTCCCGGTCGGACTTGCCCTTGGGGTCAAAGTCCGCGCCGCCCTTGCCGCCGCCGATGGGCAGGCCGGTGAGGCTGTTCTTCAGGATCTGCTCAAAGCCCAGGAATTTCAGGATGGACAGGTTCACCGTAGGGTGGAACCGTAGGCCGCCCTTGTAGGGGCCGATGGCGGAGTTGAACTGTACCCGGTAGCCACGGTTCACATGGACCTGACCGGCATCATCAGTCCAGGGCACCCGGAAGGTGATGACACGCTCCGGCTCCACAAACCGTTCCAGAATGCCGTTCTTCTCCAACTCGGGGCGGCGTTCCACCATGGGCTCCAGGCCCTCCAGAACTTCATAGACCGCCTGATGAAACTCCTTCTGATCCGGGTCGCGGGCCAGGATCTGCTCATAGACGCGCTTGCAGTATTCATTGTTCAGCATAGGATAGGCTCCTTTCAAATTCTCTGTGCCGGAGGAAATTTTATGCTTTATCTTATCAAATCAAAGTTCCGCCGTCCAGTGTATTTTTGAACAAATATGAAAGTTTTACGGACTGTTCCTGCAAAAAATGACGAGAGAAGATCCTCTGCCGTTCCGGGAAGAACAGCAGAGGATCAAATCGTTTTTCTGCCAAAAACACGGAAGCAGCTTACCGGCCCATAGCATCCCGCAGACGGTCGGTGATGGCCCCCTCAAATACCCGGGAGGAGTGGCCGTGGAGGGTTTCCAGCGCGGCGGCGGCCAGACCGCAGGCGGTGTTGCCGCCCATGGAGAGGTCCATGTCGAAAATGAACTTCACCTCCGGGTCCTGAGGCGCGTTGGGAATGTTGGTCTTCAAGCGGCCGATACCGGCGTGGATCTTGGCGGTGCAGCTGGAATCCAGCTTGAACTGCGTGTCGCAGCCGCAGTTGACGACCCGGTCCTCCGACAGATCGGCTTCCGCCATGGGGCCCAGATAGGCCGGCGTGAACAGCTCCCGCCAGGAGACATCCTCCAGATCGAGGGTGGTGCGGGAGACGATGTTGAGATATCGCAGGCCTACCCGCTGAAAATAGGCGGGCTTGTAGAGCTGGATGAACGCCGCCAGAGGCTTATCCAGCATCCGGGCAAATTCCTCCCAGCCGGGGTAGGACAGCGTGGACAGGGCGATGAAGTCTTTGGTGAGATTCAGCTTCCATCTGCCGTCCTGAGAGAGGAAGTGGTAGTTGGTGACGGGAGGCTGAGGCTCCGGCTTACCGTTGACGATCTGGGGAGGCAGAACGTCCTGCTTCCGGGCGTACTGGGGAAAATCCTCCCGGATACGCTCCTGAAAATCGGCAGGCTCCACATTGTTGATGGAGAGAATGGTGGGAAAGCGCAGCTGGCAGATGACCTCGTGGGCCAGCGTTTTTTCATAGTGGGTGCGGGGACGGTCGGAAAACAGCATAAAAACAGCTCCTTTGCATGAACTATTTGATGGTTCTTATTGTAGCCCCGCCGGGGAGAAAAGTCAACGTCCGGCGGCGGTGGAAACACAGTCCTGCGCGCCCGGTTGGAATTCTCTGCCGTGGTTTCCAGATATTGAGGGTTGTTTCCTGTTGGTGGGTTCCGCTACAATAAAGTTACAAAACGGTTACAAAAAGGAAAGGACGGAACAACCATGAAACAACAAGTCTGCAAGCGCCTGTTGACCGCTGCGGTCCTCTGCGCAGTCCTGACGGTCCCTGCCAGAGCTGTCCGGCGGAGCGTGCCGGTGCAGATCGACGGAAAACCGATCGCCGTGTCCGCCTATGTGGAGCGGGGCGTGACGTATGTGCCCCTCCGGGCCTTGCTGAATACGATAGGGGCGTGGGACGTCTGGTGGGACGAAGCCACGGGCCGGGCCGCAGCTGCCTCTGATGTCACCAACCTTTGGGCGGACCCGGCGGCGGATACCGTCACCATCGACGAAAAAACTGTCCGGGGCCGGGTCACGGTGGAAAACGGCGTTACCTATGTCCCTCTGCGGCTGGTGGGGGAGGCCCTTGACTGCCAGGTAGAGTGGGACCCGTATCTGAGGGGGGCGACTGTGACCTCTCCCGGCGCGGCCTACGATGCCGGGGAATTGTACTGGCTGTCCCGGATCATCTGCGCCGAAAGCGGCGCGGAATCCATGACCGGGCAGATCGCCGTGGGCAACGTGATCCTGAACCGGGTCAGGAGCGGCAGCTTTCCCAATACTGTGGAGGGCGTCATTTTCGACCGGAAGGACGCAGTGCAGTTTGAGCCGGTGAGCAACGGGCGGGTCTATCTGCCGCCTACCTCACAGTCGGTGGAGGCTGCTAAACGGGTACTGGACGGGGAAAATGTTGTCGGCTCCGCCCTGTATTTCTACGCCCCTGCCCTATCGCAGGGGACGTGGATCAACGCCAACCGGCCCTATCAGCAGACCATCGGCTGCCATCGGTTCTACCGGTGATACGGGACAGGAGGGTGCTTCATATACATAAAAACCGGCTTCCATTTTACGGAAGCCGGTTTTTATATGACTATTTACACGTAGCTCTGGGTGGTCACATCGAACACGCCCCGCGTGGTGATGCGGAGAGAGGGGATCACCGGCAGGGCCATGAAGCTCAGGGTCATGAAGGGATCGATGCCGGGGTTCACGCCCAGCTTGTGGGCGGCACTCTTGGCGGTTTCCAGCTTTTCGTTCACCGTGACCAGCGGCTCGTCGCTCATGATGCCGGCGATGGCCAGAGGCACCTCCGCCACGGGCTGACCGCCGTCCCACACCACGATGCCGCCGTTCAGCTCCACTACCCGGTTGACGGCGGCGGCCATATCCGTCTCGTTGGTGCCCACCACGATGATGTTGTGGGAATCGTGGGAGATGGAGGTGGCTACCGCGCCGGATTTCAGGCCGTAGCCCTGAATGTAGCCGATGCCGATGTGATGGGTGTTCTTGTGCCGTTCCACAACGGCGATCTTCAGCACATCATATTCCACATCGATGCGGTCAGAGTACCCGGCGTCCACCGTGGTGATCTCGCCGTCCACCATACCGATGATGCCCCGGGGACGCTTCTCGGCGAAGTCCTCGGCGGTGAGGGCCGCCACATGGAAGGTCTTGTGGGCCCGCTCCACCAGATAAGGCTCGATCTCCGGGGACGGGAAATCCTGGATCTCGCCGTGATCCACCATGAGAACGCCCTTCTTGTAGACCTGCTCGATGTTGAAGTCCTGGAAATTGTCGATAATGACGAAGTCTGCCAGATAGCCGGGGGAAATGCCGCCCCGGTTGTTCAGCAGGAAGTACCGGGCCGCGTTGTGGCAGGCCACCTTGACCGCGGTGATGGGGTCGGCCCCCAGAGAGATGGCCTTCTTCACGATATAGTCGATGTGGCCCTTTTCCAGCAGGTCATTGGGGTGCTTATCGTCGGTGCAGAACATGCAGCGGTCGGCGTACTTGCCGGTGAGCAGGGGCATCAGAGCCTCCAGATTCCGGGCGGCGGTGCCCTCCCGGATCATGATGAACTGGCCCCGCTCCAGCTTGGCGATGGCGTCCTTCACATCATGGCACTCGTGGTCGGAGTAGACGCCGGCGGCGATGTAGGCGTTGAGGTCGTTGCCCTGAAGGTCCGGAGCGTGGCCGTCGATCTTCTTGTGGTGGGCCTGTGCCGCCACGATCTTCTCCACGGTCTGCTCGTCGCCGTTGATGGCGCCCACAAAGTTCATCATCTCCGCAAGGCCCTGTACCCTGGGATGGTCATAAAAGCTGTCGATGGCCCGGTAGTCTAAAATGGCCCCGGATTCGTCCAGCGGCGTGGCGGGAACGCAGGAGGGCAGCATGAACCGCACGTCCACCGGCAGATCCTCTGTGGCTTGCAGCATATACTCGATGCCATCGGTGCCCATGACGTTAGCAATCTCGTGGGGATCCGTTACCACCGTGGTGGTTCCGTGAGGCAGGACGGCCTTCACGAACTCCGTGGGACTGACCAAGGAGCTTTCCAGATGAATGTGGGCATCCAGGAAACCGGGGAGAACGATCTTGCCGGTGCAGTCCACCTCAGACCGGCCTTGATAGCTTCCCATGCCCACGATCAGTCCTTCCGCCACGGCAATGTCCATGGTGGACAGCTCATTGGAAAATACGTTGACGAACGTGGCATTTTTCAGCACCAGATCCGCAGGCTCCCGCCCGGCGGCGGCCGCGATGATCCGCTGCTTTTTCAGCAGCTTTCGGTTGATCTTTCCAGCATAGCTTTCCGGCATAGTACCACTCCTTCTATAAATTTAACAGAAATCGGAATTGCTTATAGCAGACATAACGAAATGTAATATCTGTTGTTCTTGGGAGCAGTATACTTGAAAAAAACTGATTTGTCCATAGAAGAGACGGCGGTTTCCCGCCGAAATTTTATCCGGATTTTCGGCAGAATTTGACAGGCGGGGGAAACCGGGCGTCTTAACCGGTTTTTCGCGGGAAATCCATTGCGAAACAGCGGAAAAGAGACTATAATAAACTTAACTATGTCAAAAAACTCCGGAGGTTTTTCCATGAAGTGCATGGTCATTGACGGCAACTCCATCATCAACCGGGCCTATTACGGCATCCGCCCCCTGACTAACCGGGAAGGGCTGTACACCCACGCTGTGTTCGGCTTTCTCACCACGCTGCTGCGCCTGAAAGAGGAAGAACGGCCGGATGCCCTGTGCGTCACCTTCGACCTCCACGCCCCTACCTTCCGTCACAAGGCGGACGAGGCGTACAAGGCCACCCGGAAGCCCATGCCGGAGGAACTGCGGATGCAGGTGCCGGTGCTGAAAGAGGTGCTGGATACCCTGAATATCCCCCGCTATGAAATGGAGGGATGGGAGGCCGATGACCTGATCGGCACCATTTCCCGGAAATGCGAGGCGGCGGGCTGGGACTGCGTAGTGGTGACGGGAGATAAGGATTCCCTCCAGCTCATCACCGACCATACGAAGGTGAAACTGGTGTCCACCCGTATGGGCCAGACCACCACCAAGGACATGACCCCGGAGACCTTCCGGGAGCAGTACGGCTTTGCACCCATCCACATGATCGACCTGAAGGCCCTCATGGGAGACACCTCCGACAATATCCCCGGCGTACCGGGGGTGGGTGAAAAGACCGCCATGGACCTTATTCAAAAATATGGCAGCGTGGACGCCATTTATGAAAAGCTGCCGGATATCGACGCCAAGCCCGCCGCCATCAAAAAGCTGACGGCGGGAGAGGATGCCGCCCGCCATTCCTACTGGCTGGCCACCATTGTCACTGATGCGCCGCTGTCCTTCGACCCGGCGGAAAACCGGGTGCAGGAGCCGACACCGGCGGCGTATCCCCTGTTTTTGAAGCTGGAATTTTCCAAGCTGATCGAAAAAATGGGCTTGCGCCCGGAGGAAACGGCCCCGGCGGATGCCGCACCGGACGTCACCGTGACAGCGGAGCAGATCACGGGGGAATCCCGTGCCCGGGAGGTGCTGGAGCTGTTCCGCAGGGCGGACCATGTGACGGTGCTGGCCCTGCCGGATCTCTCTGGGGTCATTGCGGACTGCGATACCGGAGCGGATACCGCCCTGTCTGCGGAATTTTTCTTTGAGCACTACACCGGTGACTGGAACGCGCTGCTGAACGCCCTGTTCGCCGCCGACATCAAAAAAGTGAGCCACAACGTCAAGGACCTCATGCGGACGCTGCTGGAAAACGGCCTGAACGCCGGGGGCTTTATGTTTGACACCGCTCTGGCCGCCTATCTGGTGGACGCCACCAGCGGCAAATATGAAATCGGTCAGCTGTTCGCTGGGTATTTCCACACGGAGCTGGTAAAGCCTCTCCATCTGGAACCGGACGCCTTCTCTCTGCTGGGGGATGTGACGGCGGCGGAGGCTGCCTTCCACAGCTACACCAGCGCCGTGGACGCCCTGTACGGAGTGCTGGCCCCCAAATTGAGGGAACTGGATCTCTGGGACCTGTACGCCACGGCGGAGCTGCCGCTGTGCCGGGTGCTGGCGGAAATGGAACTGGCTGGCTGCCGGGTGGACAAGGGGGCGCTGGTGTCCTTCGGGGAGATGCTCTCCGAAAAGGCCGCCGCTCTGGAACAGGACATTTACAACATGGCCGGGGAGGAATTCAACATCAACTCCCCCAAGCAGCTGGGAGAAATTTTATTCGGCAAGCTGGGCCTGCCCCACGGCAAGAAAACGAAAACCGGCTGGTCCACCAATGCCGACGTGCTGGAAAAGCTGCGCTACGAGGCCCCCATCGTGGGGGCGGTGCTGGAATACAGGCAGTACGCAAAGCTGAAGTCCACCTATGCCGAGGGACTTTTGAAGGCCATGGACCCGGACGGGCGCATCCGCACCCGGTTCCAGATGACCGTTACCGCCACCGGGCGGCTCAGCTCCACGGAGCCGAATTTGCAGAATATCCCCACCCGAACGGATCTTGGCAGCGAAATTCGCCGGATGTTTATTCCGGCGGAGGGCTGCGTCTTAGTGGACGCGGACTACTCTCAGATCGAGCTGCGGCTGCTGGCCCACATCTCCGGGGACGAGGCTATGCGGGCAGCGTTTACCACCGGAGCGGACATCCACACTGCAACGGCGGCCCAGGTGTTCCATGTGGACCCCGGCGATGTGACCCACGAGATGCGCCGCCGGGCGAAGGCCGTGAACTTCGGCATCGTCTACGGCATCTCCGCCTTTTCCCTCAGTCAGGACATCGGCGTGACGGTGGCGGAGGCCAAGGCGTATATGGAGGCCTATTTTGCAACCTTCCCCGGCGTGCGGAGGTATATGGATGATGTGGTGGCAAAGGCCAAGGAGCAGGGGTATGTGGAAACACTGTTCCACCGGCGGCGGGAGCTGCCGGAGATCCGATCCTCCAATTTCAATATGCGCTCCTTCGGGGAGCGGGTGGCGCTGAATATGCCCATTCAGGGCACGGCGGCGGACATTATGAAGCTGGCTATGGTGGCCGTGGAGAAACGGCTGAAACGGGAACTGCCGGAGGCCAAGCTGGTCTTGCAGGTTCACGATGAGCTGATCGTGGAGTGCCCGAAGCCGCAGGCGGCGGCCGCGGCAAAGCTGCTGGAGGAGGAAATGGAGCAGGTGGCCCACCTGTCCGTCCCCCTGACGGCGGAGGCCCACTGGGGCCGCAACTGGCTGGAAGCCAAGGGATAAGGAGTAACATACGATGGAAGAGAAAAATCTGCATGTCCGCATCGTGCCTATGACGGCGGACCATCTGGATGAAGTGGCGGAGCTGGAACGGATCTGCTTTTCTACGCCGTGGAGCCGGAATATGCTGGCGGAGGAATTGGACAACTACCTGTCCGCATTCCTTGTGGCGCTGGATGACAACGATAAGGTGGCGGGCTACGCCGGTTTGCAGGCGGTGCTGGACGAGGGGTATATCACCAATGTGGCTGTCCGGCCGGACTGCCGGAAGCAAGGCGTTGCCGGAAAGCTGCTGCAAGTGTTTCTTGACTTTGCTCAGGCCAACCACCTGGCATTTCTGACACTGGAGGTCCGGGCCTCCAACTACCCCGCCATCGCCCTGTACGGCAGCCGGGGCTTCCGGGGCGTGGGCCGGCGCAAGAATTACTATGAGCATCCCCGGGAGGATGCCATCATTATGACAAGGGAGTTTGAACAGCATGGAACTGAGAATCCCGTCAGTTGAACAACTGAGGACGATTTATGACCGGGACCTGAAGGAAGCGTTTCCCACAGCGGAATTAAAACCCCTGCGGAATATTGAGAAGAGTTGGGCGGAGGGCTGGTACAAGCCCTACTGCCTGTTTGACGGAGACAATATCGTAGGCGAGGCATTCCTCTGGCTGGGACATCCCGGCTGGGCATTGCTGGATTACCTGTGCGTTTCCAGTATCCGCCGCAACGGCGGCGTCGGCGCATCCATCCTGGAGAAGCTGCGGGAGCGGGAGGCGGACACGGTGATCTTCGGTGAATCGGAGGCTCCGGAGGACGCACCGGACCCGGAGATGGCCCGGCGGCGGTTGGGCTTCTATGCCCGGTGCGGGGCTGTGGACGTGGGCTGGACGGAGCATCTCTTCGATGCCTGGTTCCGGGTGCTGGTGCTGCCCTGCGGCCGGACCACCCCGGATGCGGAGACCACCGTGCAGGGGCTGGCTGACTGCTACCGCCGCACGATGGGCGATCCGCAGTGGAAAGAATACGTCACATTCTACCGCCCGGATGGGGCCGAAGCCCGGTTCTGACCAAAGCTTGCATTCAAACTGTGCCGTCCACTCCTGCACCTTGCAGGGGTGGGCGGCTTTTTACTGAAAAAATGGCTTGACAGAACGCAAGAATATGGGTATTCTTGGCATAGAAATCATTTGCCGTGTGCCCGCTTGGGCACAGATCAACAGGAGGAAAAAACAATGAAAATGATGACTCGGCGTTCGTTCTTGAAGATCACCGGCGCGATGGTGCTGGCTGTGGGTGCAGCGGGTGCACTGAGCGGCTGCGATGCGGTCGATAATGCGGTCGGCTCGTTCTTCCAGCAGTACGGTGACCAGAAGGGCCATGCGGCAGACAGTGTAGGTAAATTCATGTATGCCTTGAGCAATCAGTACCAGCCGTGGTCGTATGGGGAAGAGCTTGCGCTGCTGGCTGTCGAATTCCAAGTCAAGAATCTGACCAATGATACGGTCACCTTCAAGGCAAGCGACATCACCAGTGCAAAGATCGACGGCCACAACGCAAAGGTGGTTCTGGACCTGAAAGCAGCAGCAAATGTGAGCGGTTTTGGCGATTATACCCCGCTGTTCGATGAAAATGGCACCAAGACCTATGGGCCGGGCAAGGATTTGAATAAGGCAGAGGCGGGTTATATCTGTTTCCAGCCCGTCTATGCCGAGGGCGAAGCACATGTCAACAAAAACTGGAGCAGCTTGGAGTTCACCTTCAACCTGAAAGGCAAGACTTCCACCTTTGTGATGAACCGGAATGCAGACGGAAGCGTTACCTCTGCCCGGAAGTAAGATCTGCACAAAGAACGACAAGCACAGTTTTTGACGCCCACCCCTGCACCTTGCGGGGGTGGGCGGCTTTTTACTGAAAAAA
>OQWM01003057.1_pt1 | contig 11229 bp, 8 predicted proteins | sample 1691531 | NCBI WGS metagenome assembly OQWM01 (sample SAMN03418257, study PRJEB22391) | human gut metagenome | biome: human-gut; feature: organic feature; material: feces | host: Homo sapiens | place: Tanzania | collected 2013-01 | reverse complement strand
TGCTGAAAATGGCGGACGACGACCGCCTGTACATCACGCCGCACATCGCCTGGGCATCGAAGGAAGCCCGCACGCGCCTGATCGGACTGGTGCAGAAAAATATTGCTTCGTACCTGGAAGGCGGCATGGAAAACCGCGTGGTATAAAAAAGAGAACAATACATAAAAAGAGCCGGACATCCGACGGAACCGCAGAGGGGACTGTAAGAACAGCCGCTCCCAGGTTCCGCCGGATGCCCGGCTTTTACATTTGATCTGCTCTCTGCAAAAACGAGAGAACCTTATTCCTCTGTAATCTGAATTTCCAGATAATCAAACTCCAGCGATTCAATAAAATTATCCTGTGTGAACCGCGTTTTCGATCTCCGTTTAAACTCCGAAATATTCGTATCGAGCCAGATCGGCTTCGCCAGATTCCAGGCATCACAGATTTCATCGAGCGCACGGAAGACCTTGTGCGTTCTGGTATCCTCATCGTCGATGCAGACGGTAAGATCCTGAAGAATATGATTGTTTTCCACTAATTTTCCCCACATCTGAAACATATTAAAAACCTCCTGAAAAGTACAAAGTAAACAGTGCATTTGGAACGATCGTATTAATCGCTGGTGACGGTATGCAGTTCCTTGAAATCCTTCGGCGAGATACCGTATTCTTTTTTAAACGCGCGGTAAAAACTCGAATAGTCGTGAAATCCGAACAGCAGATACACCTTCGTGACCGGTACATCGCCGAGCAGCGCTTCACGGCACCTTGCCAGCCGCTTTTTGGAAATGTACTGGTGGATTGACATACCGATTTCATCCTTGAAAACGTGCGCAATGTGATATTTGCTCACAAAAAGCTCCACTGCCAGCCGTTCGAGCGACAGATCCTCAGACAGGTGCTCATCAATATAGAAGCAGAGCTGCTCATACAGCGAGAGCTGTGCCTTCCGGGTGAGCGGGTGATGCTGCTCATACACCGTGCGGTTGATCTGCATCAGCAGGTCGCTGACGTAGAGAAAAATCTGCGTCTCTTTTCCAAAATGATCGGACCGCATTTCTTCGATCAGGCGGATCGTGCGGTACTGGATCGTGTTGAACTCGACGGAATCAGAAGAAGATCGCTGGGCGTCGGCGTGTAGAGTACCCCGTCGATTTCCAGTGAGATCGCCCCTTCGAGAAAGAGATAAAACTCATAATGCGTATGCGTATGTTCTTTTACGCCGGGCACATCGTTGGTGCTGTAATAGTATAACTCAAACGTATCCGAAATCATGTACTGCCGGTGGCAAATTTCGTCTGCAGTTTTTCTTTCATAATTAAAGCATCCTTGCAAAAAAATGATATTTTTGAACCATAACAACAATTCCCAGCATATCACAAAACAGCAAGTTTTACAATGTATTCGGCAATCCGCACAATAGAAAAAAACAACTTGTCCGGTTATGATACAATGGAATAAAATAAAAACAAAATGCAGAACAAATTTCAGATAAAGATCAAAACGGAGGAACAGCTATCATGAATCAGATTCTCGAACAGCTTGGAACATACGGCATTGTGCCGGTTGTCGTATTACAGGATGCAGCAAAAGCAGAGCCGGCAGCTGGATGGTAAAAAATACAATGATTGAAAACAATGAATTCGACCGCATTGAAGAGCTGGTAAAAGAAGCAGTAGAAATTGTAAAAGAGAGCCGCGCGTAAGAAAAGCACAAAAGAAAATACGCAGAACAGTAAAATGCACAGAACAGATGCAGATGGCCGAAAAGCCTGAAACATCTGTCCTGTGCATTTTTTAAACGGTATTTCTACCGCGCATGATAATCCAGATCCGCCAGCTCCCCGTCTTCAAACATCATCACAAAATACGACGGCGCCGGAATCGGCCCCTCGTGAATCTTTTTTCCGTGAAAAACTACTTTCCGCGATTTCGTATCCGCATCCATCACCGTCACCTCGCAGGATGCAAACTCCATCAGATAAGCACAGATCGCAGCCGCATGTGAAACCACAACTGCAGACTGCCCGTTCCGCAGCCCGGAAAGAATGTCGGTCATCGCGAGGCGCATCCGCCGTCCTGCTTCCAGAAATGATTCACCTCCGGCAAGCTTTAATGCGCGGTCATGATACTGCAGTTCCCAGAGGTCTTTCGTGAACGCCTCCGGCCGCCCGATCGTGCGCTCATGCAGACGATCGTCCACAGAAACCTTCATGCCGAATGCCTCGGCGGTCTGCACCGCACGCAGATACGGAGAAGAATAGACGTCGGCGGGTTCCGAGTGACGGAACAGATAAATGGTTTTACTCATGAAAGAACAGCAGCCTTCTTTTCCAGGGATTGTATCCGGTACTGTGCCGGCGTCATCTGGTACTCCTTTTTGAAAATACGAATGAAGCTCTCCGGATTTTCATATCCGAGCTCATCGCTGATCTGTCCGACCGTCATGCTCGAGCCGGTCAGAAATTCCTCCGCGCGCTGGAACCGTGTGTGGCGCAGAAGCTCGGAGAAAGTACAGCCGAGATTTTTCTTTAAATAGCGGGAGCAGTACGGCACCGTGTAGTGCAGTTTTGCCGCAAGCTCCGAGAGCGTGATCGTGTCGTAGTTGTTCCGGAACAGTGACAGAATTTTGTCGGTGCTGTCATTTTCCTGGAGAGAATGCATCAAAAGCTCATCGGAGCGCACCAAGGTGATAAGAAGCGAGGTGAACATCGATGAGAGCATTGTGTCGGAAAACGTATCGGACCGCCGGAGCTCGTGGTAGAGACCGAGCATCTGGATCTGGAGCAGATCCTTTGCACCGCTGCGGAAGACAAAATACCGTCTGGCCGATTCTCCGGATGAGGCGGTAAAGAAATGAAACAGCGTATCCGGCAGATGAAGTGTCGTCAGAAACGAATCTGTCAGCAGGGAATGATGCACAAAAATGCTGAGCGCAACGGCGTCACCGACCGGGTGCACATGGTGTTTCTGCAGCGGCGGAAGAAAACAGAGATCACCGCTTTTTAACGTCTCTTTTTTATGTGCAAAAGTACAGACACATTCTCCTTCCATAACGTAAAGCATCTCAAAAAATGCATGAGAGTATGCCGGCGTCGGCGCATACCGCGGATGGCGCAGCGCAAGGAGCGAGCGGTTGTGATGCAGCGGGCAGCCGTGTTCCTGTTCTGCGCAGAGCAGCAGATCGTTCCAGGTCAGCGATGAATTTCCAGTCGCCAGGGCGGAAGGTGCCGGATTTTCTTTATAGTAGACTTCTTCCTCAGACAGTACGTCAAAAAGACGAAAAAAGTCAATATTCTTTGTGATGTTTTGCATGAACGTTTCCTCCTCATACGCCGCGATGCCGGAAAAAGGGATCTTTCGGCATCTTTGTCTGTCGGTCCAATGTCAAAAACTACAGTAATTCTAACGCGAAAACGATTGAAAAACTACCAAATGATTGCGAATCTCACCAAAAAGCATAAAAAAATAGATATAAATTAGTAAAAATGCTTACGCAAAGATCCATGCGTGACAAAAAAAGATAAAAAAAGTCAATGAAAGTGGACAAAAAACACAATATAAAATAGGCGCTTCATCTGGTATAGTGTAAACATCACAAAGAAGCGCGGAAAAAACGTGCGAAAAACGTGCAAAACAACGGAAAGGAATGGGGAGCATGGCGAAGGAAAAGGCAAAAAAGAAAAAAGGGCAGAAAATTACCCCCACAATTTTATGGAAACAGCGTTGGCTGCTGTTGATGTCAGTACCATTTGTAATCTGGCTGATCATCTTCAAGTACATTCCACTGTGGGGATGGACAATGGCGTTTCAGGAGGTAAAGCCTGCGACGTTCGCACTTCCGATCTGGGAGAGAACCTGGGTTGGATTCAAAAACTTTACAGATGCATTTAAAGACCGTCTGTTCACACAGACATTAATCAACACATTGGGAGTAAGCTTCCTCGACATCGCGGTCGGAACGATCGCAGCAATCGCATTTGCGGTTCTTCTGAACGAGATGTTCTTCACGAAGTTCAAAAAAGTAACGCAGACCATTTCCTATCTGCCGCACTTCGTATCCTGGGTTATCATCGCAAGTATTGCAAAGAACATCTTCAACGACGGTGGTGTTGTTGACAGTATCTTCGGCAGAAACCTGCATCTGATGAGCTCCAACACACCACTCATCTGGGTAACCATCATCCTGATCAACTGCTGGAAAGAGGTTGGCTGGAACGCAATCATTTATCTGTCTGCTATGGCAGGTATTGACCCTGGTCTTTATGAGGCCGCTGATATGGACGGTGCAAGCCGTCTCCAGAAGATCTGGCATATCACCCTTCCGGGTATCCGCCCGACCATCATCGTACTGCTGATCATGAGCATTGGCGGTGCATTAAACGTAGGTATGGAGCGTCAGATGCTTCTTAGTAACCCGCTGGTTGAGGACCACACGATGGTACTTTCCTGGTTCTCTTATAAGAGAGGTATCGGAAACAGCAACTACGGTCTTGGTACCGCAATCGGTGTATTCCAGTCCGCTGTCAGTGTTACCCTGCTGCTGATCGCAAATAAGATTGCCGGTCTGGTTGGCGAAGACAAACTTCTGTAGGAGGACGCGAATATGAAAAAGAGAGCAAAAATATTTGACTACGTACTGGCGGTAATCTTCGTATTCCTCGTCATCATCACCATTTATCCGTTCCTGAACGTGCTGGCGATTTCGTTCAACGATTCCACGGATACGATCAAAAACGTAAACTTCATCATCCCGAGAAAGTTTACTTTAACCAACTACAAATACGTATTTAAAGACGGCGGTATTGTCACCCCGGCAATCATCTCCGTTCTTCGAACCGTAATCGGAACGATCGTTGGTATCGTTTGTACCTCGATGGTAGCTTACACCTTAAGCCGGAGAGATTTCGTACTCCGCAAACCATTCCAGCTGCTGTTCGTTATTACGATGTATGTCAGCGGCGGTATGATTCCGGAATACCTTCTGATCATCCGTACTTTAAAACTCGGCAACAGCTTCCTGGTATACATTCTTCCGGGACTGATGTGGGTTTACAACATGATTCTGGTCCGCTCCTATATCGATGGACTGCCGATGGCTCTGCAGGAGGCAGCAAAACTCGACGGAGCCAACGATTTCCAGATCTGGTATAAAGTCGTTATGCCGCTTTGTAAACCGGTTATCGCAACCGTAGGTCTGTACTATGCAGTAGGACAGTGGAACTCCTTCATGGATACTTACCTGTATGCGAAAAAACTCCCGACTCTGCAGTACAAACTGTATGAGATTATGAACCAGGCGACCATGAAAATGGACGTTCATGCAGGAACCAATGTACAGACGGCCGTAACACCAATGTCCGTACGTATGGCCGTAACGATTGTAGCAACTGTGCCGATCGTTATTGTATATCCGTTCCTTCAGAAATACTTCGCAGAAGGTATCACACTTGGCGCGGTAAAGGGATGATTTTCCATGCAGGAATAAAAAAGAGAAACATTTCGGTGTTTCCGACATAAATCAGAAAAACAGTACAGACTCATGGAAACATGAGGTGTACTGTTTTTCTGCTGTATTATATTCAGAAAAAAAGATCAGTTCGTAAAATCAAACACGGAAAAATTTCGAGCGTACCGGAACAGAAAAAAGGAGGAAACTTCATGCGTATTTCAAAACAGACGAAAAAAACAACACTGGCGCAGCAGGGGCGTTATCTTTTGATCTGCCTGCTGAGTATGCTGCTGCTTTTTCTGGCTGGGAGCGTGCTTATTCTGAACCGGACGCAGCGGCAGGTATATGAGCAGCTGGAAGAGATTTCAAAGCTGTATACGGATGAGCTGGACAACCGTTTTTTTCGAATCAGCCGAAACCTGTTCTCGACCGTAATGGACAGCTCCAACCCGGATTCTGCGTTCTGGAAATATATGGATCTGATGGAGAAGGATCAGTATGAGGAATATGTCATTACACAGCTGCGAAACAAATATGTATCTGCAGCGTGGGATTTCGGGACGGATTACAATGTTTTTCTTTATACAAAGAAGGATGACAGCTTATATCAGCTGAGTATTTCCTCCGACGGGCTTTACAACGTTGACCCGTATTTGCAGGAGGCACTGAAGCGCAGGATCAAAAGCCTGTCCCAGCAGACGTATGCAGTCAAGAAAAAATGGACCGTGATGCGCCAGGGCGATGAGGTTTATATGCTCAAGGTAGCGCAGAGTCAGGGTGTCGGACTCGGCTGCTACGTCAATCTGAAGACAATTCTGGAACCGTTCTCCGAACTGTCTCTCGGGAAGAGTGGCTATGTCAGCCTCGTTGACCAGAACGGAAAAAGCATCGGAACACTGACGGAAAAAGGAATTGTAACGGACAGTTCGAAGCTTGATACCGGCAATTACACCTTCCGGCAGGAGCTTTCGCAGGCACCGTTTGAAATCCGGATTAAAGTTTCCTGGACGGGAGTCTTAAACCTGATGACGGGAAGTGTGTTTGCTCTTCTTGGTGTTGCTTTTCTGATGGTCATTGCCGGTTCCGTGCTGCTGTTCCATCTGGAAAGCAAAATTCTGAGGCCGGTTAGCATGTTTACGGAAAATCTTCAGAAATATGACAATGGGGATCTCACCTATCAGATGTCGGAAGGAAACCTGGTAGAGCTGGAGCAGATTGATGATAAATTCCGAAACATGATTCACCAGATCCGGCGGCTGAAGATTACGCTGTATGAGCAGGAGCTGGAAAAACAGAAAATCGAGATGGACTACCTGAAAATCCAGATCCGCCCGCACTTTTATATGAACTGTCTGAACTTTATCTACAGCATGATCGACTTCGGACAGTATGACCATGCAAAGTCGATGAGCCGTATTACATCCGATTATCTCGCGTATATTTTCCGAAATACAAGCGAGATGGTGCCGGTAACGGCGGAGACGAACCACTGTGAAAATTATCTCAAGATTCTGCTGCTGCGCTATCCGGAGAAATTTACCTATTATTTTGAAGTCCATGAAGAAGTGAAAGACGCGGTAATCTTCCCGTTTCTGATTCAGGTGTTTGTCGAGAATGCGGCAAAACATGCCCTGACGCTGGAGACGGTTCCGCTGATTTCCGTGACGGTTTACCCGGAGGACCGCGGAGAAGAAAAGTATGTCAATATTTACATTTCGGACACCGGAAACGGCTTCCCGGAGGAGACACTGCAAAGGCTGAAAGCAGGGGAAGATATTTCCGAGCATGGAAAGCATATCGGGATTGAAAACTGTCTGAAACGATTCCACTATTATTATGGCGATTCCGGTGAGATTCATTTCGATAACAGTCCGCTCGGCGGAGCGATTGTAGATATCCATATTCCATACAAGACAGGGGGAGAAGAACATGAAACTATTGCTCGTGGATGATGAAGAGTACGTGATTGAAAGTATCAAAAGAAACCTCGATCTCACAGAGACCGGGGTGAGCGAGGTGTACACTGCGTTTTCCGTACAGCAGGCGAAGAACATCATGGAAATGGTGGACATTGATATTGTAATCAGCGATATCGTGATGCCGGGCGGAACGGGATTCGACTTTGTGGAATGGATCAGGAAAGAGGAGCTGAAGGTTCAGGTCATATTCCTGACAAGCTATGCGGAGTTTGACTATGCCAGAAGAGCGATACAGCTGAACAGTGTCGATTATCTGCTGAAGCCCATCGATTTTGACAAGCTGAAGGAGGCCGTACAGCGTGCGGCGGAATCCGCTGCGAAAGAAAAGAAAATACAGGATCTCAGGCAGGAAAGCATCAAGTGGAACCAGAACAGGAAGATTCTGCAGCAGGATATCTGGAAAAATGTGCTGAAAGACGGCTTTTCCGAGGAGAAGTTCTGCGAAACGGCAGCACAGCGCCAGCTGCCATACGGACCGGGCCACTATTTCCGGCTGATTTGCCTGATACCGGAAATAAAGAGCAGTAAGCGGGAGATGTGGGATACCGCGACCATGGAATTTGTGATCGAAAATGTGCTGTCGGAACTGTATGAAGAAACGGATATTGCGGTAGATACTGTTTTTTACCAGGAACCGGGCATCTACTGGATTGTTACACAGTCAAAGGAAAAAGCATTCCCGCAGGACGGCGGGCGGGATTGTGAAATTCTGCGGCAGTTTGTTGCGTGGATGAATGAAAAAATTTATCCGGAGCTGTGGTGCGGTGCCGGACAGTGGGAATCTGTAGCGGGGCTGCAAAAGCAGAGCCGGAATCTTCAGAAAATGCGGGAGGGAAGCCTTTCCGTGCGGAACGAGGTGCTGTTCCTCTCCGAATTTCAGGCTCCGCGGACCAGCTACGAAAATAAGGAGCTGGATGTGTGGAAAGCTCTGCTTTCGGAGGAAAAACCGGAAGAGCTGCTGGAGCAGCTGCAGAAATACCTTGACCGGACGGAGCGGGAAGGAATGATTACCAGGGAGTTTCTGGTAGCCCTCCGTACCGATCTGACCCAGGTGGTGTATGCATGGCTTTCGGAACGGGAAATCAAGGCGTATGCACTGTTTGCAGATGCGGATATGGAAAATCTGCATCGGAATTCCCTTTACGGCAGAGAAGAGATGATGGAATATGCCGGGGTACTGGTTCAGAAAGCAGTTCAGTACAGACAGTACATCAACAAATCAGATTCTGTTACAAGTCAGGTATGCGCTTATATCGATGCACATTACCGGGAGGAGATTCACCGGGAAGAGCTTGGGGAGCTTGTCTTTTTGAATACGGATTATCTGTCCCGGATTTTCAAAAAAGAAAAGGGTATTTCGATCAGCAATTATATCATCCAAAAGCGGGTGGAGGAGGCAAAAAAGCTTCTGACACAGAGTACGCTGCCGATCAATACGGTGTCGCTGTATGTGGGGTACAGCAATTTCTCGTACTTTACGAAGATGTTTAAGGATAATACGGGATATGCACCGCTGGAATACAGAAGAAGCTTTGGAGAACGATAACAAAACAGCAGTAAACAGGTCAGAATAGTGAAAGAAAAAGGTCAGACCAGGGGATATTTTTTTCGGATCAGATGTGGTAAAATTTCAGTATAAGATTCAGAAAAATAACGGAAAAACGGTATTTTTCTGACGTTTTAGGGGTTTTTTGAAGAAGCAGATACAGCAAAAATGAGATATGGAGGAGAAAAAATGACCGAGCAGAAATTAAAAGAGCTTCTGGCCGACATGACGCTGGAAGAAAAAGTGAACCAGATGAGTCAGGTGGTGGGCGCATTTTTTGACAAAGATATGGACATCACGGCGATGGGACCGATGGCAGATAAAGGCTTTACGCCGGAAAATGTAGCGCTTTCCGGTTCGATCCTTGGTTCCATGGGTGCAGAGACGTTAAAGAAAATCCAGAAGGATTTCGTGGAGCAGCACCCGCATCACATCCCGATGCTGTTCATGCTGGATGTCATCAACGGCTTCAAGACTATTTTCCCGATTCCGCTGGGACAGGGCGCAACGTTTGAGCCGGAGCTCTCCGAAAAGTGTGCGGCAGTTGCTGCAAAAGAGGCAGCCGTTTCCGGTCTTCACGTAACCTTCGCGCCGATGACCGACCTGGTCCGCGATGCAAGATGGGGCCGTGTCATGGAGTCTACCGGTGAGGATCCGTATCTGAACGGTCTGTTCTGTGCCGGAATGGTGCGCGGATTCCAGGGAGATGATCTGAAGGAGCCGTACAAAATTGCTTCCTGCGTGAAACATTTCGCAGGCTATGGCGCTCCGACAGCAGGAAGAGACTATAACACCGTAGAGCTTTCCGAGCATACCTTCCGTGACTTCTATCTGCCATCCTACAAAGCCGGTATCGATGCAGGCGCAGCGATGGTAATGACTTCCTTCAACACGGTAAACGGTGTTCCGGCAACCGGAAACAAGAAACTGATGCGCGGCATTCTGCGTGACGAGATGGGATTTGACGGCGTTCTGATTTCCGACTGGGCAGCGATCGAGGAAATTATTTACCACGGCTACTGCGCAGACCGCGAGGAGGCAGCTGTCCGCTCCGCCGAGGCAGGTGTCGATATCGATATGATGACCGGTATTTACTGCGAAAACCTGTGCCGCCTGGTAAGAGAGGGCAAGATTTCCGAGGATCTGATCGATGAGTCCTGCATGCGTATCCTGGAACTGAAAAACAAACTGGGACTGTTTGAAAATCCGTATAAAGACGCAGATGAGACGAAAGAAAAAGAGGTCATTCTCTGCAAAGAGCACCGCGATCTGGCAAGAGAAGCCGCAAGAAAATCGTTTGTACTGCTGAAAAACGAAGAGAAAATCCTGCCGCTTGGCAAGGAGAAAAAAATTGCCTGGGTCGGACCGTATGTCCACAGCAGAAACCTGATGGGCTCCTGGTCCTTCATCGGAGATGCAAAGGATGTGACAAATCTGGAAGAGGCCGTAAAAGCGCAGGCAGATACGGCAAGCATGAGCTTCCATGCAGGTTCCCCGATGCTCGGCTCCGACATCCGTCTGGAGGGCTTCGGTGAAGCGATGGAGCAGTCCCATACACCGGAGGAAGAGGAAGCAATGCTTCTTGAGGCTGTAAACGCAGCAAAAGAGGCCGATGTTGTCGTTCTTGCGATCGGCGAGGACCGTCTGCAGTCCGGCGAGGCAACCAGCAACGCGAACATCCGTATCCCGGAAATCCAGCAGAGACTGCTTGAGCGCGTTTCAAAAGTCAATGAAAACGTTGTTGTTGTCCTCTTCAATGGCCGTCCACTTGACCTGCGCGATGTCGTATCGAAAGCAAAAGCCGTTCTTGAAGTATGGATGCCGGGTACCGAAGGTGCCAATGCAATCGCAGACGTTGTTTTCGGTGCATACGCTCCAGGCGGCAAGCTGACCATGAGCTTCCCGTACTCTGTAGGACAGGTGCCGGTTCACTACAACGAGTATTCCACCGGAAGACCGCATGTGCCGGGCAAGGACAAAGACCGTTTCCGTTCCAAATACCTCGATATCCCGAACGCACCACTGTTCCCGTTCGGATATGGACTTGGCTACACCAGCTTTGCAATTTCAGATGTGAAACTGGACAAGGCAGAGCTTGGCATGGAAGATGAGATCAAAGCCTCCGTAACCGTGAAAAACACCGGCGATACAGCGGGAACCGAGACCGTACAGCTTTACATCCACGACGTAGCCGCATCCGTGGTACGCCCGGTAAAAGAGCTGAAAGATTTTTGCCCAAACTTCCAAGACCGCTACTTTTTGCAGAAAC
>OQWM01003055.1_pt1 | contig 11232 bp, 8 predicted proteins | sample 1691531 | NCBI WGS metagenome assembly OQWM01 (sample SAMN03418257, study PRJEB22391) | human gut metagenome | biome: human-gut; feature: organic feature; material: feces | host: Homo sapiens | place: Tanzania | collected 2013-01 | reverse complement strand
CTTTGCTTGTATCCAATTTACTCAAATCAAGCGAAGTCAAGGCATAGCAGTTAGCAAACATACTAGCCATACGTGTGACATTGCTTGTATCCAATCCATCCAAATTAAGCGAAGTCAAGGCATAGCAATTCATGAACATAGAAGCCATATCCTTCTCCACGCGTACCTCATCATAAAGGCCGTTCCATGCGGGGTCGAACTTCAGGCTGGGGATAATATCCTTGCTGGTATCGTCCTTATAGGGCATGTACTTGTCGGTGGTTCCCAGAGGACCAGGCTCATAAGCCCACTTTCTATGACCATAACCGTTGTCAGACACATATCTCTTAATAAAGATAGAATCCTCGAACTCCTGGTGCAAGTCGTGGTAAGACTCAGAGAGCGTCTTGTCGTAGAAAGGTGCACTGTAGCGGTCGAGCATGTGGCTGAAGATGTTGGTCTTGCCATTGGTGCGGATCACTTCTGCCATACTTGCTACGGGGCAGAGAGGAGCATCAGTCACGTTCACATAACCGTTCTCACACACACCATCCTTCTCTACCAGCTTAGAGCCATAGATATGCACGTCGCTTGTTACGCGCTCCTGACCCATGAAGATAGCGAAGTCCTCATCTGTCACTGTGTTCTTGGTCAGATGCTCGCTGGTGAAGTGCAGCATCATAGAGGGAGTGTTATCGGTCACCATGTAGAGTCCCTTACCACCATTCTCCTCACGGAAGCGCCACCAGTAGTCCTTATCCACGGGGCTGTAGCTTACGGGCAGCTGATTGGAAGGAACATAGGTAATAGAGTCAGTCACCACCACGTCGGTGTATCTGCGCATATACTCACCGCGAACAGGAGAGTTGGAACCAGAAGCCTCGCTGCTGGCCAGGTTCTCCATCACGATTGAGTTGTTGAGCATACTTGTATGTATGAGCAACTTCTTCTGAGCCTGGCTCAGGTTTTCATAACTTGTGGCTGAGTGCCATGGGTTTGCCTCCGGCAGTGTTGCATTGTGCTCGAAGAACTTCTGCCAAGCCTCGTCATTAGCCACGAACACAGTCTTGGAGCCTGTTCTGCTCAACACCTCCGAAAGAGGACGTGCATTGGCGGAATTGACGTCCTTGTCAGACAGAAGCCGCAAGTACGTTTTGAAATTACCGCGATTCTGCAGACTCTCGTAGATGCTGGAGTTGAGCCAACTGGGCTTTTCATCGTCCAGCGTGAACTCATCCTTACAAGCATACATCAGGCCGCACGCTGCCAGCAGGCACACCACTTGTGATGAACGCCTGCTCCATTTGCTTAAACGGTTAGTCATACGCATTTTTTAGTGTTATTATTTAGTTTATTATTTTGTTCTTGTTCCCTACGTGTTCCCAGATTTCTGCCGGTTTGCGTCGTTTATGGCATCCATCTTGGCGTTTGGAGACACTTAACAAAGCAAATTTACATCAATTCTTAGGGAATACCTAACCTTGCCAAAGTAGATTAGCATCCATTTAACTAAATTTAACAAATAAAAGTTAATAATTGCATAAATTGGCGCATCTGTGCAATGTGAAATGCTAAGAAACGTTGTCCGAGGAGCCTTTTTCGAGCTGTCGGGCAAGTTCCCAGTAGAGCAGTGCCTTTTCTTCGTCGCCCATGCGTGAGTAGGCATCCCCGAGCAGATGATACGGCTTGGGATTTTTCTCCTTCAGGCTGGTAGCACGTGTGAGGTCGTTTATGGCTTCCGCCCAAAGTTGCTTCTGCATGAATACACGTCCCCTGTTGTAGATGGCTTTGAAGGAACGCGGTGAGAGGGCAACGGCCTGATTGAGGTCGCGCAGAGCGTCATCCAACCTGCCGGAGTCGGCCAAAGTGACTCCTCTACGCACCCAGGCGATGAGCAGACGCGGACTGAGGTCGATGGCTTTGTTGTAATTGGCAAGAGCGGCTTTCACGTTGTGGGCTTCTGTCACACACTGGTCTCCCAGCGACACAAACTCCTTGGCAAGCCGCTCCAACTTCTCATTCTGGCTGTCGAGCTGCCTGCGCATCTCATCCCTGTCGCCCCTAAGCTTCCTGAAGACGTTCAGCTTGCGGCGGATGAGCCTTTTGGCCTGTGGCCGTTCTATGTCGTAGCGGGTGTGGATGGCTACAAAGAAGTGGTCGAGACATTCCTGCATATCACCCCTGTCAAAGGCTTTGCAGCAGGCACGATACTCATTGTCGGCCTTGGCAAAGCGCAGTGCATGCTCCAGAGCTTGCTGGTCATTGAACTGCCGGGCGAAGTTGACTATCTCGGGCCGGACGAAGATATCGGAGCGGGTGAGCCGCCTCTTGAGGGTAAGCCCGTCCAGTGAAGTGCATCGGCTGAGTGCCACATAAGCCTGCCCGCCCGCAAAGGTGCCGCCGGTGAAATCCACTGTTACGTTGCGGAATGTCAGTCCCTGGCTCTTGTGGATGGTGATGGCCCATGCCAGGCGGAGCGGAAACTGGGTGAAGGTGCCTATCTCCTCTTCCTCTATCTTATGCTCTTTCTCGTTGAGCGTATAGCGCACGTTGCTCCAGGATTCCGGACAGACCGTCACGGGCACGCCGTCTTCGGTCACCACATCCAGCGTATTGTGCTCCTCGTCTATCTCGGTGATACTGCCCAGTGTGCCGTTGACCCAGCGCTTCTCAGGGTCATTCTTCACGAAGATAATCTGCGCACCTTCCTTCAGCTCCAGGTGAAGCAGGGTGGGCAAGGACGCTTCGGGAAACTCGCCACGTATCTTGCCGTCGAAGATCACCGACTTGGCGGGCAGTTTGTCCAGCTCGTTCTGGTTGGTGAAATCCACATTGTCGCGCCTGGTAGCAAGCACGATGTTGTAGTCCGAAGCGCTGTCGGACTTCTCCCCCACCTCTTGCTCCGAATAGCGGGTATTGAGCAACTGCAATTCCAGTTCGCTCACCTGGTTCTCGCGTATATGGTCGAGGGCGGAGATAAACGCTCTGTCACTCTGGCGGAAGACCTTCTGCAGCTCGATGCTTACAAGGTTCATCTCACGGAACACACGCGCCGAGAAGAAATAGGGGTTGGGATAATAGCGTGAGAGAATATCGCGCTCGTCGGCCTTCACCACAGGTTCCAACTGGAACACATCGCCCACAAAGAGCATCTGCTTGCCGCCGAACGGTTCGCGCATATTGTGACAATAGACTCTCAGAACACGGTCGATGAAGTCGATGATATCGGCCCGCACCATGGAAATCTCGTCTATGATGATGAGTTCCACGTGCTGAAGCAATTTTATGTGACTTTTCCTATACTTGAGAAAGTCGCGTATCTTGCGCGGAGAAAACTTGGGATCATCGGGGATAAGCGGATAGAAAGGAAGCTTGAAGAAACTATGCAACGTACTACCTTCCACATTGATAGCCGCTATGCCTGTGGGTGCAAGCACCACATGTTTCTTCTTCACATTCTTGCACACGTACCTGAGGAACGTGCTTTTACCCGTTCCGGCCTTGCCAGTCAAAAATACTGACTGATGCGTGAAGCGTATCAGAGAGAGCGCGTTTTGGAACTCCGCGCTCGATGTATCTATCTCCCGACTACTCATCCAGCCCTTCCTCTGGTGTGGAATTCACGTCTTCTGTTTCCTGCACGGCACCGTTCTCCAACTCCTGTTCCACACCGAGTTCGGTCTCGATGTCGAGTGAGTCGGTATCCGTACTGTCATTGGGCTGGGCATAATAGCCGCTGCACGTCCAGAGGCTGGCATCCAAGTCGCGTGGAGGAGCGAACTTCTGGCGGTACTTGCTGAAGCGTTCGTCCTTGAGCACATCCTGTATGAAATAGCCGAAGATGGGAAGTGCGGTGCGGCTGCCTTGGCCTAAAGCTCCTGTGCGGAAGTGTATGCTTCGGTACTCGCCACCTACCCAGGCGCCACCCACCAACTTGGGTGTAACGCCCACAAACCAGGCATCGGAGTGGTTGTTGCTGGTTCCCGTCTTGCCACCAAACTCGGTGTATTGCAGCACGGGATGGATGTATTCCCACAGAGCGGCAGTTGTCCCGCCCCTCTCAGTGAGTCCGGCACGAAGCATCGTCTGCATGAGGTAGGCCGAGCGGTAAGGAATAGCCTGAGTCTCATGCAACTGGGCATCATAGATGACCTTGCCGTCCCGGTCGAGAATCTTCGTCACCAGGATGGGCATGTTGTACTTGCCGTCATCTATCACCGTGCAGTAACTGTTGACCAACTCGAGCAGATTGACATCGCTGCTGCCCAGACTGAGCGACTTGGTCTCATGCAGGGGCGACTGGATGCCCATTGCATGAGCGGTGCGGGCTACATTGGGGATGCCCACTTCCATGCCCAGACGAACTGCCACACTGTTTATACTCTGTGCGAAAGCGCTCTTGAGCGGCATCTGTGCACCGGTGAAGTAGCCGTTGGCATTATGTGGTGCCCACACGGTGGGCTTGTCGTCAATCGTATCGGGATAAGCCACATAGGCATCCAAGCGCTTGTCGCAAGGTGTCAGCCCTTGGTTCATCGCCTCGGCATAGACGAAGAGCTTGAAGGTGGAACCAGGCTGGCGCATGGCCGTCACCTTGTCATACTTCCACGGCTTGAAGTCTATATCGCCCACCCAAGCCTTCACCTGGCGGGTGTCTGGTTCGATGGCCACAAAACCGCAGTGCATAAACCGCACCATATAGCGTATGGAGTCCATCGTGCTCAACTCCTTCTCCTGCATCCCGTCATAGGTGAACACCTGCACGGGATGCGGCTGGTTGAGGTAATACTCCACGGAGTCGGGCTGGTCGGGGAAGCGTTCCTTCAGATATTTATAATGTGTAGTACGCTTGGCCAAGTCTTCTATGAAGTGCGGAATCTCCCTGTGCTGGCGGTCTTGCCAAGGTGGCGTACTGCCCCAATGATTGTCAAAGCGCTGCTGTATGACCTTCATCTGCTTGAGCACAGCCTGCTCGGCATAAGCCTGCATGCGGCTGTCCAGCGAAGTGTAGATGGTCAGTCCGTCGGCATAGAGGTCCAGTTTGTTGTCTCCGTCATAGCCTGGCACAAGCCCCTGCTCGCATAAGTCATTGATGTAATCCACCAGTTGCTCGCGGAAGTAAGGAGCCTGGCCGTCATAGCTGCTGGCTGTGTGGCGGCTGGCCAACTGGATAGGCAGTGCCTTGATGGAGTCCAGCTGGCCGCGTGTGGCCACCTTGCCATCCACGGTGAGATGCCCATGTGCATATACCAGATCGAGTACCGTGTTGCGGCGCGAGAGACTGTTGCGGGGGTTGATGCGTGGATTGTAGCTGCTGGTTGCCTTGAGAAGTCCCACCAGCACAGCAGCCTGCTCGTGGGTCAACTTATCCGGCGTGGTGCCGAAATAGGAGCGCGCGGCGGTTTTGATGCCAAAAGAGTTGCTGCCGAAATCCACCGTATTGAGATACATGGTGAGTATCTCCTCCTTATTGAATATAATCTCCAGCTTGATGGCAACTATCCATTCCTTGGCTTTCATCACCAAGAGTTTCACCCCGGGGATGTTTCCGAGCAGTCCTGTAGAATACTGGGTGCGCACGCGGAAGAGGTTCTTGGCCAACTGCTGAGTGATGGTGCTGGCACCTCGAGCACGCCCGCGAACCATATCCTTGACGGCTGCAAAGAGCCCCTTGAAATCTACACCATGGTGATGATAGAAGCGTTCGTCCTCGGTATCTATCAGTGTGTGGATGAGCACAGGCGATATCTCGTTGTACTCCACCGGCGTGCGGTTTTCGCTGAAGAAGCGTCCGAGCTGCACGCTGTCGGCACTATACACCTCAGAAGCCTCGCTCACCACAGGATTCTCAATGTCCTTGAAGCCCGGTGAGCGCCCGAATAGATAGAGGAAATTGCAATCCACCGCTCCCAGACCCAGTATGAGAAGCAGCACAAAGGTGCATGGCCACACCGCCAGTTTCTTGTACCAGGGGCCACCATATATTTTGCGCAGCGCGATCTTCAGCTTACGCCAGATTGGGACAGCTATCATGTTTCCTTTTGCCTTTTTGGTTCTATCCAATTGCAAAAGTAATAAAACTTGTGGGACAGACGGCTCTTTCTGCCCAACTATTTTTGCTTATGCTCATTCTGAAGCTATCCAAAGGCGCTGGAAAGCGGATTCCAAGACCCTAAAATGACGCAACCCAGGACGGAAAGAACAGCAGAGAGCGGCGCAGAAAGGAAATCAAACGGCTCGGGACAGCCGACCAATGCGAACAAGCAGGCAAGGCAAACATTCCCACACAAGCGATGGCAGCGAACGCAGCAGATGGGAGATGCCGAAAACGCACTATGCTGCGAAGCCCGATGCAGCGTGCTGCGAGGACAAGCACAGCGTGCTGCGATGGCCAACGCACCGCATTGCGCCAACTGCCCAACTGTACAACCCGTGCCGGCTCTGCCCTTTTCTCAAAAGAAAAGCAGTACTGTGGGCTTCCCGTGCAAGCATACCGGCACGAATTGGCCAATAGGCTTGGAAACGGAAACCGACAGTACTGCTTCTGTCTTTCTGTATGCTTGTTCCGGCAGGGCAATGTGCTACCCTACCGGCTGCAGTTCAACACATGCTGCAGGATAGCCTGCCCGTCATCGGGGTGAAACCAAGTGATGCTCTCGTCGCGCTGATACCAAGTCATCTGCTTCTTGGCATACACGCGCGTGTTCTTCTTCATCCGTTCCACCGCCATAGGCACCTCCCATTCGCCATCCAGCACGCGGAACATCTCCTTGTAGCCGATGGTATTGAGCGCATTGAGGTGGCGCAGTGGATAGAGCCGGCGGGCTTCTTCGAGAAATCCTTGCTCCATCATCCTATCCACACGGGCATTGATGCGGGCAAAGAGTTCCTCACGCTCGCGCCGAAGCCCCACCTTGATGATGTTGAAAGGGCGCTGGCGGGTGACTCGCACGCGAAAACGGCTGTAGGGGCAACCGGCCGTATGGCAGATTTCAAGCGCGTGGATGACCCTTTTGTGGTTCTTGTGATCCACTATCCTGAAGTATTCGGGGTCAAGGCGTTCCAGTTCCCTGAGCAAAGGCTCCAGCCCCTCCTGTTCGAAGCGGGCTTTCAGGTCGGCACGCACTTGGGCATCTACCGTGGGAATATCATCAATGCCCTGGCACACGGCATCCACATACATCATGCTTCCACCCGACAGCACCGCATGGTGATGGGTGCCTGAGAGGCTGCTGATGACTGCCAGCGCATCCTGCTCATAGCGGGCTGCGCTGTAGTCCTGACCCAATTCGAGTTCGCGCACGAAGTAGTGCTTCACACGTGCCACCTCCTCTGGCGTGGGAGCGGCAGTGCCTATGTCCATCCCGCGATATATCTGACGGCTGTCACAATTGAGCACTGGGCACGACAGGGAAGTGGCCAAATGTAGGGCCACATCCGTCTTGCCCACCGCCGTGGGACCAATGAGCACCACCAGGTTCATCTGCCTGGGTGCCGGTTCACTCACTGATTTCAAATCCTTCGAGGTCAAGTTCTTCGTCCTCGAAACCGTCCTCTCCGTAGAAACTCTCGCCCGACTCGGCACCGCCGGCATTGGCTGCGGGAGCAGCCTCATCCTCATCCTGCACCGACTGCAGAGGGGCTTTGCCGTGACGACGGCTTACCCGAGGCTTCGGCTCAGGCTGGCCAAAGAGGTTTTCAGTGAGTTCCATCAGGAAGAAACGCTTGGCTTCAGGGTCAAAGACATATGCCAGACGCTGGCCCTCATCGTCCATCAACTCGCCGATGACAGTATGCTCCATCAGATAGACATCCTCCTCTGAACGGGCATCTGCATCACGCATGCACACCTGTTTCTCCACACGCCAATCCTCATCGCAGAGCAGGAACTTCTGTCCGTCAATCTCCTGATAGCCGCAGTCGGCCAGTATGAGACGATGAAGGTCGGCGAATGTAGCCTCGGCATCAATCTTTATCTCCACCACGAAGTCCTCTACTTCTTGGCTGAAGAGGGTAAGTCTGAGTGTCATAGGAATGAGGTTTAAGCCTGCCTTAACGGATAAAGCCGCGCTCGCTGGTGCGGATGAAGTCGAGGATATACTGGATTTCGGGACTCATGGGAATCTCGTTCTCCACGCGCTGCAGCAGGTCATTGAGCTTGCCGGTATCCTGCAGGATGATGCGGTAAGCCTGGTGGATATTGTCGATAAGCTCACGGCTGAAGCCACGGCGACGCAGTCCCACCACGTTCAGACCGCAGAAGCTGGCGGGATCGCGGGCTACCAGGCTGAAGGGGAGAATGTTCTGGCTGAAGCGTGTACCACCGCCTACCATGCAGTAGCTGCCTACTCGGCAGAACTGGTGCATGAGCACCGAAGCGCTGAGGATAGCCTTGTCATCGATGACAATCTCGCCTGCCAACTTGGTGCTGTTGCCTATGATGCACTCATTACCTACTATAGCATCGTGAGCCACATGTGCTCCCTCCATCAGGAGATTGTTGCTGCCCACCACAGTCTTGCCCTTGGCAGCTGTTCCGCGGTTGATAGTCACGTTCTCACGAATCTTGTTGTTGTCGCCTATCTCGGCAGTTGTATCCTCACCCCTGAACTTCAGATCCTGAGGAATAGCGCTGATGACAGCACCGGGGAAGAAGATGTTTCCGTTGCCGATGCGTGCTCCATAGAGCACCGTCACACTGTTCATCAGCGTGTTGTTGTCGCCTATCACCACACCTTTGTCGATGTAGCAGAAGGCACCAATCTCGCAATTCTCGCCTATCCTTGCCTCTGGGTGGATGTAGGCCAATGGACTGATTTTACTCATAGATGCTCTACCCCCGCCTGCCCCATTGGGGAGGAGCCGCATTCTAAGTGGGGGTTCTTGTGCGGCTAAGGGTTCTCTCATGTATCCCCAAGGGGGGAAAGGCTGTGCATGCACAGCCCTGAGAGAGTCCCATTGTTATCACTATTTTGTCTATCGCAACAGGCTCACAAGCCTGCCTTTCATTGTTCCTGCCTCGGCAGGAATGGGGTTCCACGTAGGAGCCAGTTGGCAGAACGGTTTCCAGAAGTCGCTTCCCTCTGCGGAGCCGATAAGCTCAAAAGCTTTTGGGAGTCACATCCCTCAGCGGAGCCAATGAGCCGAATGGCTTTTGGGAGTCGTTTCCATCAGCGGAGCCAATGAGCCGAATGGCTTTGGGGAGCCGTTTCCATCAGCGGAGCCAATGAGCAGAAGGTTTTCCGAAACCGCCTTTTTGCCGCTCTGGAGCCTGCCGTTGCGTCTCTTACTTGGCTATCTGCGCTGTGAAGGTTGCCTCTGCCACGCAGTTCTCACCTATGAAGGCATACCCCTGCATAGTACCTATTCCGTGACGGAGAGGTGACACCATCTCCACCTTGAAGATAAGTGTATCGCCGGGCACCACCTTCTGGCGGAACTTCACGTTGTCTATCTTCAGGAAGTAGGTGCTGTATTTCTCTGGATCATCCACCTTGCTCAGCACAAGCAAACCGCCTGCCTGTGCCATTGCCTCTATCTGAAGCACACCGGGCATTACGGGTTCGGAGGGGAAATGACCCTGGAAGAAAGGCTCATTGCTGGTAACATTCTTGATGGCCACAATGCTCTGCTCCTTCATCTCGATTACCTTATCCACCAGCTGCATGGGGTAACGGTGGGGCAATATCTGACGGATGCGGTTGACATCCATGAGGGGTTCCTTGTTGGGGTCATAGTATGGAGCCTGCACTTCATGCTTGCGTATCTCCTTGCGCATCATGCGTGCAAACTTATTGTTGATGGTATGACCAGGCTTGGTGGCGATGATACGGCCCTTGATGGGCTTGCCTATAAGCGCCATGTCACCGATGATGTCGAGCAGCTTGTGACGTGCAGGCTCGTTGTCCCAAACCAGTGGCTTGTGCTGCAGATAGCCCAGTTCGGATGCATCATGACGCTCTGCACCGGTGAGCTGACACAGCTTGTCGAGGTTTTCCTGTGTGGTCTTGTGCTCGTAGATGACAATTGCGTTGTCAAGGTCACCTCCCTTGATGAGCCCAGCCATGAGCAGTGGCTCTATCTCACGAACGAACACGAAGGTGCGTGCGGCTGCCACTTCGGTGGCAAACTTATCCATATTGTCGAGGGTGGCAAACTGGCTGCTGAGCACCGAGCTCTCGAATGAGATCATACTGGTGATAGAGAAGTCCTCGTCGGGCAGCAGAGTGATGCATGCACCCGTAGCCTCATCGCGGAACTCCATCTTCTTGTTGATATAGTAGAAGTCCTTGGGTGCATCCTGCTCTAGAATGCCCACGCGCTGGATGGCATTCACATAGAGTTCGGCACTTCCGTCCAGTATGGGGAACTCCGGACCATCCACCTGTATCAGTACATTATCCAGTCCCAGAGCATAGAGAGCGGCCATAGCGTGCTCCACAGTGCTGCAACGCATCTCGCCCTTGCCCAATACTGTTCCACGCTGGGTGTCTATCACGTTCTCGGCAATGGCATCCATGATGGGCTGTATAGTGACCATCCACATGGACCCGGTAGCGATAGAGGACGAGGAGGTAGCCGGACTGAAGGCCGAGGTGCTCTCTGTGATAAAAGGGCTTGATTCACACATAAATATGCACGATTTCCGTATTATCAGAGGTGATACACATACGAATCTGGTTTTTGACATTGCAGTTCCATTCGGCTATATCACCTCAGATGACGATATATGCAATGCAATACAGGAAAATGTCAGGAAAAAGCTTGGAAAGAATTACTATACCGTGATAGAGGTAGACCGCGACAATTACATAAATATATGACATTGTAAGGGATATATACGAGCTTCGCCGGTGGCTGTTAGGGGAAAGAAACGGTGCACAATAAGATAAAAGAGGATAAAGTATATGTTACGAATCGGAATATGTGATGACTCAGCGGAAGCAAGGCAATATATGTTGCAATTGTGTCAGAAGTATTATGAAAACAATACGGATGCATTTGAATATCAAATGTATAAAAACGCGGAAGAGGTTCTCGAATATTGTAATGATGAGGAAAAACCAAAAATAGATATACTTTTTCTGGATATAGAGATGGATGGTCTCAGCGGAATTAAACTAAAGGATCGAGTACTGAAACTGGACAAAATCTGGCGGATAGCATTTGTGTCGAGTCATGATGAAGGCTTGTGGCATTTTGAAGCAAGGTCAATTGGTTGAGGTGACAAGAGCTGATTTGGTTGGTAAGTAC
>OQWM01003054.1_pt1 | contig 11235 bp, 4 predicted proteins | sample 1691531 | NCBI WGS metagenome assembly OQWM01 (sample SAMN03418257, study PRJEB22391) | human gut metagenome | biome: human-gut; feature: organic feature; material: feces | host: Homo sapiens | place: Tanzania | collected 2013-01 | reverse complement strand
CCAGATTAAGAAAGAACATGAGCTGGAAGAACACTCGGCTTTCCAACTCCACAAAGCGGTTGTACGACACGGCTTTCGGAAAATACGATTTCATTGTGACCTTGATAAAGAACAGATAGTAGTGCTTGAAATTGCGGAATGTACCGAAATGGAAATACAACAGGATCGTCATTATTTCACTGTCTGACAACGAGGCTGCACGCCGTCTGCGCTTCACTCCACTATTGTCTTCCAGCAAATTTCCAGCATTTTCCGCATCGAAATGTTTGCAAAACTCGTCTATAATACAAAATAACTCTGTAACTTTGCAATCGGTAGTCATATCAAATAGATTTGTAACTTGTTGTAATTCACCCATAAAGGTACAAAATATTTGTGAGACTACCAACTTTTTATGAACTATTTCTTATCCCGAACTGGGGTAAAAGTGGAAGTGCGCGCTCGCTTGGGTTGTGCCCAAGGCGCCTGGCCAGCCATCTGGATGTTGCCGGAGAAGGGCGGTTGGCCCGACAACGGCGAGATAGACATCATGGAGCACCTTAATCACGACTCCATTGCCTATCAGACCGTACATTCCTACTACACCTATACTCTGAAGGAAACCAAAAATCCGCCTCAGGGAGCCACCGGTCCCATCCGTCCGGGCGAATTCAACACCTACACGGTGGAAATTCTGCCCGACAGCCTGGTACTCTCCATCAACGGCACCAAGACGCTTACCTATCCGCGCATCAATACTGACAAGCGCGGGCAGTATCCCTTCGGCCAGCCCTCCTACCTGCTCATCGACATGCAGATAGAAGGCAGTTGGGTAGGGAAAGCCCGCCCGGAGGAATACCCCGTACAGATGGAAATCGACTGGGTAAAGATGTACGAACTGAAGCAATAAGCCTTCTCTGGCACACATCTGCCTGCAGTGGCAATGCCACAAGCATCATACAGGCACAAGGAAATCTGCTTCAAGAGAAAGCCCAGCACAACCGCAACCGTTCTACCAGAGCAACCATTTTCCATGGGCACTCATGATGTCCATTTGGGAAAAAAGCAATACCTTTAGCGCCGAAATCTGCAACGTGACGTTTGATTCTGCTCTGCAACGGCAGGAAAACGAGCCATGTCAGGCATTGAAGTATCAACAACCCTAAACAGTCATTCTCACTTTAGACAGGAGGCAACATGCAGCGGAAAAGCTTCTGCACGCGTGCGATGGCCATCCCAACTAAACAAAAACGAAGAAACAACGTCTATAAACCAATAACAATGAAGAAGACATTACTCTTACCAGCCTGTCTTGCCATCGCTCTTGGGGCAAAAGCACAGGTGTATCCCGAGGTGGATGAAAACCTCTACCGCGGATACCAACCCACGTTCCAGCCCGACAGCAGACTGATGCAGCATCATTCTGCCGCCAAGAAGGTGAAGGCCAAGGAGGCTTCGGGCACCACACTGCCCGACCACGTAAACAATGCAACCGCCCTGTGGTTCCCGCCCACATTCAACCAGGTGGGCAATTCATGCGGTGCCGCATCACGCATCGGCTACATGCTCACCTATGAGTGGAACGCATTCCACCTCTCCAACGCTTCTGTTCTGGAGAACCAGATGCCCGCTCACTTCCAATACCCCTTCTCCTACGACGGTCTGTCCAAAGACCAGATGGCCATCTATGTGGGCTATCCCGATGGTGCCCACTACGGCGGTACCGACGTGAGCAGCACCTATGGTGCCTATGAGACCGATGCCAACGATGCAGGTTGGATGCAGGGGTACGACAACTGGTACAACGCCATGCTGCACCGCATCAGCGGAACAGCCAACTTCACCCAGAGTTCGCACACCAAGGAAGGTGCCGAGGCTATCAAGTGGTGGCTCTTCAACCACAACGGTGACACCACATGGCCAGAGGTAGAGGACGAGAACGGCCGCCACATCGTGGGCGGTATCTGCGGTTTGGGCTGCGGAATGGGAGCCAGTGCCACTGCACCGATAGGAGCTACCGAGGCCAACAACAAGTTGGGTGTAGTGGGCAAAGCCTATCTCCTGCACTGGAACACCAGCCATGTGGATCATGCAGTGACGCTTGTCGGCTATGACGACCGCATTGAGTTCGACCTCGACGGCAACGGAATCTACGGCGAAGAGAACAACCAGCTGGGACAGAATGAAACAGGTGCCTGGATAGTGGCCAACTCATGGGGTTCCGGATGGGGCAACAATGGTATCTTCTATGTACCTTATCCCATGGCAGGAGGTGTGAGCCTGGAAGTTACCACCAACGAGGGCAAGACTGCCTACAAGGACAAAGCCGGCGGCTGGTGGCCCGAGGTATATTACCTGCGTCAGAACTATAAGCCCACACGCACCATGAAGGTGACCATGCAGTACAGCAAGCGCTCGGAGATCAGCGCTGTGGCAGGTGCTTCACAGGATACCACCGCCACCAAGCCCGAGAAGGAGTTCGTATTCCGCTACATCAACTATACAGGTGACGGCGACGGCAATGGAGTCGATGCCGAAACACCGCTGCTGGGACGATGGGCCGACCGCAAGATGCACGAAGAGCCCATGGAGTTCGGTATCGACCTTACCGACCTGAGCCAGGGACTCGACCTCTCACGTCCGGTGAAGTACTTCCTCACCATCAACTCAAAAGCCTCGGCCAGCGGTACAGGCAAGATCTGCGCTGCCAGCATCATGGAGTATCTCTACGATGCCATGGGAACAGAGACTCCCTTCCGCATGAAGGATGTGGAAATCAAGAACAATGGTGCATCCACCGTCATCAGCGTGGTGGTAGGCGGCGAGGCCATCAACCCGCCCACCAACCTCACCCAGAACGGCAGCACACTCTCGTGGGACAAGCCACAAGGTACAGGCTACCAGCCCACCACATACATTATCTACATGAACGGCAAGGAGATAGCACGCACAGCTGAGACCACTTACGAGGTCACCGGCGAAGGTGCTTTCAGCGTGAAGGCTCTCTACACCCTCGCAGGCACCGAGCACATCTCGGTGGCCAGCAACACTGTGGCTGCTGCACAGACAGCCGAAATGGCTTATGACAATGCGGCCCAGAGCTTCACCAACGGCGGTTTCCTCATTCCCAACATCACCAAGAAGAGCCACGACCAGCTGACTCTGGAGTTCTGGATCAAGCCTACAACCATCAAGGACTGGAACCAGCAGATTGGTGGTCCATGGGGCTCTTTCCTCCTCCATGCCAACAGTGACGGTACGATGTACTTCGGTTGGAACACAGCCAACCGCCGTCTCTCCAACACAGTGTTGCGCATAAGAACATGGACTCACCTGGCTCTGGTCATCGACAAGAACACAGCCACCCTCTATGCCAACGGCAAGGCTCAAGGCTCCATCACATCCACCTCGTCCTCTGGCTTCCCTGCCTTCAACGACGGACTGCTGATGGGATATTCGGCCAACTCCGACAACGCCCTCTATGGCATCATCGATGAAGTGCGCGTGTGGGATGTTGCCAAGAGCGCCAAAGAAATCAGCGGCAACTATACCCGCCCCATCGTGTCGCCAGCCACGACCAAGAACCTCCTGGCCTACTTGAAGATGAACACCATCACCGAGGACGGTGTGAAGAAACTGGAGGACTGTGCACACGGCAATCACGCTACATTCATCAATGCCAACCACAAGGCTGCCACTGTGACCGCCAACGCTACTATCAGGCACATGCAGAACCTCTCTGCCGCCATCAGTTCGCCTGCCGAGGCACTTTTGGGCGAGAGCACTCCCATGGCAGTGAGCGGTGGAGTGGATGCTGCCCAGTTTCTCTGGACTGCCACCAATGCTACCCCCGCACAGAGCCAGGCATCCGAACCCTCGTTCGTATTCAACCAGGCCGGCGAGCAGACGGTGACACTGACGCTCACCACATTGGATGGTGTTTCCTCTGAATTCAGCAAGAAGATAATGGTGACAGAGCAGGTTGCCACTGCCGACTTCGAGATTACCAACGCCCAGCCTCGCTGCGGTGAGCGCACATCGTTCCTGCCTCTCAACATGGCACCTGGCTGCACCTATCAGTGGACCATGCAGGATGCCGATGTCACCACGGCTTCCACCAAGAATGCTTCGGCTGTATATACCGCCACAGGAAACCATGAGGTGACACTGACCGTCACTCTGCCCGACGGCAAGCAGCTGACCCGTACTGCCACAGTCAGCGTCATGGCCTCAAAGCCCGAGATAGCCTACAGCATCGACTCCATCTCACACGTCATCCTGAAGGGCAACAGCGTCACCTTCACCGATGCATCCAGATACGAGCCCACCACTTGGAAGTGGCGTCTGATGAGCACCAACGCCATCCTCACCGACCAGGGAAGCAAAGTGACCTTCAAGCCTGCCAAGGCCGGAGCCTATACCTTGAACTACAAGGTGGCCAATGACGAAGGAAAGACCGAACTGACAGAGGCTCGTGCTCTGCTGGTATGCAACGCCGAATCGGGCAACGGCCTGAACTTCACCACCAATGCTACGCCCAAGACTGTCGTTACCGACCAGATAGGCAGCATCGGCAAGACCTGGACGCTCGACTTCTGGATGAATCCCGCCACATTCTCAAGTGCCTGCAACGGCATCTATGCACTTGATGATGAGGGTACCGAAGCCTTCAACATCAGCGCCACCGGACAGGGAGCTGCCATCTTCCGCATGGGCAGCCATAGCGCACAGTGCACAGCCGGATACTTCATCGCCGGCGAATGGCACCATTATGCCATCACACGCAATGCCGGCACCATCTGCTTCTACCGCGACGGTCTGCTGTTTGAGAAGATAACCGAGAAGACACAGGACTACAAGACGTGGACCAAGTTGCAGCTGGGCGGCAGCATACAGATGAACGGTTGCGTGGATGAGCTGCGCGTATGGAACAAGGTGCTGACACAAGCCAACATACAGCGCTATGCCGTGGAGCCGCTCACCGGCAGCCTCTTGCAGACAGCCCTGAAGGGTGGACTGCAGGCTTACTACGACTTCAACCAGCACGACGGCATTGATATCGAAGACAAGTCGGGACGAGGCATTACTGCCCATCGCAGCAATTTCGGTCCCGGCGGAGATGCCTGGACACCCAGCAAGGGTGTGTTCGCACTCGACTTCAGCGCACCTGCTACGGAGAGCCTGACCAACTGCGGTACCGCACTCAGCAAGACCAACTACCGCGTGGTGGGCGTGAGCGACGAGGAGACAAGAGCCGAGTTCAGCCCTGCCGAGCATGCTCTTGATGCCAACTCCAACACATTCTGGCATTCAGCCTACAGCAGCGGCGAGACAGCCTACGGCCACTCCATCACCATCGACAAGCAGACCAACGATGTGGTGAATGCCATGAAGCTCTACTTCTCACGCGAGAGCAGATACCGCGCAGTGGCTGCCAAGATAGAGCAGAGTGCCGACAATCAGGAGTGGGAGACACTGGATGAGGATCATGCATTCTTCGACATGAGCCGTCCGGCCATCGTCTTCGATACTCCTTGCACCAAGCGCTTCATGCGCATCACGTTCCTCCGAGGTGCCACCAACGGCAATCTGCTGGCGCTCAACAGCATCGACTTCTACGGAACAGCATCGCAGATGCCCGAGATGAAGAAGGTGACGCTGAAGTACGAGAGCGTATCCGACGAGGAGACAAGCAGCGAGAACGCACCCGGCCGCTTTGCTGTGGATAACAACGAGAGTACCTTCTGGCACTCACGCTACTCAAGCGGCGCAGTGGCCTATCCCCACAGCATCACGCTGAGTACCGATGATCGCATCGACGCACTCACCCTCATGCAGCGCTCCACAGCCAACAATTCCACCTCCTACGATGCTGCAAGCATGGTGGTATATGCCGGCGACGACGTGGAACACATGGACAGCATCGCCACCGTGCGCCTGCCCTTCTACGTGACATCAACCATACAGCTGCCCACCCCCATCAGCAAGAAGTACTTCACGCTGAAGTTCACACGCTCTCAGCAGGGTGGCTCGGCATGGCTGGCCATTCGCGAGATAAAGGCATTCCAGCTCAATGATACCCCCGACGGCATTGAGAACATACAGCCAGGAAGTGCAGAGGCACAGGACAGCATCTACGATCTGATGGGTCACTGCATGGGTACCGATGCCGAGGCGCTGCCTGCCGGCATCTACATCGTAGACGGCGTGAAGCGCGTGAAGAACTGATACAGCAAACGAATAACGAAAAAAAATTATGAAACACAACAAACCAACCAGACAAGTAAGCATGCGCATGTTCTTCATGCTTGTGATAATGATGATGACGTCAGCGTTCGCGATGGCGCAAGAAACGTATGGCATCAAGATTGCCGGAGAGGATATTACGGGCTACAACCGTTATGACCTCACCGAAATCAGCGGAGTGAGCGGCAAGGTGTCTTTCGACCCGAACACAAGAACCCTCACGCTCGACAACGCCACTATTGAGGCAGATGGCAGTAACGCCATCAAGAACGAAACCTGCGACTACCTTACGATAGAGTTGATCGGCACAAACACCATTTATGTTACTGGCGCGGCTGGCATAAACTTGAAAGAGGAGACGACAATTTGGAGCAACAGCGGCGGAAAACTCAGCGTAAAGAGCGACGGATGCGCCTTGCTCTTCGGCGGTTGTCCTCTCGAAATCAGCAACTGCTGGTTGGAGGCAGAGGGCGCATGGGGCATATCCGCAAACAACAATGTGGCAGAAGAGGTGCTCACCATCCGCAACTCTCACGTGGAAGCCAAGGGCTCTACGGGCTCCATCTGCGATATAGCCAACCTTGTGCTTGAGGGATGCTCCATCACACAGCCCGATGGTGCTTTGTTCAGTACACAGAATAATGCTGTGGTATTGAATGGTGAGATGGTCACCGACAAAGTTGTGATTGTGCCAAGCTATGGCATCAAGATTGCCGGCGTGGATGTGACAGCCCTAAACTGCAAGGACCTTAGCGTCATTGACGGTGTGGATGGAAAGATAAGCTACGATGCCGAGACTAACACCCTTACTATGGAGGATGTTACTATCAACGCAACCGATATCAATGGAATTGTGAATTATTATGTAAAGGGCTTGAAGATTAAGTTATTTGGCAATAACATTATTACGACAAATCGTGCATGCATTACGATATATGAAACATCCACCATTAGTGGTTCTGGTACTCTCAGACTGAAGAGCAGTCGTGATTGTGGATTATATATGCACACTTCGCTTTCTGTTGAAGGCGTCAAGCTATATGCGGAAGGAAAATATGGTGTTGCAGGAAATGATGGCAAGATGGGTGAGATACTAACCTTGCGCAACGCTTACGTTGAGGCAACTGGCAGCGATGGCTCAATCTGCGACCTCCAAAACCTCATTTTTGACGGCTGCTCCATCACCCAGCCTACTGGTGCTGCCTTCGATGCAAATGTGCACGCCGTGGCGCTCAACGGCGAGGTAGTCACCGACAAGGTGGTGATTGAGTCTGTCACCAACGGCATCAGCGACATCACAACCGACGTTCCTGCCCACGCAAAGGGTATCTATAGCGTGACGGGTGTGAAGCAGACCCAGCAATGGAACGAACTCCCTGCCGGCATCTATATCGTGGACGGCGTGAAGAGAGTGAAGAAATAGAAAGGTGTATCATAACTCCATTATTATCAGCCCCCAACCGGTGATTGTGCCGGTTGGGGGTTTTGTTATGCTCGGCACGAGCATTGTCTAACGGGTGGAAGTCCTTAGTCCTGCGAATCTCAACCGAGTCTACATGACAGTGATGAGGAACAAGGGCTGTGGTGGTATCGCTCTCAAATAACAATGAAGCGAAAAAACAATTTAAAGTGAAATAAATACTAAACAAATCGTATTTTAGCTGATAGAAAGTACTTATCTTTGCAGTAGTTTTATGAAGACAAACAGCAATGAATTAAACAATATGAACGAAAAATATCAGTTTCTTACCCATGCGCCAGTCCATCGAGTGATAGGCGCAATGGCTTTGCCGACAATCATATCTATGTTGTTGACAAGCGTGTATAATCTGGTTGACACTTTTTTTGTAGGACAGATAGACACGCAGTCAACAGCAGCAGTAGGTATAGTGTTCAGCGTGATGTTCTTCATACAGGCGTTCTCTTTCTTCTTCGGCAACGGCTCTGGCAACTATATCTCCCGACAGCTTGGCGCTCAGAAGACGGAGGATGCAGAGACGATGGCAAGTACGGGTCTCTTTTACACATTTGTGTTTTCTGTTGTGATAATGCTTGCAGGCTTGCTTTTCCTTGAACCTATCAGCATTCTTCTGGGCAGTACACCCACCATTCTGCCTTATACATGTCAGTATCTGGGCATCAGTCTGCTGGGCACGCCTTTTATAATGGGTACTTTCTGTATCAACAACCAGATGCGCTTTCAGGGCTTCGCCAAGTATTCGGTTTACGGAGTGGTGAGCGGCTCTATCATCAACTGTCTGCTCGACCCGCTCTTCATCTTCGGATTCTCGATGGGCGTTCGCGGAGCGGCATTGGCATCTGTCATAGGTCAGTTTTGCGGATTTGTCATTCTGCTTATGATGAGTAGAAAGGAGGGCGTGATTCATTACAGTCATCGCAAGATTTCCTTCGAGGTAAGATTTGTGAAGGAAATAATCGCCGGAGGAACACCCTCCATCTCTCGCCAGGGACTTGCCAGTATTAGCAGCATTGCTCTGAACAGCGTAGCCGGCAACTACGGCGACGCTGCCATCGCAGCCATGAGCGTCGTCTCGCGTATAGGCATGTTCATTTTTAGCGTCATTATTGGCTTAGGTCAGGGATTTCAACCTATGTGCGGCTTCTGCTACGGTGCCAAACTCTATGATAGGGTAAAGGAAGGATTCTGGTTTAGTACAAAGATTGGTACAGCATTTCTTTTGTTCTGGTCTGTGGTTCTAATCATCTTCAGCGAGGAGGCTGTAGCTTTGTTCCGTAACGACCCCGACGTGATAGCCATAGGCATTCCGGCGCTGCGCTATCAGATGATAGTCTTCCCGGCATGCAGTTTCATGATGATGGCAAACATGATGATGCAAACGTGCAGAAAGACAATACGTGCCAACATACTTGCAGCTTCGCGTCAAGGATTGTTTTTCATCCCTCTCATCATCATCCTTCCTCATTATTTCGGGTTGTTTGGAGTGGAGATTTGCCAGGCTGTGAGCGACCTCATCTCTTTCCTTGTGACCATTCCGATAGTGTGGACTGCATTCAGAGAGATATCGACAGAGTCCGGGCATCCGTGCATCAGCAGTGCGGTAGCAGTGTAATGATTCAACTGGACAGAGGTCGTAATAAAGTAGATGTACAGCGTGGTGTAATACAGAATGCTTATCCGAGTGTATTCACGATTCTTGTAGATGATGAAAGAGAAGGCAATCCGCCACAGTTATTATCTTTCAGTTATACAGATATCATCACAAGAGATATCCGAATGAAATTATGTTAGAAGAATAAAGTCCCTTTTTCCTGAATAAAATGAAATAACATTCAGGAAGGGGATTTTTTTAGTGGAAATAAAGAAACAGAACATACATATGAATTATGAAAAAGCCAGTGCCATGAGTCAGATTACTCTGGATGATGATTACAATCTGCCGGATTACCGGCCGGATATTGTAAAAGTACTGAAAGAAAAGGGTGAAATCCGCTTTGATGAGATACAGGTAAAAGAAGGACGTATTTATGTGAAGGGGAATCTTATCTTTCATGTGCTCTACCGCAGCGATATGGAGGAGCATAAATTAGACTGCCTGCGGGGACAGATTCCATTTGAAGAAACCATCAGTATGGATGGAGTGAATGAATTAGATCCGGTGGACGTCACAGCAGAACTGGAAGACATTAATATCGGGATTATTAATTCCAGAAAATTAAGTGTTCGTGCGCTGGTGATGCTGAAGGCGGAAATGCGGATGCGCAAAGAGGCGGAACTGATTACGGGAGTAGCCATGGAGCATCCGTTGGAAATCCTTCAGAACAGGCATAATATTCTGGAATTGGAAACCTGTAAGAAAGATAATTACCGGTTGAAACAGGAAATAGAGCTGCCACAGAGCAAGCCAGATGTAGAACAGATTCTATGGAAGAGCGTGCAGCTCCGGGGTGTGGAAACGAGGTTACGGGAAGAAAAAATCCAGCTTACCGGAGAGATAAGACTGTTTTTGCTATATTATGCCCAAGGGGAAGAACGCCGGTTAGAGTGGTTAGAAGAGACGATACCACTGAACGGAGAGCTTGCCTGCGAGGGATGCAGTGAGGAAAAAATCTATCGTATTCAGGTGACACCTGCCAGTGTGGAAGTAGAGGTCAGACCGGATTATGATGGAGAAGACCGGAAAATCAGTCTGGATATGACGTTAGAATTAGATATCTGTATCTGGAAGGAAACAGAGGCAGATGTGGTAGAGGACGTATATTCGCTGCGGGAAGAGATGACACCGGCTTATGAAGAAATTACCATGAGCAGGCTGCTGGCAAAGAATTATGCAAAATGCCGGTTGACAGACCACATGAATTTAAAGAAGAATCAGGAGAATATCCTGCAGATTTGTTCCTGCGAAGGAATGGCATTTGTTGACCATGTGGAGCCACAGGCAGACGGCCTTAAAGTGGAAGGAAGCCTGAATGTGGAAATCCTTTATGTAACCACGGACGATGCCATGCCGATTGGAACCTGCCGGGAGACATTTCCTTTTGAACAGCTGATTGAAGTCCCGGAAATGACAGACGATATGAACTATGAACTGGAAGCGGGAATCGAGCAGTTGTCAGCGATTCTTTTGGATAATATGGAAATCAGCTATTTTAATACCAGAACAAGAGCTTTGGTAAAGATAGAAGATGGTTGTGAAAATTTTTGTTCATATTGCATCATTCCTTATGTAAGAGGTCGAGTTAGAAGTAAAAAGCCTGAAAAAGTAATAGAAGAAGCTAAAAGATTAGTTAATAATGGATATAAAGAAATAGTTTTAACTGGAATTCATACCGGACATTATGGAGCAGATTTAAAAGATTATGACTTTAGTGATTTACTACTTGAACTAGAAAAGATAGATGGCCTTGATAGAATTAGAATATCATCTATAGAGATAACAGAATTAAACGATAAGTTCTTAAGTGTTTTAAGAAAATCTAAAAAAATAGTTAATCATATCCATATACCACTTCAAGCTGGAAGCGATCATA
>OQWM01003052.1_pt1 | contig 11241 bp, 9 predicted proteins | sample 1691531 | NCBI WGS metagenome assembly OQWM01 (sample SAMN03418257, study PRJEB22391) | human gut metagenome | biome: human-gut; feature: organic feature; material: feces | host: Homo sapiens | place: Tanzania | collected 2013-01 | reverse complement strand
CTGCCTTCGTGATGCGTACCGCTGAAGCCAAGGAACATTTCCTTTATACTTCGCTCAACGAAATCGACCAGTTTGATGCGCTGAGAGGTATCGGCAATCAGCAGTTCCGTATCATGTGCCTCGCCTTTGACCCTAGTAATAAATTCGGACAGTCTCGCGTGGGAATCCAGAGCGTTACCGAGCGTGTCTGCGTCCGCTTCAACTGGAATGCATCCACTACCATCGACAAGGGACAGCGATATTTCTCGAAGGTGCTGACGGATGGTCCGCTGAGCCGTATCAACTTCTGTACCATTCCGGAGCGGGAGATTGGCGAGGATATTCCCATCTATGGCACCTACGATGATGAATTCAGAAATTCTCTGAAGCCCTACATCGAAAATCTCTGTATGGCGTCGGGATTGGTGGAATGCCAGGAGGCGTATGAACTTGCCGTGGTATTGAAGAATGAGAATGCCGAGTTTGCACGTACTTCGCAGAACCGCATCTTCGAGAATTTCTCGTTCCGTGCCAACGTCATCGCCTATCTGAAGGCGTGCGTGCTCTATGTGGCAAACGGCTACAGATGGGAGCCGGAGATAGAGGATTTCATCCGCTGGAGCGAGCGCTACGATCTTTACTGCAAGATGCGTTTCTTCGGGGATATGATAGCCAAGGAGACCAGCGCTGCAGAGAAGAGTTCGAAGCGTGGGCCGGAGAATATCCTGCAGCTTCTGCCTGATGTCTTTACCGAACCGCAGCTGGAAGCCATCCGTCTGGAGCATGGGCTGAAAGCGCAGGGTACCAAGAACGTCATCAAGCAATGGATTTATCGCAAGTATATCGTGCGCATGGAATCTGAGGACGGCAAAAACGGTTACGGTTACAGAAGTTACAGTTTTAAGAAGCTTAAATACCGTCACGACGGTCAGGAGCTTGATGCTTGATTATTCACTTAACAGACAAGAAATTATGGAAATTGTATTGAAGCGTATTGCTAAAAAGAACAGTTATACCATCGGTCGCCTCTATATCCTGAAGGATGAGGAGGTAGAGAGAGTGGTTCACTCTTCATGGATGAACCCACAGTTGAAGCGTTGGTTCGAGCATAAGATAGATGCCGGCAAACTGACGCAGGATCGTTATTTCTGCGATACCCTGGAGCCTACGTGGCGCAACCTGAAGGGCGTGGAACTCCAGCCCGAGGAGGTGAACGTGCGCCTGGGCAGGGTTTCGGGCAAGAAGGCGCAGAAGATGAAGGGCACTACGGCGATTCCCGAAGGCACCTATCCGTTGTTAGTCACCAAGTCGCCCCGTTTCAAGGAGTGGCTGCCGTATCTGCAGGGTGTTCCTGATTTCGAGGGCATCCGCATCCATGCCGGCAACTACCCCGACGATACCCAGGGCTGCATCCTGGTGGGCGAGAACAAGGTGAAGGGCATGGTGGTGAACTCCCGTATCTGGCTGCATCGCCTGATGAAGCGCATCAGCGAAGCGAGAGAAAAGGATGAATCCGTCTGGATTACCATCATCTGATGGGGCTGATGGCTCTTCCGATTGGGGGCAACTGCTATAGATTACTTACAGATATCTTCAGGATTCTCGGTCTTTTTTATAATATTAAGACCGGGAATCCGTTATTATTATCGAAGATAAAAGTAATCAATCAATAATAATAAATAAAAAGAAAGAAAAGAAGAAACAATGCTCAAGATTGTCATGATCATGCTATGCGGAATAGGTACGGGGTACCTGCTCCGCAACAAGAAAATGAGTTTTATCGGCCGTATCATCACGGCACTTATCTGGGTGCTCCTCTTCCTGCTCGGCATCGAGGTGGGAGCGAACCCCCGTATTATCAATGGTCTTCAGACCCTGGGACTCGAAGCCATCGTGCTTACGATAACCGGAAGTCTGGGTAGTGCAATCTTTGCGTGGGCATTGTGGAGATATGTCTGCAGAAAGGAGGCTGGAAAATGAAAGGTAGTCTGATTATCGTAGGCTTCTTCGTGCTGGGTATCATCGTGGGAGTGTGGGATGTGATTCCTGCCAGTTTCCTGGCGAGCGACGTGAGCTATTATGCCCTCTGCTGCCTGATGTTCTGCGTGGGTATCAGCATCGGTTGCGATACCTCTATCCTGAAGAGTTTCAGAAAGGTGAATCCCCGGCTGATGATGCTGCCGGTGATGACCATCCTGGGAACCTTTGCCGGATGCGCGGCTGCCTCCCTGATACTGGGACACCGTCAGATCTCCGACTGTCTCGCCATCGGTTCGGGCTTCGGATACTACTCATTGTCGAGCATCTTCATCACGCAGTATCGGGGTGCCGAGCTGGGAACCATCGCCCTGCTTGCCAACATCTTCCGTGAGATTCTCACCCTTCTTGGTGCGCCTCTGCTGGCGAAGTATTTCGGCAAGCTGGCACCTATCAGCGTAGGTGGAGCCACCACGATGGATACCACGTTGCCTATCATCACCCGCTATTCGGGCGAGAGCTTCATCATCGTTTCCATCTTCCACGGCTTCTGCGTAGATTTCTCCGTACCGTTCCTGGTAACCTTCTTCTGTTCGCTCTAACGGCTTCCTTGCCGCTAGAGCTTTCTTGCTTTATCAGAATCCATCCAGCTCGATGTATTCATCATCGGCTTCAGATTCTGGGGCATTCGAGTCATCGAAGTAGATGCCGGTATCGGTATCTTCTGCGGGCTGGCTCTCGATATCGATTCCATTATCTTCAGGATTCTTCTTCTGAGAATCATTTTCTTCCTCCAGAGTATCTTCCTCCTTCTGGGAATCCTTATCCACTACGATTTCCGTTGGTTCCATCAGCAGGCGCATCTTGCTGATCTTCAGCGGTGCGAAGTGGCGGGTATAGAACTTGTCGTAATCATCATACGAGAGATTTCTGCCCAAAAGCTCGAGGTTCGGCTCGCTGATCACGTAGCTTCTCGCCTTGGAAATCAGACGGAGGATGCCAGCTTGCTGATGCAGCTCGTTGGCATACTGGCGCGCCTCGTCGTAGTTCTGGAAACCGCTTACCTGCAGGCGATGCAATCCCTGGAGGTTTTCGATGCTGATGTCGAAATTGCGCGCCATATAGGTGGTGAAGTTATACTTGGCTACCTCGAAGAGCAGCTGGTTCTCGTTCACGGAATCTGGACTGTAGGCGAGCAGGAAGACAAAACGGTCGTTGCGGTCGGCTGAGAATCCTTTCTGCTGGGTGGAGTCCTGGGAGCTGAGCACATCGCTGCGTTTCGCCCAGACATTGCTCAGGTCGAACTTTCCGCCGTAGAGTCGTCTTCCGGCATTCACGCCGTTTACGATCATTCCCGCCATCTCGCTCAACCGGCTGTTGGGATATTGCGCTATCACCTGGTTCATCTTTTCCAGACATTCGGAAACCTTGCCCTCGTTGAGCTGGGTCATACCGCTGATGAAGAGGAACTTGTCGCGGTTGGCGCCAGTAGGGAACCGCTTGTCTGATATTTCCGAGTTGTGCATCACCACCTCGTACTTGCCCTCTTTGAATGCCTGATAGGTGAGGGTGTAGATGGAATCTTCGATGTGTACCCCCATCCTCGCATTCTCCAGATAGTAAGGGTCGGAGAGGAGAGCTGTGAACTGGCTTTCTGGGTAATCCTTCTTTAATTTATCGACATAACCGTTCGCCATCTGAGTTTGCTTCTTTCGGGAATAAAGCAGATACAGATGGTAATAGGCTTCGTCGAGATGCTTGAAATCTGGGTAGTTATCCACCAGTCGGAGCAGCATCTTCTCGCTCAGTGCCAGGTTGTCGAGCCGGTCCTTGAAGATGATTCCGGCATGGTATAAGCCATTCGCCAGGAGCTGGTTGCTCGCTGTCATCTGCTCTGGGGTGAACGGAATCTGAGCCAGATAATAAGCCCGTTGATGAGGGTCGAGGCTGGCGCTATCGGCAAATGCCTTGCCGGATTCTTTCTGGGATAAAGAATGGGATAGAGAATCTCGTGATGCATCAGGCTGAAGATTTGAATCTTGATCTGAATCTTGACTTTGTGCAGAATTTGTTCCTTGCTCGGAATCTGTTCCCTGAGCGATATCGGTATCCTGTGCAGAAGCCACAACTGTTTTGTTGATTCGCTGCCAGTTGTCGAGGTTCTTTCGCTTGCCCCAGAGTTTCTCGAAGAGCGCCTTACCCTGGCTTACGGCTACAGGGGAATAGAAATACCAGGTATTGGTGTTTCCGAATCCGTTTCCTGATGCATTCCCGAATCCGTTTCCGGAATCATTCCCGAATCTGTTTCCGGAATCATTCCCGGAACCATTCCCATCAACTCCTCCTTCATATTCCGAATTCATTTCTGCACCGTCTTCCCATCTCCTTCTTTCTTCTTCTTTCTCCTTTCTTTTCAGGGCAGCTATCACACGGTCGATGGCTGCATTTCTGTCTGTCTCGTCCATTTTGGCAAGAGACTGCAGGGAATCCTGGAGGGCGATGGCATCGGTATAAGGCACCAGTTCGTCCAGCACCTTGGAACGGCGAGCCAGCTGCGGATAATCCTTTCTGTCCTGATCGAGCAAGCCGATTGCTTCGCCATAGCAGCGCTTGGCATCGGCATATCGCCCGGTTTCCCAATACAGATTGCCCAGACGCAGCAGGAGCACACCCTTCTCTATACCGTTTCGGGTAGCCTTCCGGTTGCCTTTTTCATAGGCATAGATAGCACGCAGGGTATCTTTCTGGGCCAGGTGGATATTGCCGATGGCATAATATACCTGGTCCTGATATTCCTTGTTCTTATCCGATGCCGCCATGCGCTTGAGTCGGCTGATCATCTTCCTGCTGTTGCCCGAAGCCAAGACCTCGGTGATGGCGATGCGGGCATTAAACTCCAGTTCGTAGGGCGGATTGAGCCGGATGATGTGGCGGAAAGCCTGATAAGCCTCCTGCTGGTTGCCGATGGAAGCCTGCAACTGTCCCATCAGATACCACTGGCGGGCTTTCTGCTTGTGTCGCATCTCATGGCTTATCACCTTCCTGAGATAGGGAATCGCCTTCCGGGCATCCCCCGTGTGGATATAGTAATCGGCGAAGGCATAATCCCATTCCTTCTGGGCACGCCAGTGGATGGAATCGCGCTGGATGTTTCGGATCACATCTTCTGCATCGTAGGTCCATCCCAGCTCGATGTAGCATTTGGCAAGCCAGGCGCGCGCCTTGCCGTAGATGGCAGGCTGGGTGGCGTAAAGGCGGCTCATATAGGAGAAGGTGGCAGCGGCCCCCTCGAAATCTCCCTTCTGGAATTGCGATCGGCCCATCAGCATCCACGCTTTCCATAAAAACGGATTGTATTCCCTGCGGCTGAGCCATTCGATGTCTTTCGCCGTCTTTCTCTTGCCGGGTTCCCATACAGGGCGGCGCTTGATGCTGTGCTGGTGGATGGCTTTCTCGCATTTCTCGATGGCACGGTCGAAGTTGGCTTTGCCCAGATCGCGGCTGTTCTTGTTGCCAACGGTATAGAGCGGAATCTGCTCCGTAAAGTTGTCTTGGTTGCCTTCTTCCTTCTCCAGCGCCCCGTCGATATAAGCCACGGTACCATTATAATAGGTATTGTATCGGGCATTAAAGGCATGCCACCACCTGCTCTGCGCCGTATTCTTCTGCGTAGAGCATCCCGTAAGGATCGCTGCAATTACAGCGATTCCTATCAGAAAAAGGAGTTGGATGGGGCTTTTGCCTTTCATGTTTTCTATTGTTTATCTGGCATCTTTCTCCTGATGCCCAGGACGATTTTGGCGAGTGCGAATACCACGATGCTGATGAAGATGATGGTGGCACCCGATGGCACGTTGAGCAGATAACTGATGTAGAGGCCGGCGATGCAGTCTATCCATCCCAGGATGATGCTTGCCCATATCATCTGCCTGTAATTGTAGGTGAAGAGGTTGGCGGTCATCTGCGGAATGGTGAGCAGACTGATGGCGAGCACGATGCCCACCATTTTCAGTGTAGCCACGATGGTCATGGCGATGAGCGTCATCATCAGGTATTCGATGGCTGTAACCGGCAGGTGCTGCGAACGGGCGAAGGTGCTGTCGAATGCGATGTTCTGGATAGGGCGCAGGAGAAAGGTGAAGAGGAGGGCTACGATGAGGGCGAGTCCGCCCAACAGCCACAGGTCTGCGCTGTCGATGGCAAGGATGCTTCCGAAGAGGAAGGAGGGCAGGTCGGGCATGAATCCTGGAGTCAGGAAGCAGCAGATGATGCCCACGCTCATTCCCAGGGTCCAGAACATGGCGATGGCGGAATCCTTTCGCACATCTTTCTTGCGTGATATCCATTGCACTCCGAAGGCGCTGAGAATGGCGAAGACCATGGCGGAGAGTATCGGATTGATTCCTGTAAACACACCGATGCCGATGCCTCCGAAAGAGGCATGGGTGATGCCGCCGCTGATGAATACCAATCGGCGGGTAACGATGTAGGTTCCGATAAAGCCGCACAGGATGCTTGCCAGAAAGGCGCCTATCAGTGCATTTTGGAAAAATGTATATTGTAGTATATCCATCTTTTTACTTTGAACTTGGAACTTTGAACTTTGAACTTTATGATTAGCAAAGCTGCTGAACTTTGAACTGCAAATTTCTAGCTTAAAAAGCCGATGACTTCATCCTTCAGCTGATTGGGCAGGTTGATGCCTCTCAGTATCAGGCTTCTGTTCCATCCTGCCACTTCTTCCGGCTGCATGGTATAGAGCACTTCCGAGAATTCCTCAACCTCCTCATCGGTGTAGGCATCGGCATCCCGACCGGCAAAGCGGTCGAGATCCTCATCATCGTAATATTCTATTTCTTTGGTGGCGGCTTCCATCATGCACTCCTGCTCGCACTTCGAGTTCTCACCGTTGCAGGTGTTGCACGATACGCCTTCCTGCAGAGGCTCCTCGTCCTCTCCCCTGCGGTGAGATACGATTCCGAATATGGCGCTTATCAGGCCTAATGCCACCAGGGCTAAAATCAAGTATAGCATTTACTTAAAACTTTGAACTTTGAACTTTGAGCTTTGAACTTTATGATTAGCAAAGGCTGTTGAATTCTTCACTCTTCACTTTTCACTCTTTATTCTTCACTCTCACTTATCTCAAACCCTACTTTCTTCAGGTCTTCCCAATAATGCGGATAGGATTTGCTCACTACCTCCGGATTATTGATCTCAATCTGAGGGAACTTGAAGGCGAGAGGGGCGAATGCCATCGCCATACGATGATCCTCGTAGGTATCGATTGGAGCAAATGAAGGTTCGCAGGTTTCGCCATCCCAATACAGAGTGTTGGCGTTTTCATCGTGGATGACATAGCCCACCTTCTTCAACTCTGTCTTCAGTGCCTCGATGCGGTCGGTCTCCTTGATCTTCAAACTGGCAAGACCGGTGAATTTGAACTTCACTCCCAGGGCACAGCAGGCTACCACGATGGTCTGAGCCAAATCTGGTGAACCGGAGAAATCGTAATCGAATTTCGGCAGAAGACAGCGGTTCGCCTTCAGCATGACATTCGAAAGATGATCATGATTCTCGAATTCACTTTTCACGCCCAGCAGACTGAAGATGTATTTCACTACGGAATCTCCCTGCTTCGAGCAGTCCATCAAGCCCTCAAGCTGGATTCTGGAGTCGATGTTGCCATTCAGTGCCATCATCTCATACCAGTAGGAAGAAGCACTCCAGTCGTTCTCTATCATATAAGATGTTTCCTTGTAAGGCTGTGGCTTCACGGTGATGGTATCCATATCCGTCCAGTCGGCATCGGCACCATATTCCTTCATCGTCCAGAGCGTAAGGTCGATGTAAGGGCGGGATGCAATCTCTCCTGTCAACTTCAGTTCCAGTCCGTTCTTCAGAATCGGACCGATCATCAGAAGCGCCGAGATGTATTGCGAACTGATATTGCCCACTACCTCCAGGTGGCCGCCTTCCAGCGCCTTGCCCCGGATATGGAGTGGGGGATAACCTTCCTTCTTCTCGTAGGTGATGTCGGCACCCAGATAGCGCAGGGCATCTACGAGGATGCCGATAGGGCGGTTCTGCATGCGCTCGGTGCCGGTGATGGTATGTTCGCCGGGGGTGGCAGAGAGATAGGCGGTCATGAAACGCATAGCCGTGCCGGCCGCCTTGATGTTGATGACCTCGGGCATATTCTGAAGGGCGGCAACGATTACTTCCGTATCATCGCAGTCGCTCAAGTTGTCGGGATGGATATGGCTTCCAGCCATCGCACTGATTACGAGCGCGCGGTTGCTGATACTCTTGGATGCTGGCAAGTTGATACTTGCGTTCAGTTGGCTTGGTGCCTTGATGGTATATTTTATCATACGCGTACCTTATATTATATATATTTTAGTGCAAAAGTACAAAATAAAAAGTATATACGCTAGTTTTCTTGCGAAAAGTTTTCGAAATATCTCAAAAAAAAGCATGGGCTGCCGTGCTCTGTTTCTTTCTCTTGCTATCAATATGTAAACGAGATGGGGTAAATAATGGGGTATATGGAGATGTGTCGATTTCAAAGTGTAAAAATAGACCCCCTAAAATGTCAAATTGTAATTTTGTGTGCGTTTTCTTTCAAAAAGTAAAACTGACCCCAAAAATAACATAAAATAGCGTTAAGGAATGATACAACTTACCGGAATTTGTAGTACCTTTGCATCAGAAAAAAGAAACAACAGACAATAAGTAACAATCTAAAAATAAAGAATATGAAACGAATTATATTATTCTCATTGATGGCTCTCATGACCGTAGCTACTTTCGGTCGCAAGCACGTAGAGAATGCAACAGTAGTAGCAGACACTATTTTCTATGCAGAAAATATGAAAAATGTAGCTAGTGCAGATCAGGCTAGTTATTACAGATTGCTGATGACTACCGGCGCTGGCATCAATAAGAAGGATGTGTTCCAGGACTTCTATATGAATGGTAATCTTCGTGCCGAGGGTGGCTACAGCTTCATCGATCTCGGTAACGACCGCAATACTATCTTCAATGGTGAGGTTACTACTTTCTACAAGAATGGTAAGGAAAAGTGGCACGGAAAGTATGTTAACGGCAAGCGTGAGGGATACTTCACTCTCCAGCTCCGTGAAGGTGGCGTGGCTGTTGTTCAGTTCAAGAACGGCAAGTCAGTTCACGATTACTTCATGGTAACATACAAGGATGGTACCACAGAGAAGAAGAACCTCTCTGAGATTCAGAACTTGATGTAGAGATCTCTCTAAAATAGAAGATCTTTAAAATAGAAAATCTCTCTTAAATTAAATAGAAAAATCTCTCTTATATAAATTAAAATTTTATGTTGATATGACCAATATGGGGATGGCTTCCGGGAGGAAGGTACATCCCCTTTATTTTTCTGATATATGCATAACTGAAAAAAGGTCTGGCGATGATATTCGCCAGACCTTTTTACAATATTTAGAGTGCCAGGTCAACCTCTACCGGGCAGTGGTCGCTGCCCATGATGTCGGTATGAATCTTGGCTTCTGTAATCTGTTCTCTCAAGCGGTCGGATACCAGGAAGTAGTCGATGCGCCAGCCGGCATTCTTCTCGCGTGCCTTGAATCGGTATGACCACCACGAATAGGTAACCTCATCGGGATGCAGATAGCGGAAGGTATCTGTAAAGCCGTCGTTCAGAAGCTCGGTCATCTTATCGCGCTCCTCGTCGGTAAAACCGGCATTGCGACGGTTGGTCTTCGGATTCTTGATATCTATCTCCTGATGTGCCACGTTCAGGTCGCCGCAGACCACCACAGCCTTCTTGGCATCCAAGGCCTTCAGAAACTTGCGGAAATCATCTTCCCAGGTCATGCGGTAATCCAGTCGCTTTAGCTCAGTTTGGGAGTTCGGAGTATAGCAGGTTACGAGATAGAAGTTGTCATACTCCAGGGTGATGACTCTTCCTTCGTGGTCGTGTTCCTCCACGCCCATACCGTAGCTTACGCTCAGTGGCTGGTGGCGGGTATAGATGGCTGTGCCCGAATATCCCTTTTTCTCGGCATAGTTCCAGTAGCTTTCGTAGCCCTCGAACTTCAGGTCGAGCTGACCTTCCTGCATCTTGGTCTCCTGCAGGCAGAAGAAGTCGGCATCAAGCGACTGGAAGACTTCACGGAAATTCTTCCCCACTACGGCACGCAGGCCATTCACGTTCCAGCTAATCAGTTTCATATCCTTTTCTTAGTGTTCTTATATTGATGTGCACAGCGGCAGAACGGCACCGCAATGCCTCATTGTTCCAAGCCCGCAACGCCCCGGCCGGCCTCTTCCACCCCACTGCCAGGCGCTCCACAGGGCCGCTGCTGCGCGAAGGCAAAGTTAACCATTCTTGCCCACTTGGCAAAGTCTGCCCCCAGGCAATACGCCTCCAGAGCACGAGAAAGGCGGCAGAACGGAGGCCAGAACCTCATCGGCGGCAGGCAGGAAGCGCGGCAAGACACCCCACGAAGCAGGCCGACCGCCACGGCACAGCATCCCGTCCCATTCATCCAACTGTATTACACCTATTTCCCCAAAAAGGTTCAATTTCCCGCACATACCTTTGTCATATCGGGAGAAATGCGTACTTTTGCACGGTTTAAGCATAAATGTGCAATTGTTATACACACTTCATATAGAATAGAAATATGAGTTTCAAGATTGTAGTGCTTGCTAAGCAAGTACCCGACACGCGCAACGTGGGACCAGATGCCATGACTCCCGAAGGCACCGTAAACCGTAGCGCCCTGCCTGCAATATTCAATCCCGAGGACTTGAATGCACTGGAGCAGGCTCTCAGACTGAAAGACCAGAACCACGGAACCACGGTGACTGTAGTGACCATGGGCCCCGGACGTGCCGCTGAAGTGATTCGCGAGGCTATGTATCGCGGCGCAGACGGCGGTTACCTGCTTACCGACCGCGCCTTCGCAGGTGCCGACACCCTGGCCACCAGCTATGCTCTGGCCACTGCCATCAAGCATGTGCAGCCTGACGTAGATCTCATCATCGGCGGCCGACAGGCTATCGACGGCGACACGGCACAGGTTGGCCCCCAGGTGGCAGAGAAGTTGGGACTCAACCAGATTACCTACACCGAGGAGATTCTGGCCTGTGAAAACGGCATCATACGCGTGAAGCGCCACATCGACGGCGGCGTGGAGACCGTGGAGAGCGCACTTCCCTGCGTGCTCACAGTGAACGGCAGCGCCGCTCCCTGCCGCCCTGGTTGGCCAGGAGCTCCCGTACCAG
>OQWM01003051.1_pt1 | contig 11246 bp, 10 predicted proteins | sample 1691531 | NCBI WGS metagenome assembly OQWM01 (sample SAMN03418257, study PRJEB22391) | human gut metagenome | biome: human-gut; feature: organic feature; material: feces | host: Homo sapiens | place: Tanzania | collected 2013-01 | reverse complement strand
ATAAGTTATAGCCAACAAAATAAGAAAGAAAGTTGCTACAAAATTAAATACAGCTCCCCATACTTTCATTAGCCAACCACCCCTGCCAAAGTAAAGTCCAAACCAGACTCATCGAGTCCAAGTATCTTATAACTTGCTCTACGAGATGGAGAAATACCAAGTTCCTTGATTGATACTTGAATAATATCTCCGTCGTTAATACCCTGTAATGCACTTTCTTCTGAAACTGCAAAGTAGTTAGTCTGTGCCAAGTTTGTATCTGTATCAAATACTGCTGTAGCAATTAAACGCTTTACTGAAACATCAACTGTAATTCCGTGCGAGTTACAGTCCAAGTAAAGCTTATTCAAGTCATCGTTTGTAATTGAACTTGTATCCTGAACTTTATCAATGAACAACTCAACGTCATTGAGTATCTCACGCCTTGCGAGCATGTCATCATTCTTATAAGAGACAAGGATAGGTGCAAGAACAAGCATAACGAACACAAGAATAATAGTAATAATCTTGTTAATAAAGTCACTCACTACTGTACACCACCTTACTTATAATAGGCTATATTGAAATTGCCAGGATTATCAATCTGGCCTCCAGCCCTGCATCTCAAAAACTGCTGATTACCGAACTTATCAATGGCAAGCACAAACACGCTGTAGCAGTCATCAGAGGCGTCCTCAAGTTCATTCGTAGTAAACCTGATTGAGAACCTCAGTTTCAAAGGATCGATTGCGTTTCCAGCAGAGTCAACATATCTTCCATTTGCTGCTTGACACCAAGCATACAATGACTTCTGCATTTTTGCAAGTGTTCCTCTTGTGCCTGGCTGATACTCTGTAGCGTTCTCTATAAACTGGTTTGGCTGCTCGGGTACTGCCGCTTCCTCAGCCTTTGCCTGAATAGAGTAAATGTCTCCACAAACATCGAGTACTCTTGGCTTCGGCATGAAGTATGTCTGCTCAGATAGGGCTAACACAGTACCGAAATAGTCAAGGTTTGCATCGACAGGCCACTTGTAATCGCTTCTTGCCTCTGTATCGTCAACACGGTATTCAACAGCCTCACCTTTGATACGAGTTACTGTTTTATCCTGCCTTGTTTCATAAGAAAGCTCTCTACTTTCTGTATACATAGGCATTACTGTTCTGAGTCCAAGTGCCAGCACAGCAGCCAGAAGAATAGCCATGACTAAAAAGTCAAGTGCTTCGTCTTTCATAAAGCATCCTCCTAGCTAACTTATGTCACATTCACTGTATCAATCGTGACTACATAGGTTCCAATATTGTCATGTGCCACTTTCAGTCTTACCTTACCAGTAATATCTGCTGCAAGAAAACCTGCAACGGAGTCATGCTCCTCAAAATCAACGTCGTCTACCCACTTGTTACCGCTGTAAGTAATGTTCCTACCGTTATAAACCATCTTGCTTATTCCACTTGAGGACTGCTCCAAAAGTGCATAAGCTGAAGCCTTTGGCATCACAGTGCTCTCTGTACCTCTCAGTGAGGCCAGTGTAGAGTTTTCAACTGCTGATGCAATTTCAACGCCCTCGTTAAATGCTCCAAGCTTAATGTCTCCACCGAGCTTAACTGTATACCAAACTATATTTATCAGTGCAGCCATTGCAATCAGTGCAATACCTAGCTTGACTACGCCACTTACTTCTTGTTCCATAAGTTAACCTCCAGTATAATAGAATAAAACACCGTCAACGTCATTTGACCCAGGTGCACACCTTAAAACTGAAACGAACTTACAGTTCTCAAGGCCCTTCACAAACTGTCCTACATTTTCCTCTGACCAGTACCCTTTTGATTTATGGTTTGCAAGTGCATCAGCGACACTAAACTCTCTTGTCTCTGTAATATTTCCACCTGCATCGACAATATTTATTTCGTACTCATACTTATTGGTATTTGTAAGAATTAACTCAATAATGTCAGAAGTTGTGACCATCCTGTTATCATAGTAATAAAGGTCTGCTTTATTAGCTACGATTGTGTAAGCATCATCAGAGTTTGCTTTCACTGTTTGGAGTGTTCTTCCACTGATTGTACACAGTACAATCGCACCAAGAAGTAAACTACAGAGTACTAGTTCCAGTGCTATCTGCAATACATCTGTTACACCACGTTCCACTAATACTCACCGTCCTTAATGAATTTTATCAGGCACCCACACGTTATCTCCACCGACATTCGTCTCTACAAGATGCACCAAAATAATGCCGCTTACTCTTGACTCACTGCCACCAGTCGGTCTGCCAAAGATAGGGCAGATAGGCCCGTCAGGTCCAGCTATAACGCCTCCGACTGTAAGATCATTGTAGGCATCTAAGATGTCAGCGCCGTCATAAACAAGAACTGCTGCATAACGGCTGGTGTACGGATACCAGTTTCTAAGGTCATCACCATTTGCAGTAGATGCACCGTAGTTAAGTGCATAGTAGTTAGCTTGCCTATTACCAGATGCCTTATGTGCTAAATATGAGTCATAGTTATATATTCTATGATCTCCATTACAGTCTACAACAGGGCAATCATTTCCAGTAGCCAGCTTTGTCAAGTTATTTTCATCAACAACAGCATTTGTAGTCTCATTCTTCCTGTAGTCAACAAAAATATCAATGCCGGAGTCATACTTATGAGTAATTAACTCAATAACCTCGTCACCATACAGGACTTGATTGTCGTATCTATTGTACTCTCTGTAGTCCTCAATCTTATCATTTGCTGCTGACTGGTCATTAGAAGTACGAGCCATTGTTCGTGTCAATGTCAGTCCGTACATGATAAAACTAAGCACAAGAGCTGCCAAAATCAGTCCAACTGATATATATGTTACTTCTCTGACTTCACTATCCATAAAGCCTACCTCCCGAGAAAAATATAGACTACAAAAATAGATAAAATATAATTTTTATACAAGTAAAGAACTTTTATTAGACGATGCTAAAATATTGTAGATACAATAAAACAGAGATGACAAGCATCTCTGTTTTATTAGCATTAGCCTCCCATAGAACCAAGCGCCTTCATAAACTCAGTGACTCCCAAATATCCGATAGGGATTAGGAACTCACCAATAACGAATAGAATGAATGGTGTCATGGCAATTTTGCCACAAATACTACGCTTCTTATTGATTGTAGCCTGCATAGCCATTTCTCTAATTCTAAGCATGTGGTCACGCTCGATTTTAAGGTCACCGTATGCCTCAGCAAGTGACAAGTTACTAATTGTCAACTCAAGTTTACCAAGGAAACGCTTAAAGTCAGGAATTGGCGTCTTAGTCTGTACTCGAGCAATCTCAAGCTGCGGGTTTGACGGAAAGCTATGGTAACAATACAGAAGCATGTCCTTATGAATACGACTGTTCTGGCACATCTGCCAGATAGCATCCAGTGTATCAATGTTCATGTTCATCAAGATTCCCATCAAAGTCTGGAGCTGCAAGAAATCGTCCTGTGCATCCGTCTTAACCATCATCTTACGCATCGCCAACTGCAAGTCAGGAATAAACCAACCAATGATTGCTATGACGTAGCAGATTAGAATGTAATACCAGTGTACAAATGCACTATCAAGAGAGCCTTTCTTGTTTTCAATACGAGCAATCTGGTCTTGGATTTGCAGGTCTGAAATTCCAGGTAAGTATCCTTTAATCAGCTCAGCCTTCTGTGCATCATCCATTTTTCCCATGTTAGCCATGTATTCCTCGTCAAGCTGAAGTATCGTCTGCTTGTCATACTTAGCAAGCGACTCGTCAGCCACAAGGCTTAACTGGTCAGTACAAGTGCTGTAATAGTCTCTTGACATTGTAACAACTGATAAAAGTGTGATTACAGAGAATACTAAGCATACACCGGCATACACAAGCTTCTCAGCATAAACATGTGCTGTATCTTTCTTACTTAAGCAAGCCTTAAGTTTTCTGTCCCATTTCCTTTTCTTAGCGTTCTTAGGTTCAATATTGTAAACTATTTGCCTAAACTTCTTATGGTCGAGTAATGACTGTGTCCAAGTGTTTCTGTCATCGTCCTTTACTGAGTTCGGACTGTTAATACTTGTAACAAGTTTATAACATACTGCACAAGAAATAAGTATTGCTACTCGGCATATATAACCAATGATACCGTTATAAATTAACGCTGATCCAGGCATTGTATCAATGAAGTATTTTTCTACTAAATTGATAATGAAAATAGGGATAATTGCTAGATACTCAATAACACCGAACTTGACTTTCATTTGAGTAAGTCTCTCAAGTTCAGAGTTAATGTCAGTTGAAAGCATTGTCAATGCCTGAACAAAGTTTGACTGACCAAACTCGTCTTTCTCGTCGCCAGAGTTGTTAATGTTAAAACAAATACCAGCCAGAGTTTGTAATGCTCTAAACGGAGAAGACTCATAGAACTTCAACAGCTCAATTTCTCCGTTAGCAGAGGTCAGAATAGAATAAATGTTATCAAACGGTCTCTGAAGCAGAGGAGGAATATCAGCCTCTGCAATAGCCTCAGGAACAGAGCCAAGTCTTAGGTACTCCTGTCTAATAGAGGAAATAGAGGCCCTCAAGGCTTCATAAACCTTTCTGTTTGTTTTTGCAATCTGCTTATCCACAAGGATACTGTTAACAATAATTGCAAATGTAATGCAGATGATAATAGATACAGTGTCCTTAAATAGAACAATACCAGCTATTGCCATAGCCAAGCTGATGCTTGTAGACAAGAGGAAGTATTTAGTAGCTACAACTCGTAGCTCTCCGACATTGTAAATAGATAATGCAGCCAACTGGTCGCTTATCTTTTTCATCTGACCAGATGTCAAGAAGAACTCAGAGAAAATAACATAAGCCTTCTTGATAATTTTGTCAGAAGCAGCACCCTGCTCTCGCTTTGGCTTAGAGCCAAATAGAATTAGCACAACAGCTGCAGCCAGTATACCAACTATAGCAACTATAAGTGCAGGTGGCACTGTAAATCCTTCCACTGTTATCATCAACTCCTTGTGCCTTAGTCTTTTTTAATGTAACTAAATACATAGTTACCGCAGTCGTACACCCTAAGGTAACCTAATTCATGCATCACATCAGACTCTGATTGTTCAGCCGTTCCTAATCCAGCTTCAACAAGCCTGTTCTTCATTGTCTGGTAACGAGATAGAACTTTTCCGTCTTGTGGATTTACCCACACATATCCGGGCTTTGTTATGCTATCAAGCTTAAACCCAAGCCTACTGTACACGCTACCAGAGAACTTTGCTATGTTACAGTATGATACAATGCTATTTGGATCATACATGTCAATAAAGTGCTTAAACAGCTTCTCAGCCCCGCCAACTACAGCCGTAGACTTCTTGAATGCAAGCCTAATCAACTCATACTGGGCATCTGACCTAAACCTTGGTGTTCCAAGTGTCATTAAGCCAAGCAGCTCATTATTACTTACAAGTCCTAGTCTCACACTAGCTGCTGCTTTTCCCTGCAAATGATTATCATCCAGAAACTTATTAGCAGTATCTGCATCTATAAACTGCACATCACAGTTTCTAGCGTATTCAACTCTCATAGCCGAGCTATTAAGCCTATGATTTATTAAGTCAATCAGCTTTTCTCTTGTTTTATCATTGTTCCACTCGTACTCGAATATATGTAACAATGATATTCCAGCGTTTATAGCTGCTAATGACTTTTGTTGATGGTAGTTATTATCTTTTTTCAGCTCGGAGTGCCAGTAGTCACCGTTAAACTCTATGCCAAACTTCGCATCCGGATAGTATAAGTCTATCTCTTTTCCTGATAGAACTTTTCTATCCGACATGATTGCCCCAGGGAACATATCCAGTATATCTTTTTCGTAATGGCTGACTGGCTTTATACCAATGTCCACTATATCTTCCAGAGAGTACCTATGTATGTACCCCATTGTACTTGTTCTGTCAAGTCCAAGCAGATTTGCAAGGTCTAGTGTTCTTGGCATATACACAAAAGAGTTTATAGCTGCTACAATAGACTCACGATCTTTAACCATGTCAAGCTGTTCTTTTGTTCTGCTTGTGCCTATTTGACTTGGGTATCTTACACCATACTTATCAAGATTACTTTCTCTGCGAATACTGTCAGTTAAACATCCACACGACTTTGAGGTTCCAGACCGCAGAGCATAAGAACTAATGTTCCTTATTGTATGCTTCTCGCACTGGCACTCACACTTCCAAAGTGTCATGCTTCCGACTCTATAGTCTGCAAGTCCTATCACTTTCCAGTTTCCAAATGTTTTACCAGTTAAATCAATCAGTCCAGTTGTGGCGTGCCCGCAAGACTTAGATGCTCCGCTCAGTAGTGCAGCGGCCTCTATATCCTTTACTGCACCACATGAGCATTTGCACCGCCATTTTGTAGTTCCTTCAACTCTGTCAATTACTTCCCACTCGCCGAACTTTTTTATTACTGCAGGCTCTCTACCAGTATGTTTGCAAGGAACAGCGGTTCCGTTTCTAAGAAGGTGTCCGCGGATTAACTTTTCAGCACCACACTTATTACATTTGCAGCACCAAAACTTATCTCTATAGTAGCATATAACATGCCAATCGCCGAAGTCTTGACCTGTAATGTCTATAAGCTTTGATGTACTGCCGGTCTTTTCATGGCCACAAGACGTTTTGGAGCCGTTTTGTAAGTATCTACGATGTACTGTGATTACGTTACCACAAGAACACTTGCACTTCACAATACCATTGTCAAGCTTCTCAATAACCTCAAGCTCTCCAAACTTCTTATGAAGTATGTCGTTCTTCTGGCATGGACACTGTGGAGGCTTTCGCTTCAAATAATAGCCGCGGATGTCTTTTTCAAAGCCGCATAAACCGCACTTGCAACTATACCAGTCAGCTCCATGTGCTCCGAGGACATTCCATGTTCCAAAAGTGTTTCCTACAAAATTTCCAGCCATTACTACATACCTCGTAAGATTGATTAGGAATAGTCATCGGCATCAAAGAAATCATCACTTGCAAGGAACTTTTCAATGGCAGCTTCATCAGCCTGTGCCTCAGCCTCAGGCTCATCTGCTGTTTCGAGGTATCCAGACTTCCAAAGCTCGTTCTCCTCAGCCTCTCTCTGAATATCGTCTCCGCTCTTAGTGCTCTTATTATCAGAGGCTAGCTTAGTGCAGTCAGCATCATTCTTCATGATCTCTGCGTTCTTAGAGTCAATCTCTGCTACTTGAGCAGCAAGCTCAGCCTTACGAGCATTAAGTTCAGACTCAGACAGCTTAGCTTCCTCAGAACCAGGTCTCGGACCCCATTCCCTCAACATAAACTCATCGAAGGCAGGTCTAAGTTCCACCACCAGATTGTTCTTCAATCTGTTCTCAAGGTATTCGCTAAATCTATCAACTGTATGATAAGTATTTGTCGGAAGGTCATACTTAAGAATTACTCTTGTAGTAAAACCAACACGGTCAGTCTTGCGTTGATAATACTCCTTGGTAATTAAATTCATAGAGTTGACAGGGTCATTCTCATTGTAGTCAGGATACGGAATGCCTTCATCCAACTGTGTGATTTCTGAAATTCTATCAATGTAACGGCGACCATCAGGAGTATAGTCAAGGTGAATATCACACTTAACAACATCAGTTACCTGCTTCTCAGCGGTTTCCATGTTACTAAATCCACCGTCGTTGACCAGCGAGTTACGAAGGGTGAGTACCAAATCTTTTGGTGTATTAGCGTGATGACTAAAAATGGTGAAGATGCTGGCTGTCATGCCCATCTGTATCATACGAGCCGCGATACTATCTGTTGCAACCTCGCCGACAATAGAAACCGCTGCATCTGACTTCTTAAGAGCGTCCTGACACTCTGCTGCTGAAACTGTAGTAGTTTCTTGCAGTGACAAAATGTTTCGTGATGGATAAATTTCTCTCAAGTACAACTCAGGTGCCATCTCCAGCACTCGAATAGTGTAACGAGGATCGATGTAACGAATGATTGCTGACATCAAAGTGGTTTTACCAGAACCCTGACGTCCAGTAACTGCACAAGTGATACAGCCTCTCATTAAGAACTCGATAAGCTTAATAGCCAAATCGCCACGCTTAGTGTATTCCTTAATGATTAAGTACTCAGGAGACGGGTCAGAAATGGTAAACTTACGAATAAACACCGCCCAGTACTCAGATACAGGAGGTCTTACTGCAAGAACACGGCTCTTATCATACATTGTATTGACAAGGTAGCCACGCTTTGCTGTCAGAGGGCCAGGGTTATTCCAACGGCAAATCAGCTGAATAATACGTCTTGCCTCATCCTCACTACCGAAGTTCATAAATCTCAAGTGGATGTACTTACCATCAAAGTACAGCCACACTGAATTGTTAGCCTTAAACTCCTTAGGCAAACTTGAGCTAGCGCCAAGAGAAAGAATACTACCAGAAGTACCAATGTTAAATCCATTGATATTCATTTCTCTCAGTGTATCAATAATACCGAAGCCCTTGTACTGCTGATAAATGAGAATAGCAAGAACATCAATCTGCTCGTCAACTGTTAAGATAATGTTCTCATTGTTATATGAGTAATTCAGGTCATCCACAGTAATGTAGTAAGCTTGGTCTTGTGCTCTTTCAGAACCAGTAGCATGACGCTCTCTTGCGAAATTGTACTTCTTAATCCACTTTGCAAGTGCGTCTTTTCCGTACTGCTTCTTAAAACGGTACATCAAGATTTCAAACTTTACATGATTAGAAGGCTCACTCTGAGGATCGAGTCCGAGTAGCATTGTAACCTGCTGTGGAGGAACTTTACTAGCTATAAAGTTTCTAATAAGGTCAATTACAAGAGTCTTAGCAGCATCAACACCGTGGACGCAGTTCTTAAGCGCCTCATTGATACGTGCCTTTCTCTTGTATAGTCTATCAAACTCTTCATTAGATAAACCGAGACTAATGTCGTCCTTAACAATCTCAACCATCTCGATTTTAACAGCTTCCAGCACCTTATCCATAGTGTTGAAAGTCTCTTCCTCTACTTTATTAGTTTGACCTTTAGACCTCATGTACATAATTGCTACGCCAATGATTGCAACAAGCACCACAGCGATTAGCAATATAGTGTTAAGATCCATTGAGCAAGCGCCTCCTTATGTCAAGTGTATCACAGATTACCGGTCATACACTTTAACTGTAAATTTCAATTTTAAGCAGTAGTCAAATATTACTTATGACTTCCGCCCCTTCTTATCATGCTCAGCCTTTGCCGTAGTAAGCGTCTTGCAAATCTTCTGCAAGTCAGCGTTTACATCGATTACTCTCGGGTCTTTCTTAACAATGTTCTTAAACAGAATGTTAAGCTTTCCGTGGTTTGTAGCCCAAGTAATCCAAGGATTTTCATGCAGTGTCACCCAGTTTGTTGGCTTCTTCAAACCCATTAGGGCTGCCATTTCCTTAAAGTTCTGCTTGACACTATTATACTTGTTTACCACAACTACAACAGGCTTTCCTTCAAACAGCTTTAAGAACTCATCCCGCTTGGCATGGAAGTTACTCAACTCTGTCACAGACTGAGTAATATTGAGAACTACTACATCACAAAGCTCGATAACAGCACTGCAAGTATCAAAGTTATCATCGTCAACGTCGAAAATAACGTTATCATGTGGAAATGCCTTTGCAATGTACTTGAACATAAACATCATGTCTTCTTTAGAGAAGTTAGATGTATCGTTGGTAAACGCCTCAAGGTCTGTTGACACAGGTCTACAGTAGTCTCTAACATCCGAGGCACTCAGGCTTCCGTTTTTAAGGATCTGAACAATCTGTGAAGGACTAGATGTCTTGTCCACAAATCCCTTAAAGTTCAAGTACTTCGGAAAACTGTTACTCTGAGGAAGAATATGTGTCATACAGGTCAACTTGTTTGTAGTTGCAAACTGCATGCCAATCAGCATAGCCAGAGTAGTATTTCCGTTATTCTGTGCATGAGGAGAAATTACTGCAATTCTCATTTCAATATGTCCTCCTTATTTCTTCTTAGACTTCTGAGACTTCGGATCACCAAATGTCTCATCTCTTGTTAATAGAGTTAGCAGCTCGGCCTTATCAATGCCAATCAAAGGAGACACAGTCTTTGCAATAGTTTCATTCAGCACCTTATCAGGCTGTACGCTCAGTCTCTTCTCTTCCTCGCAGGAGTAAACATACTTTGTATATCCATCCTTCAAGGAAATACCTGCAATACCCTTCTTAGGAGCGGCTGCATAAGCAATCTGTAACTCACAGAAGTTATTGTTTCTAATAACGATTCTGTCAGGATTCTCTCGCTGCATCTCAAGCAACTTCTGTCTCAAAGACTCAACATTGTCAGCAGCATCAGCGCTCTCAGTGCTCTCAGTTACTTCTTCAGGTGCCGGATTATCAGCTTCAACAGCCTCTGTTTCTACTTTCTTACCCCTACCCCTTTTCTTATCTGTAGACTCAGGATTGTTTGACTGATTATTGGCAGCATCAGCAGCCGCTTTTTGCTCTCTTAGAACTTTCTCAATAATCAAGAAGTCCTCATCAACAGCGTTCTCTTCATCATCCGCAGTCATCATTGACCTGTCCAAACCGTGGCAAGCAAGGACGCCATCTGCATTGTCAGGAACATAGTCACCAGACACAACAACTAAATAGTCGTAGTTAATTCCAGTATTGTCCAGCACGTGCATAAACTTGTCATTCACTCTACCACATACTGCAATATCAATGCCGTTGACTGTTCCAATCACATTCCGACCAGGATACAGACGACGGAAGCATCCGTCGTCTGTAATAACTCCAACCTGGCCAGCAATAGAAAGTGCTCTAATCAAAGGATAAGCCACAACTCTAGTGTCAGACTTACCTACAATAGATAAAATCTTCATTATGTCAGACCTCCATCACAAGTTATTAGCCACCAGCTTCTGCCTTAGCACGAGCCTTAGCCTCAGCAGCCTCGATCTTAATTCTATCCTTAATGCCGCTTGCCTGTGCCTTACTGACCTCATTACGGAACTGAGTAATATGCTGTGTTGTCTTAGCCAGGCTCTTCTCATCCATTGTATCAGTATCGCCACCAAGGATAGAGTTCAGAGCAGCACGCTCAAGTCTCATGGACTCAGACACATTGTTAAGGATATTCGGGTTAGCTTTAATGATTTCAGTCAGGTTTCTATTGATAGGATAGAATACCTCTGCTGCAGCCTGCTGAGCACTGTCAACATAC
>OQWM01003050.1_pt1 | contig 11247 bp, 15 predicted proteins | sample 1691531 | NCBI WGS metagenome assembly OQWM01 (sample SAMN03418257, study PRJEB22391) | human gut metagenome | biome: human-gut; feature: organic feature; material: feces | host: Homo sapiens | place: Tanzania | collected 2013-01 | reverse complement strand
TTATGGCGGCAACGCCGTACTTTGCGGACGGGTTCACGTTCCAAACGGGCGCGGGCGGGCCGTCGCTTGCGGTAAACCGCTACCTTGAGCCTAAGATGAAAGCAAAGAACATAACCATGCGCTGGGCGCTGGGCGGAATATCCGCGCCCACGGTAACGCTGCTTGAAAGCGGCCTTGTTAACGCAATAATAGATACGCAGGATTTTGACCAGGTCGCCGTGAAATCGGCCGGGGAAAACGCGCGGCATTTTGAAATATCCGCATCGCAGTATGCTAACCCCGCCAATAAGGGCGCGTTTGTGAACCAGCTTGACTTTGTTATACTGGCCGCGCTTGAGGTGGACACGGACTTTAACGTGAACGTGCTTACGGGATCGGACGGTGTGCTGCGCGGCGCGCCGGGCGGGCACCCGGATGCGGCGGCGGGCGCAAAATGCTGCATAATAGTTACGCCGCTAATGCGCGGGCGCATGGCCACGATATGCGAGCGCGTTGTTACCGTAACAACGCCGGGCGAGTGCGTGGACGTTGTTGTGACGGACCATGGCATTGCCGTGAACCCAAGTAGGCCGGACATTGCCGCGTGGCTTGATGCGGCGGGCATAGAGCACACAACGATAGAAAAGCTGAAGGAGCTTGCGTATTCAATAGTCGGCACGCCGGAGCCGCTCGAATGGGAGGATAAGGTGGTTGCCGTGCTTGAGGCGCGTGACGGTAGCATACTGGACGTTGTGCGGCAGATAAAGCCATACAGGTTTGAATAAAATGGACGCGGTGCGGATAGATTCCTCCGCGCGCCTTATGGCGGAGCGGGACGCGCTGCTTGAGCGCAGCGGCATACTGCGGGAGGAGCAGGCGGATGCGGTGTTCGGCATTGTGAACGGCGAAGGGAAGCTCGTTGCCTGCGGCAACTGCCGCGGATGCAGCCTAAGGTGTATTGCGGTGGATGAAAGCTGCCGCGGGGAGGATATGCTTTCCACGCTGGTGTCCGCCATGCTTGAATATCAGTTCATGCGTGGCATAAGCCATGTTTTTATATGCACAAAGGCGAAAAACGCGCCCATATTCGCGGGCATAGGCTTTTATGAGGTCGCGCGCGCGGGCGATGCGGCGGTGCTGATGGAAAACAGGCGCGGTGGGTTTGATGGCTACATAGCCGCACTTGAGCGCGGCAGCGGCGTGCAGGGCGCGATAGTTATGAACGCCAACCCGTTTACGCTCGGGCACAGATACCTTGCCCAAAGGGCGGCGGAGAGCTGCGACAGCGTGCATATATTCGTGGTGCGGGAGGATGCGTCAGAATTTTCGTTTGAGGACAGGCTTAGAATGGTGCGCGAAGGCGTGAAGGACATACGCGGGGCAATAGTGCATTCAACGGGGCTTTACATGGTGTCGCGCGCGGTATTTCCGTCCTACTTCCTTAAACGGACGGAGGACGCAACGGCGGTGCAGGCGGCGCTGTCCGGATTGATCAAGGATAAGACGGTGCTCATCATCGCGCACCGCATGCGTACCGTCATGAACGCCGATCAGATCGTCCTGCTCTCCGGCGGCCGCGTGGTTGAGATGGGTTCTCCGGCCGAGCTGCTGAAAAAGAACGGCCTGTTCCGCCACATGGCGCAGCTCCAGAGCGAGAGCATGGAGTGGACGGCGTAGAAAGTTGCGAGATAAACAGGATTCCGAGTGCAATATTGGAAAACGAAGTGTCGAAAACAAGGAGGAGTTTATGAAAGAAACAAATAAATGGTCTGTCAGGGATGTGATCACCACGGTGCTGCTTTCGGCGGTGCTGATCGTGATCCAGCTCGTCGTCAATATGGTCTGCATGGCCAACGACTTTGTCAGCATGGTGCTGTCGGTGGGGATCACCATGTTCCTCTGCGCGCCGGTCTATATGCTCATGGTCAGCCGGATCGGCAAGCGTTTTGTGACGCTGATCTATATGACGATCCTCGGCGTGATTTTCCTGCTGATGGGCAACTGGTTCTTGCTGCCTTATTATGTTCTCGTGGGAATCCTCTGCGAGGCGATTCTCTGGAAGGAAGGCTCCTGCCAAAAGCCGAAACGGCTGACTGCCGCCTGGACGGTGGCGAGCCTGCTGTACAACGGGGTCAATCTGCTGCCCATCTGGTTCTTCTGGGACACCTACTACGATTTTGCGCTGGCAAGCGGCATGGAGCAGAGCTACATCGATTCCTATGTGCGTTACTACACCTCTCCCGGCTGGCTGGCCTTTATTCTGCTGTTTACGACGCTGATGGGCTTTTTAGGCTGCATGGTGGGCAGTCGGCTGATCCGCAGGCATTTTCAGAAGGCCGGCGTTCTATGAGAGCGGACGCATCCTTTGCGGTGCCGGTCAAGCTGTGGGCGCTGCTGTGCGTCTTTGCCGGAGTGACCATCGGCGGGAATGTGCTGCTTACCTGCATCCTGACCGGCGGCGCGCTTCTTTATCTCGTCTTACAGCGGAACTTCCGCCTTGCCGCGTCCTATGGCTGCTTTTATCTGCTGCTGGCGCTGCTGCTGTACGGCATCCGCTTCCACGGGCTGCGCATGCCGGTCTTTTCGGAGTTTTATGTGCTGATGTTCTGGAATCTGTCACCGATCTTTCTGGTGTCATGGGATCTGATCACCACGCCGCCGGGGATGCTCTCCGCGTTTTTATCCCGCCTCCGTATGCCCACCCCGTTCATTCTCGGGCTTCTTGTGGTCTTTCGCTTCTTCCCCACCATGCGGACGGAGCTGAAAGGCGTAGGCAGGTCGATGAAAAACCGGGGGCTGACCGCAGCGGGGCAGCTGCTCGCACATCCCGTGCAGAGCTTGGAGTATGTGCTGGTTCCGTTTCTTCTTCGGGTGTTGCAGCTTGCCGATCAGCTTTCCGTTTCCGCCGTTGCAAGGGGCGCGGAGCGTCCGGGTGTGCGCGGCAGCTATTATGAGAAAAGGGCCGGGGCGCGGGATCACATCGCGGCAGCCGCATGTGCGCTGGTCACGGCTTCCTATTTGGTTTTGGAAAGGAGCATGGCATGATCGAGCTTACACGCGCTTCCTTTCAATACGAAAACTCGGACAGAGGCGTACAGGACATTTCCCTTTCGGTAAAAAGCGGCGAATGCGTCGTGCTGACGGGGCTCTCCGGCTGCGGCAAGACCACCGTGACAAGGCTTGTCAACGGGCTTGCGCCGTCCTACTATCCCGGAGTTTTCAGCGGGAGCGTGAGGATAGACGGCAAGGACATATCAAGGCTTTCCACATGGGAGATCGGGCGTTTGGTGGGAAGCGTTTTTCAGGACCCCAAAAGCCAGTTCTTTTCCTCCGAGCTTGCCGGAGAGGTCGCCTTTCCCTGCGAGAATTACGGCCTGTCCGCCCGGGAGATACGGGAGAGGACGGACGCCGCCATAGAGGCATTGAAGCTGTCCCGTTTGAAGGACAGGGCAGTTGACGTCCTCTCAAGCGGAGAAAAGCAGCGGGCGGCCATTGCGTCCGTATATGCCATGAAGCCAAAGGTCTTTGTGTGCGATGAGCCGACGGCCAACCTCGATGCCGCCGGGACGAGGCAGCTTGCGCAGACCCTTCGGCAGCTCAAGGAGCAGGGCTTTACCCTGCTCATCGCGGAGCATCGGATCGACTGGCTGATGGGGATCGCAGACCGGTTTTTATATCTGCGGGACGGCAGAATAGCGGCTGAGTATGCGCCACGGGACTTACTTCTTCTTCCGGAAACAGACATCTTAGGCATGGGTCTGCGCTCTCCGCACGAGGGAAAGAGCCTTCCCGCTCCCTCCGTATTGGACGAAAGCCCTGCCGTCTTGAAGACAGCAGGGCTCTCGAAAAGAATACGCAAGGAAGTCATTTTTGAGGATATTTCGCTGTCCGTTCCAGAGGGCGGCGTGACCGCCATAACGGGGCAAAACGGCGCGGGGAAAACCACCCTTGCGCAGATCCTCTGCGGGCTGGCAAGGCAGACAAGGGGACATATCCTGATAGACGGGAAAAAAGCAAGAGCGGCAGTCCGGCGCAGGGAGATCTATTACTGCGGCAACGACACGTCAACGCAGTTTTTTACGGCAAGCGTGGCGGAGGAGCTGCTGCTGAATACCAGATTGACGGAAGAAAGCAAAGACCGTGCCAGACATTTGCTGAAAGAGCTTGGCCTTTACGAGTACAGGGCTGCGCACCCGTCCGCCCTGTCCGGCGGGCAGAAGCAGCGGCTTGCCATTGCCTGCGCCATCTTTTCCGGCCGCAGGATATTGATACTCGATGAGCCTACCAGCGGACTTGACGGGCAGAATATGCGCCTGATCGCGGAAAGGCTGAGAAGCGAAGCGCGGAACGGCAGAACCATTCTCGTGATCACCCACGACAGGGAGCTGATCGAGAGCTGCTGCGATACCGTTGTGGAGGTCGGTACAAAGCCCGGCGAGGTACAGTGAACACCTTTTGCCAGTGAGCCCAAATGGGTCAAATGCACGAATGTTAATTTGCGTTGCTTGCCGCAACGGTGTTGCTGCTATACTATGTGTGGAATCTTTGAGGGAAGGAGGGATCTCCATGTTTCAAGAAAACCTTCGACTGAAACGTAAGGAGCGAGGTCTTTCGCAGGAGGAATTGGCATCACGTCTCCATGTCGTCCGGCAGACCATTTCAAAATGGGAGAAAGGTCAGTCGGTTCCCGATGCTGAGCAGTTGATAAAGCTGGCTGTCATTCTTGAAACGACTGTAAGCGAGCTTTTGGGCACCCAGGCGGAAGGCAAAGAGGAACCGAACCAGTTGGCAAAAGAGCTGTCCCGCATCAATACACAGCTTGCCATCAGAAACCATCGGACACGGCTCGTGCTGAAAATCATCGCTGTTGCTTTGCTCGCGTTTGCGGCTTTGGTTTTTGCCATCATGGCGTTGAATTATGCGCCAATGCCGCTGTCCAAATGACACACTTACATAAGGAGTAAATCATGAAAAAGCTCATGAAACGGAGTCTTATTGCAAGGCTGCTTGCCACTGTCGCTGTGACCGGCCTAATTGCGCTATATCTTCTGAATGTCATAAGCACAGGCACTTTTGTTCCGTTGATAGTAATCGTTTCCCTCCTCTTCTGGAGCTTTGGCGTGAAGAGAAAGCCATAAACCACCAAACGGTTTTGTTGTTATAGGTTGTCGATATGAAAATGAAAAAAATGATATGCGTTATGACCCTCGTGTGTATCGGAATGCTTCTGGTGTCGTGTGGGTCAAAACGCCTTGACAATCCCAAGGCACAGTTTATTCGGGATTTTGGCTTGCATATTGATAAGAAAGACTGTGTGCTTGAAGAACTCTTCAATAACTACGAAGGGTTTCCTTATGAGGGAATAGCACTATATAAGCTGACCGTTGGGGAGGACGTGCGTCAGGCGTTCCTGCAATGGGAACGCTTTCCCCTCCCCGAAGCGGCTGAGTGCTTTTTGGAGAGCCTTTCCGCCTATGTGGAGCTGCCCTTGATCGCGGACGGCTACTGGAAAATGGTAGATCGAAACCCGGGAGCGAGCGCATACACAAATGTTTCCCTGTGCGTATATGATAGGGCGACGGGGGCCGCATACCTCTTGACAATGGACATCTAACGATAAGCAGCAACGACACGTAAACACAGTTTTTTACGGCAAGCGTGGCGGATGAACGGCCTTGACGGGAAGAATATGCGCCTGATCGCGGAAAGACTGAAAAGCGAAGCGCGGCATGGCAGAACCATTCTCGTGATCACCCACGACAGGGAGCTGATCGAGAACTGCTGCGATACTGTGTGTGGAATCTTTAAGGTGGAAACAGATGAAAGATAAAAATCGGCTAAACTCAGATACCGTCGTTATGCTTCGAACCGACCCGTATGAGATCCGGCTGATGCAAAATCCATATGATGCGGCGGTTGGGTGAGCCAAAGAAATAGGATTGGGAGTAATTACACAGAAAATGCGCCATACCACATTGCGCAATAGTGGTACAGCGCATTTTTGGGTTATTGGGTTGCATAACTATCAGCCGAGTCCGTAGGTCAGCAGTGAAATACCACAGGCGAGCAGACTGACTGCTGAGCCGATCAGGAGCTGCGGCAGGGTGTGGCGCGATAGCTTCAAAGAGGATCGATAGACCGCTGCGATCAGCAGCACGGACGGTATAATAAAAAGCGGATGCAGCTTCCACGTCAGCAGAAACACAGGCGCCGTCGTGCTGCAGGCATGACCGCTTGCGTGCAGCTTGAAAACGGTGTTGAGAATCAGCAGTGCTGCTATGGAAATGACATAGGAGAGGAAGAGAATGTGGACAAGCCAGGAGCACGGGGTCAGTATTGACCAGAGAAACCCGCACAGGTATCCGATGGCACTGCATACCAGCGCCGTGCTGCGCTGTCCCTTTCGCCGATCCTTTCCAATGCGGAATATCTCTCGTATGGGATATGCAGCCATGGGGATGAGCAGCAAAAACAACTCGCATAGCAGCAACTCCCGCAGTGTCAAAAGCTTTGCCGGAACATACATCAGAAGCACTGTTATACCGATGACGATGGGTGGTAGGGTCAGAATGCGCACGATCAGATGAAAGATTCCGGCGCATCTTCCCTTTTCATTGGTTGTGCCTGCTCTCATGACTCAAAGCCCAGCATAATCCCGCCGCGCTCGGCGTAATAGCTGCACAGTCCCCGCAGTGGATAGCTTCTCACGTCTGCCGCTGGAAATCGCTGCCGGATCTCGGCGCAAAGCTCCAGCGCAAGCGCCGCATTCTGACAATGCCCGATCCGAACCTTCCCGCCCTTGTAGCCAAGCTCCACCATTTCGCTCAGCATAAACTGCCGCGCTTTCCGAACCCCACGGCATTTTCCAAGCATCTCAAGCATACCTTCAGCGCTGGCCTGCCCGATGGCGCGGATCCCGAGGACGCTTGCCATCGTTGCGGCGAGCTTGCTGACACGGCCGTTCTGTGCAAGGTTGTGCATGGATTCCAATGCAAAAAGCAGGTGCGTATGGGCCTGATATGTATTCAAGGCTTCGCATACTTTATCAAAGTCCGCATGAGAACGCAGCTCATATAAAGCCCTTTCAATGAGAAGGGCGATTTCGGGCCCGGCGGAGAGAGAGTCCACAACATAGATGCGCCGGGCCGGGTTGCGTTCCTCACAATTCTTCTTTGCCACGCAGGCAGCATTATAACTGCCTGAAAGAGCGCTGGTAATGGTAAAGGCAATCACATTGCCGCTCTCACCGAATGCGCTTTCCCAGTCTGCAATGTTTGGACACGCACTGTAGGAACGCCCTTTGGTGTCGCGGAGCGTACTGACCATCGCGTCAACATCAAGATTGGCGTCATCGTAAAACTCCTCGGCGTCAGTGCGTATTGAGAGCGGGACACTGACGAAGTCCGCTCCATCCAGTGTGAGAAGGTCGCAGCTGGAGTCTGCAACGATACGAAACTGATTCATGGTGTGTCCTCCGAATAACAAGAAACATTTCAACCGACTTTGAAGGCCGACATCGAAATTCTATCAGGTTTTTATCATTCCGTCAACGGTTTTCAGAAAACCGATAAAAAGATTTTAAAAACCGTTGAAAGATTGAAAATACCCGTGTATAATGGCTGCATGGAAAAGGGAGTGAATAATATGATAGAGGCTATTGAGGGCTTTCGCTTACCGCGGTATGCACAGATTCCGGATGTCGGGCTTTATCTGGAGCAGGTGGTACGCTATGTCAACACACACCTTGCGCCGTTGGGGGAACCGGAGCTGACAAGCTCCATGGTGAGCAATTACGTGAAGCAGGGGCTGATCTCCTCCCCTATAAAAAAGTCATACACAGCGGAGCACCTTGCACGGCTCCTGTTTATCGCCGTAGTCAAGCCCGTTGTCCCGTTGGAAGGGCTTCGAATGATGTTCAGCATACAGGGGGACAACTATACCCTCCCGACCGCATATGACTATTTTTGTGACGAGTTTGAGAATATGCTCGGCGCAGCGTTCGGCTTAGCTCCCGCAAGAGAGGGCCTCGGCGAGACACAATCCGACGCAAAGGATCTTCTCCGCAACACGATCGTGGCCACCGTCAACAAGGTCTATCTGGATCGGTATCTGGAAGAATATCAAAAGCAGCGGGAAAAATCCCCGGATGAACAGCAAACATGATCGAGAATGTTTCGCTATCTCGTTCCGCCAAAGGAGCTACACTCCTTTGCGATGCTTGCGTGCCTATCCCTTGTGGACTTGCCGTTCGCAAACAGCATAAAACGCTGTTCGCCACCAGCAAGCTTGAACGCGAATAATATGAAGCAAACAAATCGGAATTTAATTAGGAATTTTATATGGATAAGAAAAAAGATTTTCTGTTATCGGTTGTTGGATTGGCAATTTTACTTGTAGGAGCGGTTATAGTATTGGTTATGGATTACCCGCTGGGATTATTGCTTATTCTTCCGTCTGCAATTCCACACATCGTTAGACTGTATACTCTAAGAAAGGATAAGTAGAATTCCAGTTTATCTGGCTAACAAACCCCTCAAAACACGAGCGGCCAAGGTCTTGCGTGAGGTAGGAAAATTCAAAAAGTTATGCTAAAATTAAAATGGTTAATCAATAGGCAAATTAGAATTTGATAAAGGGATGTGATTGTATGAAAAAAATGATTTTAGGAATTGTGTGGCAGCTAATGGGTTTTCTTGGTTCAATAATTATTCTATGCTCTGCGGCACCTTACCAGTGGGATTATAACGGAATTACTGGTATTTTAGGCAGTTTGTTGGGATTAGACTTAATAATCCCACTCATTATTTGCATTATATTTTTTATTTGCGGTGCAGTGGTCTGTTTCAAGGCAATAGGTGAAAAGTAAAATTCAGTTGATAGAAAGTCCAAACTGGGAAGAAGGAATTCCAACTGCTCTTTCTGAAATTATGGACAAGCTTTGTGACGCTTTGGACGAATAAAAAAGAAAAATTCCAGTTTGTCAAGCTGAACACAAAAACCGAACACCGAAAAACTGACCGTTGACCCGCGCCGTGTGCGTACAGTCAGCGGTCTTTTTTATCCCCAAAATCAAAAAAGTCTATCGCAATGACAAAAGAGAAAGCCATTTTCTCCGTCCAGTGATATTGTGCATTGATTTGAGGGAGACTTTTTGAGAAAACAGGACGATCGTTGCAGCTCAAAGGAAGTGAGCTGTTTGCCATACTTCAGAATTCTCTTTTCCGAGTCTCCTATCTGCCCCTATTTGAAACTGCAACAACTGTTTGCTGTAATTCATCTCTCACCTCCGTGTAATAGGGTATCTGAAAAGGTCTACCTTTTCAGCGTTGCCAATGGCTGGGCAATCGGGATATGATTCTGTGTCCGAAAAAGTTATTTTGTCATTTTGGGATATGTCCGAAAAAGGCATGAGCTTTTGAAACGGAAAAGGAGATGAAAACAAGGTGAAAAAGACATACGGCTATGCCCGCGTATCTACGAGAGAACAACATCTGGATCGACAGCTAAAAGCCCTCATGGATGCCGGCGTGGAGGAGCGGGATATCATTACGGACAAGGTAAGCGGCAAGGATTTGGAGCGTGAGGGGTACCAGTCGCTGAAGAATCACTTTCTCCGCGACGGAGATACCCTGATTGTTAAATCGCTGGATCGACTCAGTCGGAGAAAGATTGACATCAAGAAAGAGCTGGAATACTTCCGGGAGCACCACATTCGGATCAAAATCCTTGACATCCCGACTACCATGGTGGATCTTCCTGATGAGCAGGACTGGATTTTTGAGATGATAAACAACATCCTGATTGAAGTACTTGCGAGTATTGCTGAACAGGAGCGTATCACAACAAAGCGGCGACAGTCTGAGGGGATCGCCATTGCAAAAGAGGCGGGGAAGCATTTGGGGCGCCCAATGATAGACTTTCCGCCAAACTGGAATCAATTCTATTCAGACTGGAAGGCCGGTACGATTACGGCAGTTGCTGCAATGCGCCAGCTCGGCCTAAAGAGGAGCACATTTTACCGATTAGTGAAGCAGCAGGAGGAAAAACATGAAACTGAAAAATAAATTGTTATTAGGCGGCCTCACAGCCGTTCTTCTCGCAGTCATGTCGTTTTCTGCATGGAAGATATGGGTGATTAGATCCGAGTATCACACCGGTGAAGCTGCTTACGAGGATATCAGTCACATGATTTCGCTTCCACAGAAAACTACCGAACCACAGCCACCTGTTATCAACAAGCCGGCCGTGGCAGAAACACTTCCTGATGAGGACGACACGATTTGGCCTGAGGTGGATTTTGCTGTACTGCGTGAGATCAACCCTGATATCGTTGCCTGGATCTACATTGAAGGAACGAAGATTAACTATCCGGTTGTACAGGGAGGAGATAACAGCTATTATTTGAAACACCTGTTCAGTGGCGAGTGGAATGGATCCGGCTGTATATTCCTGGACTTCCGAAATGATGTAAGCTTTGCCGACCGGCACTCCATAATTTATGGACATCACATGAAGAACGGCACAATGTTTACAGGCATTGATAAATATAAAAAGCAGGAATTCTTTGACGAGCATCCGGTCGCGCTGCTGATAACACCGGACAAAAACTATAAAGTGGATTTCTTCGCGGGGTATGTTGCCGCACCACAGGACGATGCGTGGGAAATTGGTTTTACGGAAGCGGAATTTGAAGTCTGGCTTCAGAATGCGGCTGACCGTTCCTGCTTCACCAGCGAGATTGCGCCTAATATCTCTGATCACATTCTAACGCTCTCTACCTGTAGCTATGAGTTTGATGATGCCCGTTTTGTGCTGGTAGGAGCGCTTCGATAAAAAACGCTTGTGCCGGAGAAGACACCACTGTCTGGCAGAGCAGCATCTGAGAAAAACATCGAAGCAATCAACTCAAGCCGTAATAAACTCAAAAACCTCTTGAAAATGTGCCATCTTTTTCATACAAAAAAACTGTCACTTCTGTTGGGAGAGGAAGAAATGTGCGTTTTAAAAGCGTATCCGCACAGCGTCTGACTTAAAAAATTGCCGTGTAGAAGCAGCCGCGGAAAACGCGGAGAAACAAGATCAAACGCGGAGGCGGTTCCAGATGGAGAAGCGCTTGCGTATCTCAGCACATATTCCATTGCAACCCCTGTCAAGAATCTCCACGGTGAAAGAGAAGAGTTGCGCAAAAGGACTTTTTGACGAAAAGTATAACAATAATCCAAAGTATTCGTTGATAGAAAGGAGGCTGCTGCCATGTTTATCATTTAT
>OQWM01003048.1_pt1 | contig 11250 bp, 11 predicted proteins | sample 1691531 | NCBI WGS metagenome assembly OQWM01 (sample SAMN03418257, study PRJEB22391) | human gut metagenome | biome: human-gut; feature: organic feature; material: feces | host: Homo sapiens | place: Tanzania | collected 2013-01 | reverse complement strand
CTTATCCAAGGCAGTGAGGTTTTCGATATTTATAATATCCTTATCCGCAAACAGCTTTTTGTGGCGCGTCAAATCGGTATCGGCAACGGGGTCAAGGCCTATGGTGTCAAAGCCTATGCCCTTATAGCTTCCGGAAATTATATAGTCAAGCACCTGCATGTCTATGCACGGATAGTCGCCGAAATACTCCGGCATGCCCCAATACCTATCCCATCCTGTGTTAAACAGCAGAAAATCCGCCTTTTCTGGCAAGTCTCCGTACTTTTTTATGTGCTCTATCGTTATCGCCTCTCCCGCATGAAGCTCGCGGCAGTCAATAACGAGCGCCTTGCCGACAAACTGCTCCGCCGCAAATGAGTCGAGGGTCGTGCGGTGCTCGTAAAGATGCGCGGGAGGGTCAACATGGGTGCCGGTGTGGGAGTACATGGACAGCAGCGTTTCCTTAAAGCCGTCCTTTTCGTATGAATTGGCGGGGGTCAGCCTGGGCTGCTCCGTGCCCGGGTAAACCGGCATTGTTTCGGATATGGTATGCGTAAGGTCTATTACTTTCATATCGCGCGCCTTTGACTTACGCCATCAGCTCCTCCATTTCGTCTATCAGCTCGCCGAAAAGCTTCAGCGCTTCGTTCACGGGGGCGGCGGTGGTCATATCAACGCCCGCAAGCTTCAGTATGCTTATGGGATCCATGCTGCCGCCGGCGGAAAGGAACTTCTTGTAATCGGCAACGGCGGTTTCGCCTTCGGTAAGTATGCGGTTGGCTATTGCGCAGGCGGCGGAGAAGCCGGTGGCATACTGGAACACATAGAAGTTATAGAAGAAGTGCGGAATGCGCGCCCATTCTTCGGCAATTTCCTTGTCCACGGTTATGCCGTCGCCAAAGTAGAACTTGTTCAGCTCGTAATACTTATCGCAAAGCGCATCGGCCGTGAGCGCCGCGCCGGATTCGGCAAGCCGGCTCATGAAAAGCTCAAACTCGGCAAACATGGTCTGGCGATATACCGTGCCGCGGAAGCTTTCAAGGAAGTGGTTTATAAGATATGCGCGCTCGCGCTTATCGGTGGTGTTGTTGAGCAGGTATTTGACCAGCAGCACCTCGTTGCAGGTGGAAGCAACCTCCGCTACGAATATAACATAATGCGCGTTGCAGGGCGGCTGATGCTTTATGGAATGATAGGAATGCAGCGCGTGGCCCATTTCGTGCGCAATGGTGAACATGCTGTCCAGCGTGTCCTGCTGATTAAGAAGAACATACGGATGCGGATCGCCGCCGGAGGAATACGCGCCGCTGCGCTTGCCCTCGTTTTCGTAAACGTCTATCCAGCGGTTGCTGAAGCCTTCCTTCAATATATCAAGATAATCCTGGCCGAGCGGGGCAAGAGCCTTAAGTATTATCTCCTTGGCCTCTTCATAGGGTATCTTCTTGGTAGCGTCGCTCACTATGGGCGTATAAAGGTCATACATATGCAGTTCGTCAACGCCCATAAGCTTTTTGCGCAGGTTGACGTACTTATGCAGATGCTCTATGTTGTTATGCACGGCATCTATAAGGTTATGGTAAACCTGCACGGGCACTTCGGTTTCATCAAGTGCAGCCTCCAGCGTGGAATCATAGTGCCTTGCCTGCGCATTGAATATGAGCGTTTTCATCTGCGCGTCAAGGAACGCGGCGGTTGTGTGCTTGAACGATGCAAATGTATGATACATCGATTCAAACGCGGCCTTGCGCACGTTCACGTCCCCGTTTTCCATAAGGGGTATGAATGAACCCTGCGTTACCTGCAGCGCGTTGCCTTCGGCATCGTGAATATCGGGGAAGCGGATGTCCGCATTACGGAAGGCTGAACCTATTTCGCCGGGGGCGTTGCTCATCTGCCCGGCAAGGGCCATTATGCGTTCTTCGGCATCGCTTAGGGTATGCGCCTTCATGCGGCGTATGCGGCTGAGCAGGCGCTCGTATTCTTTAAGCTCCGGTTTCTGTTGCATAAAGCCATCAAGCTTTGCATCGTCTATGGCTATTATTTCGGGGGTAACGAAGGCGTATGCGCTTTCGTTTGCCACAAGGTAGCTCATCAGCTTGCCCTTCATGGCGTTATAGAAGCTGTTGGCGGTGTCTTCGTCGGACTTACGCATGGCGTAGTTTGCAAGGCGGCCTATTTTCAAATTGGCCTCGTCGCGCGCCTTCAGGAAGCCGTAAAGCGTGTCCGCGCTTTCGCCCAGCCTGCCCTTATAGGTTTCGGCCATGGGTATGTATTTCTTCACATCCTCAAGCGCCTTTTCCCAAAGCTCGTCCGTTGCAAAAAGGTCTTCCGTTGCCCAAGTGTATTGCTTGTCTACCTCGCTGCGCTTGGGTATTTTTTTCTGTGCTGCCATTTGCATATATCTCCTTTTCTTTTTATTCAGAAGCTTGTTAAGGCTATTGTACCATGTTTTTAATTTATAAGCACCTGTTTTGAAATAATATGTTGACAACTATATCGGCGGACGATATAATACATATATCGACAGCCGATATAACGGCGAACGATAATAAGGAGGATGCATGAACGAATCGATAGCGCTTACGGAGGCGGTCTACTATATTTTGCTTTCGCTTTGCTCCCCGCTGCATGGCTACGGAATAATGCAAAGGGTTGATGAAATGTCCGCCGGGCGGGTAAAGCTTGCGGCAGGCACGCTTTACGGCGCGCTGAATACGCTGAAGGAGCGCGGCTGGATAACGCTTGAAGGCGGCGCGGACGGGCGCAGGAAGGATTATGCCATAACCGAAAAGGGGAAGGAAGTGCTGCTTGCGGAGCTGGCGCGGCTTAAGGAGCTTGTACAAAACGGTGAAAAAGTATTGGAGGGTAAATGATTATGGAAACCAAAACGGTGCGTAAGGTGTTTGCCGAATGGAGCTTCGATAAAGAAGAGGAATGGCTCAACAGCATGGCGCAGGAGGGCTGGACGCTTAAAAAGGCAGGCTTCTGCAAATATGTATTTGAGCGCACGGAGCCGGGCGAATACATAATACGGCTTGCGATGCACGATGCCGATGAAGAATACATGGAGCTTATGCGCGAATCGGGCGCGGAATACGTTGGCAGGGTGCTGCAATGGCTGTACTTCCGCAAAAAGGCGGAGCTTGGCGAATTTGAACTGTTTTCGGATATAGACAGCCGCATCGCCCACCTGAACAGAATAAGCTGTGTGCTTATCGGCCTCGGCTTTGCAAACGTGGCGGTCAGCTTTGCGTGCGGCGTAAACGGTGCAGACATAGCGGGGCGGATAAACCTTCTGTGCGCATGCGTTATTTTTTACGGCCTTGGCCGCGTGCACGGCAAAAAGGAAGCACTTGAACGCGAAAGGAGAATAAGAGAATAAACGGATTCACAAATCCGCCGCGAAATGGTATGCTTATATGTTGAGAGCATACCATTTTTTCGGTATGCGCGCATAAAATAAAAATTTCGCGGCATGCAACTTTTTTTGCAGGCTTCGCGTTATATGAACAGGAGGGATGATAATGGCGCGATGGGAATTCGAAGCCATTTATAAAGCCTTTTCCCGCATGGTATATTGGGCCGCTTACGGCGTGACCAAAAGCGAAAGCGACGCGGGCGACGTTACGCAGGAAACGTTCATCCGCGCGCTTAAATACGCGGATAAACTGAAGGACATGGAGGAAGCGCAGATAAAGGCATGGCTTTACAGGGTGTGCATCAATCTGTGCATGGACAATAAGCGCAGGCTGAAGCGCGAACAGCTCAGCGATGAGCTGCCCGAAACCGCCGTTGAGAACGAAGCAGAGCTGCCGGAGGTTTCCGCCGTGAACGCGGAGCAGCGGCGCATGATAAGGCAGGCGGTGGAGGATTTGCCCGATATTTACCGCGAAACGGTTATGCTGCATTATTTCTCCGGGCTTCAATACGGCGATATTGCCGCCATACAGGGCGTGAGCGAGGGAACGGTAAAATCCCGCATGGCGCGCGCAAAGGCGAAGCTTGCAAAGGCATTGGAAAGGAGGTGACGGGCATGGATAAAAATTTGAATATGACAGGGCAGGACAGGCTGGACGCTCTGCTTTTTGACATTGCGGATGAAGAGGACATGAAGGTTGATTATGCCGCCATGCTCGACACTGTATATAAAAAGGCGGCAGCGCGAAAAAAACGCACCGCGTTCGTTAAATACGGCTCTATGGCAGCCGCGGCGGCAATCGCATTGGCGGCAGGCGGACTATGGCTTGCAATGAACGGCACGGCGGCTAATACGAACGAAGCCGCACCGCAGGCGCCGGAGTTTATGTGCGGCACGGCAGATTGCAGCGGCCTGGAAGCGGCGTTCCCCATGGATGCGCCGAAGCCTGCTGCGACTGATGCGCCGGCGGAGGGTGCGGGCGATATGAACGACACGGCTGCGGGCGACGGGGAACTGCGCAGCACGGTTATGGCGCCGGGACTTGCCGATGAATGCGGACTGCGCTGGATTGCCAAGGACATTACGCTGCCGGATATAAATTTCGGAGCATATTATGATGTGACGAAGGATGATGCAGATGGCTTTGAGTGCATTGTATACGGCTGCACGCAGGCCGACGCCGAAAGCTACATGGCGGAAATTGCCGCAATGTACGGCGCAAAGGCTGAAGATGACGGCATGAGCATAATGATAGACGGCGGCATAACCGTGACGCTTGCGCTTGAAAGGGATGTACTCAACATATCCGCGCGCGGCTGAACAAAAATAATGCGAAAGAGACTCCGTACAGAGTCTCTTTTTTATTGACAAAAGCGGGGCGAAAGCTTAGACTTTCTATATATTATAGAATGGCTTGCCGTGGGCCTGTGTCCAAGGAGGAAAAATACCGTGGAAGCAAAAAAGAAGTTTTATATCACAACACCGATCTATTATCCCAGCGCGAAGCTGCATATAGGTCATGCGTACTGCACCGTGGCGACGGACGTTATCGCGCGGTATAAGCGGATGCAGGGCTATGACGTGATGTTCCTTACCGGAACCGATGAACATGGCCAGAAAATAGAGGAAAAAGCAAAGGCCGCGGGCGTTACGCCGCAGCAGTTTGTGGACAATATAGTGCTGGGAGAGGGCGGCGTGAAGGATCTTTGGAAGCTGATGAACATATCCAACGACCGCTTTATTCGCACTACGGACGATTATCATGTTGCCGCGATACAGAAGATATTCAAAAAGATGTATGAAAACGGCGACATTTATAAGGGAAAATATACCGGCAAATACTGCACGCCGTGCGAAAGCTTCTGGACGGAGAGCCAGCTTGTGGACGGCAAATGCCCGGACTGCGGCGGCGAAGTGAAGGACGCGGAGGAGGAAGCGTATTTCTTCCGCCTTTCAAAATATGCCGAGCCTGTAAGAAAGCTGCTGCTTGAAGGCAATTTCCTTGAACCCGCAAGCAGGGTAAACGAAATGGTGAAGAACTTTATAGACCCCGGCCTTGAGGACCTTTGCGTAAGCCGCACCAGCTTCACCTGGGGCGTTCCCGTGGACTTTGACCCGGGCCACGTTGTGTATGTTTGGGTGGACGCGCTGTTCAATTACTGCACCGCGCTCGGCTTCATGAACGATAAGTACAACGATTACGACAAGTTCTGGCCCGCCGACGTGCACTTTGTCGGCAAGGAGATCGTCCGCTTCCACTCCATCATCTGGCCCGCCATGCTCATGAGCATGGAAATGCCTCTGCCCAAGCATGTGTACGGCCACGGCTGGCTGGTCATCGACGGTGGTAAGATGTCCAAGTCCAAGGGCAACGTTGTTGACCCGTATATACTTTCCGAACGCTTCGGCGTGGATGCGCTGCGCTTCTATCTCATGCGCGAATTCCCGCTCGGCAGCGACGGCAACTTCTCCAATGAGCTGCTGATTTCCCGCATAAATTCGGAACTTGCCAACGACCTTGGCAATCTTTTGAGCCGCTCAGTAGCAATGGTTGAAAAGTACTTCGGCGGCACAATACCCGAAAACCGTCAGCCGGACGCCATGGACGATGAACTCATAGGCATGGTTAAGGGCCTTAGGGATAAATACGAACAGCTTATGGATAAGTTCGGCACGCAGGACGCGCTGAGCGAGGTGTTCCGCGTTATTTCCCGCGCCAATAAGTACATTGACGAGACCGCGCCTTGGGTGCTGGCAAAGGATATGGAAGCCAACGGCGAAAGGCTTGCAGCCGTTATGTATAACCTTATAGAAACCCTCCGTGTGTGCCTTACGCTGCTTACCCCCTTCATGCCCGAAAGCGTGGAGAAGGGCTTTGCGCAGATAGGCGCCGCCAAGGAGGACACCACTTGGGAGGCTGCCGCAGAATGGGGCAGGCTGCATAACGTTACCGTGCACAAGGGCGAAGCGCTCTTCCCCAGGATAGATATGAAGAAGGAACTGGAAGCGCTGGAAAAGCTGGAGCATCCTGAAGAAGCAAAGGCGGAGAAGAAGGAAGCTAAAGCCGAGGCCAAGGCCGAAAAGAAGGAAGCCAAGGCGGAGGAAAAGGCCGCGGACGAATACATAACCTTTGACGATTTTGAAAAGGTAAAGCTGCGCGTGGCGGTCGTCAAAAACTGCGAATTTGTGCCAAAGAGCGAAAAACTGCTCAAGTTCACGCTGGACATGGGCAACGGTGAGGAGCGCACCATACTTTCCGGCATCCGCAAGTGGTATCCCGATCCCGAGCAGCTGATAGGCAAGCGCGTTATCGCCTGCATAAACCTTAAGCCCCGCAAAATGGTTGGCATAATGAGCGAAGGTATGCTGCTCAGCGCGTTCACGCCCACGGCGGACGGCGGCGAGGAACTCAGGCTCCTCTCTACCGAGGATATTATGCCCGGCGGCAGCGAGGTAGGTTAATGGAGCTTGTTCCGCTGAAAAACGGAAAATGGCTCACCGTGCGGGCAGCCGAACCCGGCGATGCGGCTGCGTTCATGGCGTTTTCGCGGCTTGTGGGCGGGGAAACGGACAATCTTATGCTCGATTCCCGCGGCTTTTTCGGCACGGTTGAGGAAAAGGCGGAATATTTGAGCGCCGCGCTTGCGGACAGGCGATATTGCATAATGCTTGCCACGATAGAGGGCGAGATGGTCGGTTTTTTCAGCATAGCCCCCATGGGCGATGGTAAGCTGCGCGGTAATGCGGGTTTTGGCATTGCGGTAAGGAAAAGCTGCTGGCGGCTCGGCATAGGCGCCATACTGACCGTTATTGCAATAGATTACGCAAAAGAAGCGGGCTACCATAAAATATGCCTTGATGTGAGGGCGGATAACGAGCGCGCCATACGGCTGTATAAACGCTTTGGGTTCGCTCAATGCGGCCTGCGCAGGGAGCAGCTGTTTATAAACGGCGAATATTACGACGAAATGATGATGGAGCTTATGCTATGAGATTTTTTGATACTCATGCGCATTTGAACGACGAAAGCTTCGATACCGACAGGGCAGCGCTGATAGAGGGGCTGCCCTCTTGCGGTGCGGAGCTTATTATGGACGTTGCATGCGCGGCGGAGGATTTTGAAAAAACGCTTGAAATAACCGCGGAATACCCGTTTATATACGGCGCATACGGCATACATCCGCACTATGCGTCAGATCCCGGCGAAAACTGGGAGGCACGGCTCAGGCGCGCCCTTTGCGACAAAAAGGCCGTGTGTTTAGGCGAAATAGGACTGGACTATCATTATGACCTTTCCGAAAAGGAGGACCAGAAAAAGCTCTTTGACTATCAGCTTAAGCTGGCGAAGGAACTTGGCTTTCCCGTGTCGCTGCACATAAGGGAAGCCTTCGGCGACGCAATGGAAATACTGAGGGCGAATAAGGACGGCCTCCGCGGCGTTATGCATTGCTTCAGCGGCAGCGTGGAAACCGCGCGGGAATGCCTTGATCTGGGGCTGTACATAGCCCTTGGCGGGGCTGTAACGTTCAAGAATGCCGTTAAGCCCATTGAGGTTGCAAAATATGTTCCGGCGGACAGGCTGCTGCTTGAAACGGACTGCCCGTATATGACGCCCGTGCCGCACCGCGGCAAGCGGAACGATCCTTCCTTCGTGCCGATAATTGCCCAATGCATTGCCGATGCACGTGGAGAGGACGCGGACGCGCTTGCAAAAAACTGCCTTGAAAACGGCAAAAGGCTTTTCAGCATATCATAAAACGGAAATTCGGCAAATAAACATATCCCATGATGGGATTGTTTAACATGATAAGAAGGTTTTATCCTTCAAACAAAGCGCTTATGCGCATGGGTGCGGCGGTATGCCTTGCGGCAATGGCCGCGCTGGCAATAGGCGGGCATGGCACGGCCGAACCAGCGGCGGCAATAGTGAACGAAAACGGGCCCGTGATAGCCCTTACTTTTGACGATGGGCCGTACCCAAAGGTCACGGGGCATATACTGGACGTGCTGGAGAAAAACGGCGTGTGCGCAACGTTTTTCGTGCTGGGCAGCAGGATAGAAGGGCATGAGGACATGCTGACAAGGATGGATGAGCTGGGCTGCGAAATAGGCAACCATTCCTTCAGCCATGCCGACCTTACGCGGCTTAGTAAGGCGGACTGCCAACGGGAGCTTAACGATACGGATGCGGAGATACGCCGCGTTACCGGGCACGAAGCAAGTGTTGTGCGGCCGCCGTATGGGTATTATAATAAGGCCGTAAGGAGCGCCGCCGGCAGGCCGCTGATACTATGGACGGTGGATACGAACGACTGGCGCGGCAAAGCGCCGGGCGAGATAGCCGATTATGTTATTCAGCAGGCCAAGGAGGGCAGCGTGATACTGATGCACGATCAGCAGACGCAGACGGCGGACGCGATGGAGATGATAATTCCCACGCTTATTGATGAAGGCTTTCGCTTCGTTACCGTATCGGAGCTGATAAGGCTCACGGGCGGGCAATGCAAGGGCGTGATGCTGCCGGAATAGGCGCAGGCGAATATAGATTTTTTACCGAAGAGGAGATGTAAAAATGGCACAGGTTACCATGGAACAGGCCGAAAGGCTTATCAAGGCGAACGTTACGGAGCAGCATCTTTTCACCCACGCGCGCGCGGTAAGCGCGGCCATGGGCGCAATGGCGGAACACTTTGGCGAAGATAAGGCGCATTGGGAGGCCGTGGGCTATCTTCACGATGTGGATTACGAAAAGTTCCCCGAAGAGCACCTTGCGCACACGCGGGAGCTGCTTAGCGGCGAGGATATAGACGAAAGCGATATCCGCGCCATACTTTCCCACGGATACGGCCTTTGCAGCGATATTGAACCGCAGACGGATATGGAAAAGAGCCTTTTCACCGTGGACGAGCTGACGGGCATAGTTCAGGCGGCGTCGCTCATGCGGCCCACGGGTATAACTGATTTGGAGGTGAAGAGCCTTAAAAAGAAATATAAGGACAAGAAGTTTGCCGCCAAATGCAGCCGCGAGGTGATAGACAAGGGCTGCGCAATGCTCGGCATGCCCATAGAGGACGTTATGGCGATAGTTATAAAGGGTATGCAGGCATATGCCGATGAACTGGGAATAGGCAGCAGGGAGTAAAATAAAAAGGGGCTTTGGTAAGCCCCTTATTTTTTGCTTAAATCATGCGTTGAAGCCCATGGCTGCGTAGACTTTTTTGACCGTCTTTGCCGCCGCTTCGCCCGCGCGCAGCGCGCCGTCATGCATTATTTCGTGCAGATGATCCTTGTTGTCCATCAGCCTGGAATACTCGGCCTGTATGGGGGCAAGGCCCTCTATTATGGCGTCCGCGGTTTCGTTCTTCAGCGCGCCGTAATTCTGCCCGGCAAAATGCTCCTCGGCTTCCTGCATTGTTTTGCCGGTGAAGCTTGTGTATATCGCCAGCAGATTGGATACGCCCGCTTTGTTGGCAATGTCGTACTTAACTATGCCGTCGCAGTCGGTAACAGCCTTGCGCAGCTTTTTGCGTATAACGTCCGGCGTGTCTATTATGGATACGAAGCCGTTGGGGTTGGGGTCGGACTTGCTCATCTTCTGCGCAGGGTTTTGCAGGCTCATCACGCGCGCGCCGAACTTGGGCGTGTATCCTTCGGGAATGGTGAATATTTCGCCGTGGCTGCGGTTGAAGCGTATGGCAATATCGCGGCAGATCTCAATGTGCTGCCGCTGATCCTCGCCAACCGGGACTATGTCGCTTTGATAAAGCAGTATGTCCGCCGCCATAAGCACCGGATACGTAAAAAGCCCGGCGTTTATATTATCCGCATGCTTGGCGCTCTTGTCCTTAAACTGGGTCATGCGGTTAAGTTCGCCCATATACGTTGCGCAGTTGAGCACCCAGCTCAGCTCGCAATGCTCCTTAACGTCCGACTGTATGAATATAACGCTTTCCTTGGGATCCACGCCGCAGGCAAGCAGCAGCGCCGTAAGCGAGAGGGTGTTTTCCCTAAGCACGTCAGGATCCTGCTTAACGGTTATTGCATGAAGGTTGGCTACGCAGTAATAGCAGAGCCTGCCTTCCCCCTGAAGCAGCGGCCAATTGCGCAGCGCGCCCACATAATTGCCTATCGTGGGTATGCCGGAAGGCTGAATGCCGCTCAATACTATTTTCTTTCCGTTTTCCATAGCCTTGCTCTCCTTCTTTAACGGTAAAATCAATAAAGTATATTATATCAGCTTGTTTTGCCTGTGGCAATGGCGGCTTCAAAATGGTACAATTATAATGGCAGAAAATTATGGAGGCTTACTATGGCTTATCAGGCGCTTTACAGAAAATATCGCCCGCAGCTGTTTGCGGATGTGCTGGGGCAGGAGCATATAACAACAACGTTGAAGAATCAGGTGGAAAGCGGCCGCGTGAGCCATGCGTATGTGTTTTCCGGCTCCCGCGGCACGGGCAAGACCACCACGGCGAAGATACTTGCCCGCGCGGTAAACTGCGCGCATCCCGTTAACGGTGAACCGTGCGGCGAATGCGAATACTGCCTTGCCGCGGCGGACAGCGCGGACATAATCGAGCTTGACGCGGCCAGCAACAACGGTGTGGACGACGTCCGCGCGATTATAGACAAGGCGCGGTTCACTCCGCTGAAGCTGAAGAAAAAGGTATATATAATCGACGAAGCGCATATGCTTTCACGTCCGGCGTTCAATGCGCTGCTTAAAACGCTGGAGGAGCCGCCGGAGCATGTGCTGTTCATATTGGCCACGACCGAGCCGCAAAGCATACCCGCAACAATACTTTCCCGCTGCCAGCGGTTCGATTTTCACCGCATAGGCGTGGAGGACATAA